>PJEL010001337.1_pt1:2500-25451 | contig 25451 bp, 20 predicted proteins | sample 1853271 | NCBI WGS metagenome assembly PJEL01 (sample SAMN08108733, study PRJNA415343) | Invertebrate metagenome, whole genome shotgun sequencing project. | host: Globobulimina | place: Sweden: Gullmar Fjord | collected 2015-08
GCCAGAAGGTTCGAGATAAGAATTGATTACACCCAGCATAACATATCGTCTTTTCTTCATTTTTCTCATCTTCAATCGTAATTACTCAACAAGCGATTACAAATGCAGTAGCTGTAACCAATTCATGATGTCCTTTGTTTAGCAAAGCTGCTTCTATAATTAAAATCATCGACATCAACATTATTTTTCTCTTTTTTAGTGCAACATATCAACTTCTTAAAACAAAACCATTCCAGATATTTTGAAAAAGGAGGCATTTTGGAAAAAAAAACTCTTGGAATGATAAGAAAAACAGAGCACAAATATGAGAATCAATACTACTTTCAAGCCAAAAATGTATTCGATGTCGTTTTTTTTATTCGCCCCAAACTGGTTACCTATCATTTTAACCCAAAAAAAAATAGCATTGACATCTTCCACAACGGACTAAAACTGAACAACATTTCAATGTTACACGTTAACAGTTTTCCAAAAGGATCAAAGGCTGAAACTTTATTCTTAATAAAAGTGCTCGCATCTCAAGGATGTCCAATAATAAATCAAATAAAAGATGAAATTGGCAAAAGACAAGATTTATTTGATTTATTCTCTATGCAAGATGGAATTAGCTGCTTTGTTATTTCATCTATTGAAGCAGGAGAAATACTCCTCAAATCTCTCCCCAATGCTCAGTACCCTTTAGTCAGCAAACCAGTTTTTGGACAACAAGGAAGAGGTATTTCAAAACTAGATAATTTATCCAATGCTTTGACTTATTGCAGACAACATTTTCTCCAAAGTAAGGAGGCACTCATCCTAGAGGAGTTTATGAATTATACAAGAGAATGGAGAGTGTATGTCGTAGACGGAAATATTTTATTCACCTACGAAAGAGTAAAAAAGTTTGACAGATTGGTATCAAATCTCAGCAAAGGCAGCCAACCAGTATCTACCTGTAATTTCTACAAACCAAAAATTTCCGACTTCGTAAAATCCAGAATCCCTAACAAGTATAAACTTGGAATATATGGTGTAGATATCGCACTGACGGCAGAAAACACCTTTAACATTCTCGAAATCAATTCAAGACCTGGATGGAAAGGGGCCAGAATGCTTAACTTCAATTTCCCTTATGAAGCCTATAAAACACTTATCAAAAGAGCTCGATGATTCGCCAAAAAGTAAGTGATATAAACTCATTCAATAAACATCGATTATTGTTTTCCCTTTGCTTTTATGACAAGCTCTAACAATTTCCAAAGATTCTTGCTCTTCACCCTTTTCCCTTTTTTTCTATTATCAACAAGATGGACAATCACTACATCTAATTCAGGAATAATCATTATTCGCTGCCCACCTTTTCCTGCTGCATAATATCCATCATCAGTAGAATACCACATAAATCCATAACCACGACGCGGATTTTTTTTATTGAAAATCGTATGGGGGTAGGTACTTAACTCAACCCATTCAGGCGAAAGTATCTGTCTGTCTTCCCACTGTCCATTTGCCATATAGAGTAAGCCAAATCGTGCCATATCTAGTGCACTCATTTCAAAGAGATATGCTGGATGCTTAGATTTTGATCTCTCATAATAATATTCAGTATCCTTCAACCTGAATTGTTGCATTTCAAGAGGTTGAGCAATTTTTTGCTTAAAGGCCTGAAAGATTTTTTCTTTTGTTTCCTTTTCAAAAATGGTCAACAGTGCATTAAAATTCCAATTATTATAAAACCAAAATGTTCCAGGTGAATGACTCCCCCTTTTAGGACGATTTTCGCGCATACTTGCTGTTTCATATGCAGCTGAATGATACACTCCCGACCTAGAACTTAATAAGTCGCGAATAGTTGCTTGTTTTTCCAAATTTGTAAGTTTTCCAATATCATCAATTTGCAGCTCTTGAAGTGTTTTTGTAATATCAATATCACCAGTTGCAACATGTATCCCGTAAAGAGCGCTCAAAAAGCTCTTTCTCATTGATCTGCATTGAAATCGCCTAGTAACTTGCCCATATGAATAAATCACTATTCCTTTATCGATCAGCACTAAAGCATCAGTAGGTAGACCTTGTACTAATTTTTCAATCTCTGCGATTGTTTTGTTTGACCAACCAAACAATTCCGGATTAGAAGCCTTTAGCCATTGTTCCTTGGGATAAGAAACTTTTCCTACATCTAGCTTGTCAACAATGAGAAAATTTTGTTTATTCTGTCCCAAATAACCTGAAACATCAAAAAATTTTCCAAAATTAAAAGCATATGAAATATCAGTGGAACATGAAAAGATAATACAAAAAAGTATCACCCACAAACATTTCCCCTTTAACATGTTGTAAGTTAATCTTTTTCCATATAGAAGAAACATGATTTCACTCCAAACGGTCATTAGTTTAAAAATGCTCAGATAAAACTAATTGTTAATTGAATAACCAAACACTTTTTTAAGAGGGGGAAATATGAGCCGCTTCAGATGTTAAATCGATAACAAAATAATTTCCTATTTCATCTTTCCCCAAACGTAATTTATTAACAAGATGACTCTCTGGAGAGCTATTCTTAATCAAAAGATTCAAGGAGTAGATAAATTGATCATAAGTTGCAAAATTAGATTTATAGTTAGTAACCCTATTATCTGTGAAAATAGGATATAACCGTAATGAAATATTTACATTTCCATTTCTTTCAGAGAAATGCAATCTGGCTATTATACTGAGAGGATCAACATTCGTTTTTTTAAATCGCCCTGGCGAGTTAAAAACAAAATTTCCGAGACTATAAACAATCCAGCGTCCTTTATACTCCTCAATGCCTTGAAGCATATGTGAACCATGTCCCAGCACCAAATCAGCTCCAGAGTCTATTAAAATATGTGCTAACTTTTGCTGTTTCTCAGTCATTTCCAAATAATTACCACCCCAGTGTGGGTAAGCAACAATAAAGGCATCAATATTATTTTGACGAATATCCTGAATTTCCCCTCCTGCCTTTTTTAATGACCAGGAATTAGCACCTCCACGCTTGGATTTAGCATAATAACGAAAAACCTTATCATAGTAACTCCTATAATCAGAACCGGCGGTTATAACAAACCGACGATGTGCTTTTCCAAGCTTTACATCATACTTAACTTCACGCATAGCTTCTTTTTTATTCAGCCCTGCCCCAAAACATTTGACATCATACTCACGTAAAATGTCCAGCGTCTGCTTTAACCCTTCCTGTCCATAATCAATCGCATGGTTATTAGCTAATGATACAACTTTAATATTATGCTTATTAAGAGTCTCTGGTGTCTTTTTTATATCACTCCAATGAAGATATTCCTTCTTTCTTTCCAATGTGGATTTGTTCAAGTCTGTAATAGGAGTTTCAAGGTTAACAATGACTAAATCAGACTGTTTCAGAATTGGATCAAAATTTTCTATACTATAATCATATCCTTTACTACTCAGAATATTTTCCTTTCCTTTCTCTGCTAGGCGAACCTGATAATTTTCCCCAAAACTGGTATCTCCAGTGATTACAATTGTGATTTCTTTTTCATCTTCAGGTAAAAGAGAAATACGCGCTCTTTTTCTAAGTCTCCTATGTACCTCAATTGGAAAAATTATATCTGAAGATATATCATGAACACCTTTCCATCCAGGAGTCCGGTTGATTTCAATAATATGGAGCGTTCCTTTATCTGTAAGAGCGACATCAACACCATATATTCCAGTTTGATAAACATCGGAAATATTATGCAATACAAAATGGTTAATCATATCCTTATCATTGCTGGAAGTAGGAACAGACTTGGCTGATTGATGTAAATTCGCTAAAAAACTTCCTTCAGGTTTTGATTTCTCATAAGAAAAAATGATCTCACCATCTATAAGATACACTCTCCATTCCTTTACGTAGTTCATAAACGATTCTAAGACTATAAAATCGTTTGTATGAGAAAAATAAGATTGTAAATATTTTAAAGCATCTTGTTTATCTTCAAGTTTCTCAATTCCCTTACCTTTGTTTCCAAAAATCGGTTTACTAACTAGTGGGAATTTTTCTTTAGAAAAAGTTTTAAAAAATCTTTTCCCAGAGCTATATGATCCAAATATATAGCTAGTAGTTCCACAGTTATTTTTAAATGCAGTTATTCTTTCACCAACTTTTCCGATACCATTTCTTGATAAAGTTTCATAAGTATCAGAAATAGGACAACCACATAACATGAGAGATTGAACGAGGAGAAGCATTGCTCTTTGATAGCCAAAAGTATAGAGCATTGACAAATTATTAAGAACAAATCCATTATAGGAAATAATAGGAATAGAACCATCCCTTTCATAGGTGTAAGTAACCTCTTTGGGATCGATATAGATTACTTCATCATAAAAACCCAGTGCACTGAAATAATATCCTTTTTCGTTAGCCGACCATTTATTCCGTACAATACCTAGAGTATTTTTCATTTATCTATACCAACAGTTACTTTCACAACTTATGAGAACATCAAATCACCTAATTTACAATTTAACTGCTAAATACATTACAGAGCATGCCTCTGTAGCATTAATGCCAATTGAAGTCGTCCATGGGTATTTGTTTTTTTATATATCGAACTGAGATGTGCTTTTACAGTACGCTCAGATATACTTAAAACATTAGCGATTTCAATATTAGTAAATCCTTTTGCGATAAACCTGGAAATATCATTTTCTCTATTAGTGAGTACAGTTTTTTCTGATTTTAAAACAGTACTCTCGCCAATATCTTTCTTCACACTTCCCAAGGACCGGATAAGCGCATCCATTAACTTATGACCGATCCAAACTCTTCCTGAAGATACAACTTCAACCGCTTGATTTAAAAGAACAGATGATATGTTAGTATTTGCATATCCTACCGCTCCTTTTTTGACAAAAAAAAGTCCTTCCTCATTACTAGGTTGATCAGAAAACACAAATATCTTCTGTGAGGTAGGCAAACTACATAAACGTCCAATAACCGCTTTATCAGCAATCGAACGATGGATAAGAAATAAATAAATTTCGTTTCCTGAATAAAGAGTTTTTAATTCCGAGATTGAACCAACTTTAAGAAAAACATCATTCTCACTCAAGTTTTCAGCCCATCTTGTCATCACCGAGTCAATTAAGGTAAAAGCTGCAAGTTTCATACTATCTCTCCCTTAAAGCATTATTTTTTGCTTTTAGTATCGGCTTAAGCAAATAGCTCAATATGGTTTTCTTTCCGGTCAAAATATCTACTGTTGCCACCATTCCTGTAATGAGAGGCAAAGGCGAATCATCACCACCCAGATGATTCTTATCAGTACGAACTCTTACCTGATAGAAACTGTTACCTGAAGAATCTAATATAGAATCAGCAGATATATATTCCAACTGAGCCTTCAGCCCCCCATATATCGAAAAATCATAAGCTGTAAATTTAACAATCGCATTTTGATCTGGATGAAGAAATGCAATGTCTTGAGGTTTAATCTTAACCTCTATCAACAAAGTATCTTCTAATGGTACAATTTCAACAAGATCCATACCCGGACGAATAACCCCACCGACTGTATTGACGAGAATCCGATTAATTGTCCCTCTCACGGGTGAACGAACAGAAGTTCGCTTCAATTGATCAGCTAAGGCAACAGAAGAAACAGAAAGACTTGACAGCTCAGTTAACACATCATTGAGTTCACTTTTGGCTGCATTATAAAAGCCGAGTTTTTCTTCTTGCAAAGCCCTCTTGGATTCCTTATGTTTTGATTCAATACGAGGAATTGCCAGACGAGTCGCTTCCAATTCTCCATGAAGACCATTCGTCTGCCTTTCAAGACGCAGCAATTCAACTTCAGAAATGGCTCCATCTTTAAGCAAAGGCTTTGTTAACTTCAATTCTTTCTTTAAAAAATTATAAGAACGAGTCAAATCCTTTACTTTAGCTTTCATTTCAATCAATTCCTGCTCACGTTGCATTATTTGCTCTTGAAGAATCTCAAGACTCGCTTGTTTTGATTGCTTCCGCGACAGAAATAACTCTTGTTCCCGTTCTCCAATTTCAGGATGTTCCTTGATGACTTCGGCGGGAATCACAAATGATGTGTCCAACGTTTCAGCCTGAAATCTTGCCGCCTTAGCCTTAAGTGCAATAAATTTCAACCGACTTTCATGAAATGAAGCAGAAAAACGTGTACCGTCTATTCTTAATAATTGCTGACCTTTTTCAACAATATCTCCAATATTAACATTTATTTCAGAAACAATACCGCCCTCCAGATTCTGAACCACCTGGATTTGTCCAGATGGAATTACTTTACCATTTCCTTTAGTAACCTCATCAACTTCTGAAAAAAATGCCCATAGGAAACTCAGAACAGTAAGGATAATAATCATCCACATGACTACCCTACCGCCGCCAGAAGATTGCTCAAGTATTTCATCCCTTATATCAGTAATATAATCAGGTTCAGGTTCGGAGGAACTGTGAAATATAGAGTCTGTCTTACGGTGTCTTAGTTTCATAATAATATGACAATTTGTCCTATATTTGTATATGTCCTTCTCTAATGGCTTCAAGAACTCTAACAGGTGAACCATCAGCAATAATTTGACCGTCATCAAGAACAACAACCCTATTGACAAGATTCAATAATGATGCCCGGTGTGTAATTATTATAACCGTTTTTCCAGGTATTAAATCGTTCATTTTTTTTCGCAAATTAGTTTCAGTACGACTATCCATAGCATTGCTGGGTTCATCCATTATCAACATGGGAGGTCTCTGTAAGATAGCTCTGGCAATGGCAATACTTTGCCGTTGACCACCTGACAATCCCCTGCCATTTTCACCAATCTCCATATCAAATCCTTTGGGATTCTTTTTTATAAATTTTGTTACCCCAGCAGCATCTGCAGCTCGAAGTACATCTGCATCATCAATATTCTGGCAGCCCATAATTAAGTTTTCCTTAACAGTTCCTCTAAATAAAGTTATATCTTGAGGTACATAACCAATAAAATGTCGCAATTCTGATGGATCAATCTGTCTAATATCGGTATCATCAAGGCTCACAAGCCCTGAATCCACTTCAAACAAACCTAACAACAGTTTCCCCATTGTGGTTTTTCCAGAACCTGTAGGGCCAATAATAGCTACATGCTCGCCTGGTGAAATATCTATATTTATATTTCGAAGCACTTCTACCTTTGAATCAGGATATCTAAAAGAAACATTTTCAAATTTAACAGAACCAACAAAACCAGCCCGATGTAAAAATGTTTTATCATATGGACGCTCCACCGGAAGGTCCATAATTTTATTTAGCTCCCGTAATGCCTCTTTCGCTCTATGAAACCTGGTTGCTAAATTCACGGCCTGAGTCATCGGTGCTATTGCGCGACGACCTAGAATGATACATGCTATCAGACCACCCTTTGTCAATTCACCTGAAGAAATAAGATAAGCCCCATAAATGATAGTTGCTACAAGGGAAACATTTCTTATAAAATTAGCTATATGATTAACTGAAGAAGTAAAAAACCTGGCACTGGCACTGGCATTGGCAATGTACCCAACAGACTCCTCCCACGAACGTTGCAGCTTACTCTCTGCACCAAGAAACTTTATAGTCTCAATTCCTGATAAACCTTCTACGAGGGTGGCATTTTTTTGGGATGATGCATGAAAGGCTTTTTTGACTGACCGCTTTAAAGGTATCTGCACAAAAAAAGCATAGCAGATAAGTATCAATATACTTATTATCATAATAATCACTATCTTACCTGCTAAATACCAGATAGCGAAGAGACCAAAAAAGACAAAAGGCAGATCAATTACAGCAGTTATTGAAAAAGAAGTAATAAAATCTCGGACGCTTTCAAATTGTTGCAGATTCTGAGTGAAACCACCTATTGATTTTGGCCTGGATGCCATTCGTATTCCAAGCACTTTTTCAAATAGAGTGGCGGATATAATTAGATTTGCTTTCTTACCAGCTTCATCTATAAAATAACCTCTCAAGCCTCTCATTAAGAGGTCAAAGACATAAATTACCATTATACCAGTGGATAAAACCCACAATGTTTCAAAAGCTTCGTTTGTAAGAACCCTATCATAGACGTTCAAAATATAAAAAGGTGTTGCAAGTCCAAACAAATTAATCAGAAAAGAAACAATTAAAACATCTCTATATATCCGCCATGATTTAAGCAGTGTTCCCCAAAACCAGTTCTTTGAAAGGCGAGAACTTTCAGCAAGGTTAAAATCTTTAAATTTATATTGTGGACGACCAAAAAATACATACCCTGTATAAAATTTTTCTAGTTCTGCAAATGAAACATCCTCTTCTCCCATACCTGTTTCGGGAAGAAGAACCTTCATTGTTTTCCTGATAACATCAACTTCCAGAGCAATACATGCTCTTTTATCTTTTAATAAGAGTATAGCCGGAAGTTCCAATCCTGACATTCTATGAAGAGACCTGCGTATACCACGAACAGATAAACCTGCTCTCTCTGCAGCGCGTGGAACTAATTTTACGGTAAGACAATTATTTTCAAGTGGTAGGCCAGCTCGGAGAGCTGTTCGGGAAATATCATGATCATGCAGTTTTGCGAGTTGCACTAAACAGTCCAAAAGAGGATCGTCTTGAGCGTCGGAATCACCCTCAATAGACCACTCATGAAGTTTTGGATCACTTTTCATTTCTGACATTATTTTAATTTGTTTAAATTATATAATACTTCCCTAATATTTATGATTTCACAAAAAACTATAATACGCTATTGCCTGATAACTTAGACCAACTCCAATATTTTCAACAGATAGGTGCTTCGTAATAAATAGCGATTAAAGTAATAAGAGCTAAAAGTAATATTCATTCTCAACTTCGTAAATATTCTAACTCTATTTTTTCAAATCATCCACCTTTTCAATCTAAAAAAGTATTATCAAACAATCAAGATGACTAGTTTAGCTATAATATGAGTTTATAGTAAACCAGTCGTGTAACGAAATATATTCGCTACAGGTTGATACTCTTTTTACATAATCCTCTAATTAAAAATATAATATGTTGAAAAAAAATTCGGTAACATCTCCAAAATGAGCTAAATTAAATTAAGAGTCATTTTTTATAAAAGGTGTGATCATGTTATACATAGAGCGAGACCAATCTGGTCAAATAATAGGTATCCACAAGGAACCTACACTGCAAGCCAAAGAATCAAAATCCATCATGGACAATGAAGTAGTTGATTTTCTTAACTCTGCAGGCATCAGTGATTCATGGGAACCAGTTTTTTCACTGCTTGACCAAAATATAATCAGGGTTCTTGATGACCTTATCGAGTTGATGGTGGCAAAAAAAGTCATTCTTTTTACCGATCTACCCCATGAGGCACAGGAAAAGATCAAAGAGAGAAAAATTGTCCGACAAAAACTAAAAAATAATGACTTTCTTGTTAAAGACATTATTTAGCTCTATCTATGTATCATCTTGATCAATTTTGATAGGGAATGGACGATCCACAAAATATCCTTGTATAGCATCAAGGTGTAATTCTTTCATAGCCTGCCACTGATCACTATTTTCAACTCCCTCAGCAATAACTTTTATATCTAAACTGTGAGCTACACTGATGAGAGTGTGAATAAAAAAATGACTGTCAATATCAGCTACCTGAAGATCAACTGTATATGTTCTATCAATTTTGACATAACCAGGTCTCAATGTTTTCAAATATCCAAAATTGGTAAAACTCTGACCAAAATGATCCAATCCTATGTCATGACCATATTTTCTCAACTCTGTAGCAAATTCTTTCACAAGCTTTAGATGTTGCACAGCACTAAATTCAGCAAATTCAAAATATAATTTAGGAGCACCTTTAGGCCGATCCCGAAGTGATGTCAGTGTATATTCCCAGAATGACGGGTCCAAAAGTGACGCCGGCGAAATATTTACCCCAAAACATTCTGCTTCAAACTGATTGCTACCATCAACAAGCATTATCTTTTCCAAAACTATTTTATCAAGTTTTGAGACTATCCCCAGACGCTCTGCAAGTGGCATAAATGCTGCTGCACATAACATTTCTCCTGAAGTTTGAATGATCCTTGAAAAAACCTCTACGTGCAACATGGTTCCAAGGTCATCTGCTATGGCTACAGGTTGTCCATATAAAATAATTTTTTTATCTTCTAAAACTTTTATCAGAGTGTCTTTCCATTTCTGCTGCCCCTGTGGAACATAGTCATCTTTTTTCGTTACCAACTGAACAGCCCATTTATTTGGACCTATCTGCTGCGCTTCTCTCAAAACATCATCAGCTTTTGATAACAGTTGACTTGGTGTTGTGGCATAATCATATGTGACACCTGCAACATGACCAACATTGTCCGACAAAGCTAATTCCTTAGAGGCGAGACGAGCAAAACCATCAGTTATTCCTTTTGCCACCAAATTCGCTTCTTCATTAGTAGAAGAAGGCAAAAAGATACCAAAATCACCACCTGTAAGACGAGATAATGACTTATCAGAAAATGGTTGAGTAACATTTTCGATCAATTCCGAAACAGCTTTAATCAGCTCATCGCCTGCCTGAAAACCTTTATGCTGGTTAAGTTGCTGTAAATCATGAACCTGAGCGATTAAAAATGAACCTTTTAAAGTATGCTCTTTCAACTCAAGCCGTGTAGCCATTTGGCCAATTAGGAAACGCCGATTCCCAAGCCCTGTTAAATCGTCACGATATGCAATTTGTCTCAACCGTTCAGCAACCTCTGCCTGTTCACTGAACATCGCTCGAACTTTATTCGTCATTCGATTCATTGCCTCTACAACTCGACGTAACTCCTTACTCTTCGGAATATTTTCTTGTATTTCATACTTTCTTTTGCACAAAGCATCAGCTTGATGCTCCACCCTTTCCAAGGGTCTTAACAATAACTTCAAGCCGACAATTCCATAAAGAAGCGTAACAATTCCCGCGAAAAAGAACCAAATCGAAGTACTCACTGCTGTCTCCCAGAGAGTTTGGTAAGCAAACCCTGGATGGCTTTCAATGTATAAAACACCAATTTGCTGCCACCCCCCCATAACATTAGCCTTTGCCGCTGGAATCTGTAATGGCACAAAAGATACAAACCAATGTGGCACACCTTCCACATCAATATCAAGCATACGATCTACCAAAATATTATCCTCTAAATCAAGAAGACGTATCACTTGATAGTAACCTCTGTCAAAAACAGCATTAATCATTGTTTCGACAGTAGGTAAATCATTCATACCCATGTGAGGTGATATTGATAATCCTAGGGAAGTAGCAGTGTCCTGAGCATGAGACTCCAACTGATTTATAAGAAAATTTCGGGTGCTGTGCAGCTTAACAAACCACGTTCCTGAAAATAAAAGAAAGAAGAGAACAAGTGTAAAAATGAGAAGTTGTCTGTAAAGGGTCATCGACTCACATACCTTAATTACTGCGATGGAATAATATTTGGCATTCTTTTCAAAACATCCTGCCAGCGTTTCAGACGTTCACTACTACCAACTAGCTTTCCCCGCCCTCTCTGTTTGGCCAACCATAGCCCGGATCCATTAAAACTATATACAGGAAGTAAGTCTTTTCTCTGAGATGCTGGAATAATAGCTCCAACAAGATTATCAAGCACTAAAGGATCTGCACCTGGCTTGGAGAAGTAGGTCATAACCATATGTGCCTGGTTGAGCTTAAGTGCCTTAACATAGGTCAAATTAAGTTTTTTTTCAGCCACTCCCAATGCCAATAAAGTAAAATACTTAGCCAAAGAAAAATCCTCACAATCGCCTCCCTGACTGGCAAGAAATTCAACAGGAGTAGCCCAATAATCTTCTTTTCCCCAGTGACTAATATCATCTATAAAAAGTAATTGATTAAAAAATTTGTTTACTTTATCAAGTTTTTCGATATCTGTTGCACTATTGTCCTCCCGAATTAATTTTTCCCAATTCAATAATCGCTCTCGAGCACCTGATCCATACTGTTTTTCTACAGTTACAAATATGTCCTGTCCAAGTTTAAAATCCTGCTTGCTGCTAAATGATGCTGAAAAAGGAAGGAGAAATAAAACTGTCAGGAAAAAAACAATAAAAACCTCCTGATTTTTCTTCTTATACCTCTTCAAATTAGTATTTACATTATCTTTAAGATTTCAAATCAGCAGTACGATTTATAATTAATATTCCGATAAAGCAGGAATGAACAGAAACTAAAGTTCAACAGGAAAATAAATGTGATGTTGCAAAAAACAGGCTCAGAGCAATAATAACCAGGAAGAAGCAGGCTTAGACGAACTCTACTCAACCACCTATGATGACAGTTGTAAAAAAATAGGCAGAAGATAATAATCAGATCCTCTCCTGCCTAAAACACGACTTTGTTTTACTTACCAGTTAAGGTAAAACGGCTCTACCTGCTAATCACTCGTCATCAATATTACTTTCTTCCGGCCATTCAAGACCTAAAGCTGGTACGAGTTGTCCTATATCGTTCAAAATACGGTATTGAGCGATTAAACCATCATAACGTGCATCAAGCAGGTCTTTTTTGGCATTGATAACCTCAGCGGAAGTATCCAGAACATCTAACAAGGTACGTTGACCAATATTAAACTGCTTTCCGTAAGATTCTGATGTTGCAGAAGTAGCTTCAACATGCTCTTCAAGCAATTTCACCCTATCCAACATTGCCTGATAAGCCATCCAGGAAAGACGGACAGCCTCAACAGCCTGCAACTCAGCATTCATTTTTATCCCTTGAGCTTCAGTTATCAGATGTTCAGTCTCAACTTTACGTGCCTTGTCTTTCCATCCCTGAAACAGGTTAAAGCGAAGCCGGAGCCACGTTGCAAGATATTCTTGTTTCCCTACAACTCCATCGACATCTTCACCCCAATACTTGTCAATTTCAATATCAAGTATCGGCATAAAAGGACTACGTGCAACTTTTTTCTGATACATTCTTGCCTCCAAATCAGCTTTTGCTGATTTTAAGGCCGGGTGACTCTGAACAGCCTGCTGGACAGCATCATCCATAGAAGCTGGCATTAAATTAGTTACAGATTCAGGCTCTGATAATTCAAGTGGCAAACGACCCACAACTGCCTGGTAATTAGAATAAGCATCTACCACGTTGATTTGAGTTGCAATAAAACTAGATTTAGCTAGAGCAAGACGGCCTTTAACTTGATCCATATCCGCTTTTCGACTTACTCCAGATTCCCCACGCAGGTTGATCTGATCAGAAATCCGTCCATGTATAATCACATTTTCATTTGCTAGACTTTCCAATTCCTTTTTTCTCAGTGTTTCCAGATATGCTTTAGAAACACGCAAAGCAATTTCTTCTGTCTTATCTCTTAGTAAAAATGCAGTTGAACGAACACGTGCTTTTTGCCGATCAATCTCATTCATTGTTGACAATCCAGCAAATACATTCTGACGTAAACTTAAGGTCAATTCCCTCGGATCTAGTTCATCGTCAGAAGGTTCACTGTAGTCAACAACACCTATTCCCGCATTAACATCAAATTTGGGGAAATATCCAGATCTAGCTTGCCTAACTTCCTGTTCTCGTGCCAAATGTTTATACTTTACTGTCTGAATATCAGGATTAGTTTTAATAGCGTGCTCAACGGCCTCCCGAAGAGTTTCTGCGGAAACAGTTCCGAAGCATAGCATGAATAGAACCACTACAAACACAATTATTGATCCTTCTCTCCAGTTCATACCTTTCTCCTCTTTTGTATTTCAACAAAGCAGCAAATACTAAACAGGAAGACACCATGTCTTACCTGCAACCCTCTCCAAAGACGATATTTGCTCCCATTCGAGTAAACGTACAAATGTTAGTTACACCTATATAACTATAGTCTCACAAACACTTGGCAAGTGTCAAAAGAAAAAAGTACAATTTTTTAAACAAATTGATTAATTACTATCAATTATTCTTCAATAAAAGCCTGCATATCTGCACTCAGTCCCAGAGCTTGAGCCAACTTGTCCAACCATTGCCTTTCTATATCAGTGTCAATCACAATAGATGAAACTGCCAGAGAATACATTGCCTGACAAACTTGAGGATCATTAATCCCGACAGTCAATTCTTCGATGGATTTTGGAGAATGAAACTGTGATAAAATATAGCCTTTTTCCTCATTATCTAAATTTGCCTCTCGCAAACGATTGATAATCTCTCTTTCTTCCTCCGCATCAAAGTCTCCATCTGCATGAGCAGCAGCAATCATAACCTGAATCATACGTAAAGCAAGATTCTGAGCATCAAATTGCTCAGCAGCTGAAGCAGAAACCGTGTCATCTAAAATCTCTTCACTTTGAACTGATGCTGGAATATCAGGTTGAACGGGTGAAACAACAGCAGAACTTGATCCTGGTGATGGAGGAGGAGGAGGAGGAGGAGGTGAAGACTGTGGCTGTGCTGAAATACCGATCGGCTGAGAAGCAGATGGAACCTGTTGTTGATTTGATGATTGATTACTTTTTAAAATTGTATAAGCGCCAACACCTAAACCAACAGCCGTCATTAAACCTTTTCCCGACATCAACTTGCTGGCAAGCCCTGAAACCAAGTCATCACTTCTATGTTTTTGCTTATATTTTTTTTGTTTATTTTTTTTCTTATATTTTTTTTTCTTGCTGGAAAAGGACGGTGAAACTCCTGAGAGCACTTTACCTAATAACTTTTCTGCATCAAACATTTCAACACTCCTTCACATGTAATTGAAACCTTATGAAATACTGGATAAACAGCAAAATTATTTCTGACCATATTCCGAGAGTTTTGCTTTTGCCTTTTGATGGTATTTACTGCTCTCCAAAGGTAATTCTTTTAAAACCATCTTCCAGTTTTTAACAGCTCGCTCAACATTATTGATCCCCTCGTAAACCAAACCTTCCTGATAAAGATGCCTAGATTTTTCAATTTGCTGTGATAAGAATTGGCCCATCTTAGCTTTGATATCAGGATGGTTTGGATCAATTTTCAACACAAGATTCCAGTAATACAAGGCTCCTGAATAATCTTTTTTATTATAGAGAGCCAAACCTTTAAGATAATCAGATTGAGTTTTATCAGATAAAAAACCTGTCAGTTTGCTAAGATAAAATCTTGCTTGTTTTCTTTCAGGTATATCCATTTTACTGATAGATACTTTTTCCCAATATTCTTTCGCACCTGAATAATTATTTGCTTTATACGCCTGCCATCCTTTTTTATAAATTTCTCGAAGTAAATCAACCTCCTTTTCTAGAACTTTCTTCTGTATTTTTTCCAGTTCTTCAGATGCCAACCGAGCATTTTTTACATCATGGAAGACAGCATCCACTTTTAAAAACAAATCATCCAATTCTGGGTATTCAACCTGTTGCTTAATAATCTTTTCCAGTAGGTCCAAAGAGTACGTAAATTCTTTAAGCTGAAGACTCTCCTCTACAAGTAACAAATCTTTCTCAATTTGTTGCCTGGTGGAATCAACAAGAGCAATACGCTTCACCTGTTTTTGATCTTTTTGGCTAATTTGAACACGCAGTACAGACAAGAGTTCCTGAGCTTCCTGATCATCTGGAACCACTTCAAGAGATGCCTCCAACCGATTTGCTGCTTTTTCCAAGAGACCTTCTTTTGTAAATTTTCTTGCCTGATACATAAATAAGGATCTCTGACGTTTCTCTTCTAAAGATGCTTCACCGCGTACGTCATCGGCAACAAGATTTTTCACTGATTCAACAGACTCTCTTTTACCACTTACATCTTTTTCAGTTGTAACTTGCTGTTCCTCTTCTTCTCCCAAGTTGATAAAAAATGCTCCCAGTATGAAAACAAACGCACAGGACAAAAGAATAATCCGGGTCCTAGGTGAAATATTTAGAAAAGTTGATACAATTGAGGCTGATTCTAATCTCATTTTCAACTCAGAATTACCCAACTGAAGCACACTACCATTTTTCAAAACACCTTCAGAGCTTTCCTTCCCTTTAAGTCGAACAGGATTACTCTCGGCTATATTTCTGAATCTACAGACACCATCCTGGTGAGTTATAATGAGATGTTCACGTGAAATAAAGGGATCATCTAGAACAATATCACAAGTCTCACCACGCCCAACCGTTACTTGTCCGTGGATTGGTACTGCCAAGCCAGCTGAAAGACCATTTTTAACAACAACAAAATTATTTGCCTGTTCGGCTGGGGTTTCATCATTGCTACCATTAGAATTAATAGTCCCTCCTGGAATGGCAACTGTCGACATAATGGTTTTATCATCCCAAGCCTGCTCAGTGACGATATCAATCACTGTCGCATCTTCCATTTCCATATCACTACCAGTCAATGATATCTCAACTTTCAATTTAAAAGGTAAAATATCAATCACATCACCTGACGCTAGCACCTGCTCCTGCACTCGTCTGCCATTAATCTTAATGCCATTTGTGCTGTCCAGATCACTCAGACTCCACGTTTGCCCAATACCCACTATTTTACAATGGAACATTGAAACATTTTTCGATTTTAAAACAAGATCATTATCATCTCCACGCCCAATGGTCAGTTTTTTATCCTGACCCAAATCAATCTGGGTCTGTTCATTGTTATCTTCCTCAACACTCAAGTGCAGCATATTCATTTGTTTTGAATTTTCTCTATCTGTTTCAGTGAATCATGATATCGTTCATCATCTTTATTTCGCGCTAATTCGACTACAATCATAAACTCTCGTTCTGCCTCAAGAAAACGAAGATATTTCATGTGCATCTTACCAGATCGGTAATGCTGCCCGACCTCATAATCCAATTCCTTAAGTGCTCTGGCCAACTTTTTTATTACCAGCGTATTGGAACTGTCATAAGCCAGAGCAAGGTCCCACTCATCAATTGCTTTTTTCAGATGACCACTATCATAAAATAATAACCCCATACGATAATGTTCTCTGGAGATTGATTTTTCCTTAACTGGTTGAATTTTCTTTTCAAGAGGTTTAATCAAATCCGGATTATCTAATACCGCTAACCCTGAACCAGGATTGTATATTTTAATCTCACCCGGAGGGTTAACAATAACATTATTAACAGCTTCTTTTTCATCCTTTTTTGAACCAGACTGCTGTAAAATCATATACCCAAAAAAACATCCCATAAATATCAACAATCCACCCCAAACCAGAAAAAAGTATATCGGTCGTCCTTCTTTGATATTTTTCAGACGAGAGTTCTTGTTAAAACTTTGCGGCAAGTCCGCTTGAAGAGAGAAAACCGTAGTTCCAATTCGAAACTTGCTACCTTTTTCCAGCAAAAAATTAGCAGTTCTATTATTGTTAACATAAATTCCGTTAGTACTCTCCAGATCGTTAACAGACAATTTTCCCTTATCAAATGTAAGTCTTGCATGCTGACGTGATGCCTTCACATCATCCAGGCTTATATCAGCAGCATCAGATCGACCAATAACATATTCTTGTCCTTGAACAAGTTTAACTGTTTTTTTTTGACCTGTGCCGGTAACAATCAGCAAAATCAGAGACGGCACATTTGCCCCCTATGGCTTCTTAATTTCATTATTTTATCAAACTTCCTCGTCAAAAACGAGTATGACATTACCATTACCACCCCTGTCGTCATACAACTTTACAGCAATAGATCTTCCTGAAATTGAAATGTTTCCAACACGTTCATTACCATCCAGGACACTCATTATTGTCAACAAGATCTCTTCTTCCTGAAAGACCTCTAACATGTGGCACATTTCCGTATCAACCACCTCAAAAAGCGACAAAAATTTCGGTGTGAACCCAACTAATTGATGAGTATCAAGATCAACACAACAAGCATTTTTTTTCTGCTTTGACAGAAGTTCTAATACCTCATTAAACAGAACTCCCTGGCCAGGCTGGACCTCATGCCCTGTTTTAACATGAGTTTGCATACCATTAACTCCATTGTCAGGTATGACTGAATCCTGAACAAATGCCAAGCGTGCAAACAATCTTTCAAATAGATTCTTTATGTCATTTAACTCAGGATATGCCGTAGAAGCTGTCAGGCTATCCCGTCTTTCCCGGATAGCATCACCAATTTCAATCGATAAATCTTTCAAGGGCTGTATGATAATTCTTACCAAGGCCCAGGCAATACAAAAAATCAAAAGTAAAAAAAATCCCAGTACCCCATACAGGACCCCAAAATTAGTCGCTGCTACTGATGCAAGAGGCCTCACCCTGTATGTCACAACCGCAGCACCATAAATCTTTGTTCCTAAACGGACAGGATGAGAAATGTAATAATCATCTTTGCCTTGCTTTTCTATTTCAATAACACCACTTTTTAATGATTTTGCATATAAAGGATGATCTATTGTATGATCCACTTTATCTATTGGCGCCAGAATTCGCCCATATTTATCAACCAATAGGACCTGAATAACCCCATCTTCCTTTTCAAAAGCATCAATTCTAAACATTGTAACATCAGATTGTATCCAATAAGGAGAATTTAACTGCACAAGAGACTTGGAGATCAAAATAGCTCTTTCAAGTTCCATTTTTTGAAACAATGTATCAAGGGTACTCCCGGCAAAGGATACAACCGCATAAGCTATAAGCAAGTAAAACAATCCTAGTAACAAATAAGCTGTCTTGTATGGTTTACACCCTGCAAGTGAAATAATACGCCCTAAAGATGTTGTTTTTAACTTCTCATCTTTTTTATTCAAAACAGGCTGAAATAAAAGTGTAAAACAACCAATATTTACGGTCAAATTTTCAACAAATTTCTGTTTATTAATCCTGCTTCCACCAACCAAAACTCCGTTGGAACTACCAAGATCCTCAATACTGGATTGATCATTAGCAACCACAAGACGAGCATGTTTTCGAGAAATATTCTTCTCCGCTAATACAATGTCACAGTTATTGCTCCTTCCCAGCAGATACGATCCTTCTGACAAAGACAACTCCTGTTCAAGAATTCCATTTTTATATATTTTTACGTCCATACGTTCAGTCAAAAAAGAGACTACTTCCCATATATAAACTTTAAAATGTAAGGTCCAAGAACTACAAAAAAGATGAGAGGGAAAATAAAAATAACCATAGGGATAAGCAACTTCTGAGATGCTTCAGCACCCAAACGTTCTGCTTTCATAAACCGTTCTTTCCGTAACTTATCGGATTGATTCTTCAAGATAGTTCCAATACTCGATCCCATCTTTTCCGCCTGAATCAAAATAGAGGTAAAGGAATAAATATCTTGAAGATCAATACGATTCGCCATGGTATTTAAGGCATCCTCCCTAGTCATTCCAAGACGAAGATTTTTCTGTAACAAAACAAATTCATCAACAAAAGGTTCATCTTTTCCTTTATATTGTTCACACACCCTTACAATTGCCGAATTAAAATCCATCCCTGCCTCCACTGACAAGGCAAGCATGTCAACTAAATCCGGCATGCTCTGTAAAATCCTAGTCTGACGTGTCTTTTTCTTTTCCCACAACCAGATAATCGGAAAAACAGTTCCTAAAAAAGCTCCAACGATCATCACACCTGTACCGGAAAATAGAACCTGCAGTAAAAATGGAAAAAAGGCACACAGAATTATTTGCAAACAGATAAGTTCTTCTGTGGATACTATTTTTTCAATTCCGGCATTAACTGACCAGCGTGACAATCTCTTTTTATAATTATCAAGAGGCAGTAATTTCACAAGAGGCAATAAGAGCAGAACTATTGGGTAAAACCATTTTACCAGGGTCGCATCTTCAGACCATTCCCTCTGCTCGTCCATACCGGTTTTTCTTCTTACTTCTCTTTCCTTCTGATCAGGAAAAAACTGAATAACAAAAAGAAAAACAGAAACAAATAGAAGCAAAAATCCTGATATCTTAAAAACAATCAAATCCATGTGCTCCTCACTCATATCCCAGAAAAACTAATCTAGCCAAAAAATTATGTATCAAGTGTAACTCGCAAAACTTCCTCCGGTGTTGTCAACCCCTGGGAAAGTTTATGAATAGCGTCGTCGCGCAATGTAATCATGCCATTTGCTACTGCTTCTCGCTTTATCTCACTCACTGGTCGTTTTTCCAAAATCAGACGTTCAATCTCATCATTAACTGTCAAAATCTCCACAACTGACATACGCCCTTTGTAACCTGTTCCTGAACAACTATCACAACCTGATCCATGATAAAAGTCCATGTCCTCACCCCTCATGTTCAAAGCATTGAGCACGGCATCTTCAGGAATATATTTTTCTTTACAAGACTGGCAGATAGTCCTTATTAACCTTTGTGCCAACACTGTCAGGCCGCAAGAAGCTAACAAAAATGATGGTACCCCAAGATTAACTATACGTGTTATGGTACCAGATGCATCATTTGTATGAAGTGTGGAAAAAACAAGGTGGCCGGTCAAAGCTGCTTTTACCGCCATATCAGCTGTTTGCAAATCACGAATTTCACCCACCATTATAATATCAGGATCCTGACGAAGAAAAGAACGTAGAGCTGCTGCAAATGATGTCCCTTTCTCATCATCACAATTCACCTGAATAATACCAGGAAGTTCATATTCCACCGGATCCTCAGCAGTACTAATATTAACTTCTTCTTTATTCAACTCAGCAAGAAAAGCATATAATGTAGTTGTTTTACCGCTACCTGTAGGGCCAGTTACAAGTAAAAGACCGTTTGGTTTATGAATGGCCTCAGTTAGCAATGCCTTTTGCCGCTCATCCATTGCGAGATCCTGAAGCTTTAAACGATTTTTTCCTTTATCAAGTATTCGCAACACGGCTTTTTCGCCGTAGATTGTTGGTAAAATTGAAACACGGATATCAATCTCCTTTTCCCGGACCACATGAAAATCTATTCTACCATCTTGAGGAACATTATCTGTTTCAAGATTGACCCCAGATATCATTTTAATTCTGGGAATAATACCCTCCTTTACAATTCTATCTGTCTCATACATTTTGTGTAAAACCCCATCAAGCCGAGCCCGAATTCGAAATGTATCCTTCTGAGGTTCAAAATGAATATCACTTGCACCAAGCTGGACTATAGATTCCAAAAAAAGTCGTAACAGATGTATGACTCTGGCATTATTAATAATCGTCCATACATCATTTTTCTTTTCATTATAAATTCTCTGAATAGTCGAGACAGCATGTTCTATTACAACTTCAGGAACATCAGGATCTGCAGATTCAAGGAGAGGGAAATACTGATCCAATGCTGTTGAAATTGATTTACTATTACAACAATATTTTTTAATTCTAGCCCCAGTTAAAGCTTCAAGCTTGGCCTCACATTTTTCATCCAGAGGATTCGCCATAATCATGTGAACATGATTTGATTCATGCTTTACAGGAAATACAAATTCCTGGTGCAAAACATCTACCGGTAACAGCAACTTAGCATGATCAAGAAAACTCCTTGCAAAAGAAATCAATGTTGGATCAATTGCCTGACATCCTGATGCTTCTTCCAGGATACTATTAGCCTGCTGAGAATTTAAAAGATTTTTATCCATTAGACAGTCAAGAATTGAACTGTCTTCCGTACCTTTAATGTCTGAGACTGAAATACCTTGCCGCAATGCTACGCGGAATATCTTTTCATTGAGCAATTTATTATATTCAGGCACGATATCCTCGATGTATATCTGCTAAAAATTACTTATTTGAAGCCTTGAACTGTTTTTAAAGAGATAAGTATAGTCACCGGAAAACTCATTACCCTTGGCCTGTACAACATTCTTTAATATCCAAAGATTAATATCCTTGTCCCAGCCCCCCCTCTCTTTTTCTGATTCCGGAATTCCTTTAATTCGGTCCAACTCAATGCCATTATGATAAAGAACTAAAGTTGGCAGCAGTTCAAGCTGATATTTACTTCCATCATCATTCACATTCCAATGCAACTTAAAAGGCTTTAGATTTCGTTTGTATTTTTGCGAAAAATGATCAAAACGCTTTTCCATATCCTGAGATTGCCAAAATTGTCCATTATAGAACAAGACCATGGCATATCCTTTGTGAGCTAGTACCATGTTGCTATAATTTGCTGTGGTAAGAACATCATTTTGTATAGCCTGAGTACGAGTACTAGTACGCGTACGAGGTGCACATGAAACATGAGTAAAAACCAACAACACTAAAAAAACAAAATACCATGATTTGTAGTGTTTATCTGACATCATTATGCCCTCCTTCACCAAGGCAGTTTAAAAGGTGGTGGTTTATTCAGATTATTTTTTTGTTGCGGTGGTGGTGTTTTCTGCTGCTGCTTCTGTAGAGATGGCGGCGGCTTCAGTTGACCTTTCCTACTTTGAGTATTTGTTGTTTGAGACCCTCCAAGTTGAGTCCCACCACTATTTTGACTATTACTCCCCTGAGACCCGGAATTCACCAAAGGTGTTCCTGTCCCTCTAGTATTTATTGCTCCAGGTGAAGAAATAGCTGTACCTGGGCCTGATCCGGTATTTGTACCACCGCTACCTGGGCCTGAACCGGTATTCGTGCTACCGCTACCTGGGCCTGATCCAGTATTTGTACTACCGCTACCTGGGCCTGAGCCAGTATTTGTACTACCGCTACCTGGGCCTGATCCAGTATTCGTACCACCGCTACCTGGGCCTGATCCGGTATTCGTGCCACCGCTACCTGGGCCTGATCCGGTATTCGTGCTACCGCTACCTGGGCCTGATCCGGTATTCGTGCCACCGCTACCTGGGCCTGATCCGGTATTCGTGCCACCACTACCTGAACCTGATCCGGTATTCGTGCCACCACTACCTGAACCTGATCCGGTATTTGTACCACCGCTACCTGGGCCTGATCCGGTATTCGTGCCACCGCTACCTGGGCCTGATCCGGTATTCGTGCCACCACTACCTGAACCTGATCCGGTATTT
>PJEL010001338.1_pt1 | contig 25443 bp, 25 predicted proteins | sample 1853271 | NCBI WGS metagenome assembly PJEL01 (sample SAMN08108733, study PRJNA415343) | Invertebrate metagenome, whole genome shotgun sequencing project. | host: Globobulimina | place: Sweden: Gullmar Fjord | collected 2015-08
CCCACAAGCGGTGAGGAGGCTCAGGAATAGCGCGGCGTGAGTGATGGACGTAGGATGGGACACCTAAGCCGCGTATGCCATCGACTCTCCCACGGCCAAGGACTGACTGCTGTCTACGGCCCGGAGACGATGAACGCCGCCCAGTCCTGCGGCCGCGCCTCTCCGTACTTCGCCCGCCGAGACCTCAACATCTCCAGCTGCGCAGCCCGCAGGCTCTCGCTCGCCGACTTCGGCTTCCGCTTGTGCAGGTAGGCCGCGTAGAAGTCGTCCATCAGCACCCGCGTCGCCTCGTCGGGAACCGCCCACAGGGACATGACCAAGGTCTGTGCCCCGGCAGCGGAAAAGGCCCTTCTCAAGCCAAGAACCCCCTCCCCCGTCGAGACGTCTCCGACCCCGGTGTCACAGGCCGAGAGCACCACGAGCTGGGTTCCGCGTAGATCGAGGGCAGCGACCTCTTCGGCAGTGAGGATCCCGTCCTCCGGATCGAGGGCGTCGTGGGGGAGGTTTGCGCCGGCCAACACGATGCCCGACAGCGACATGGGGTTGAAGCCGATGCCAGCGTCACCGCCAAAACGCCCCAGCGATCGGCCTCCAGCGAGATCGAGCCGGCACTCCGGACCCGCAAAGAAGCCGTGCGTCGCCAGGTGCACGACGCGCTTGCCGGACAGATCGCCAGCGACGGAGGTGGCGGTGGCCTGGGCACCCGATCGCACGCTGATCTGCTCATCGGAGTACCGAGAGCGGGCAAACCGGCTGGCCACGGCATCGGCCTCCGGTCCAGTGGCGGGCAGGGTCGGAAACTGCCTGGTTACGCAGGGCGCCATGCGGGTCGCCACCGAGTGCTCGGCGTCGTTGCCCCCATAGTCCAGGGCACCGACCGAGAGCAGGCCGGCACCGTGAGCGTCTGCAACGGCAACAGCGTCCCCGGCGATCTCCAAGTATGAAACCGCCTGATGTTCGACCAGATAGCTTCCATCCTCGGTGGGTAGTGCACCAAAAGCAACCCCCGAGAGCCCGCCGTCCGGAACGATGAAGAGCCGAGTCCCATCGCCGGCAACATCGAGAACGGGCTCGAGCACCGCTTCGGCCAGCCGTCGCCCACGGCCATCAATGTGGTGTGTGGTGGATCTCGTGTCGGCAAGAGCATCTCGAAAGCCCCCGGCCAAGGCGTCGATCTCGGCGGCCGCTCCAAGGTCCAGCTGCCTCACGGCGTCGCAGTCCCCCGCGGGAATCACAAAAGCGAGGTAGCGCAGCTCGTCGCCATTGGACCAGCGCAGGAAGTCCACCAGCGCCGTCTCCTCTCCGAGTGCGGCGCAGATCTTCCGGCGATCGACCTCGAGTCGGCCAACGCCCACAGTCTCCGCCAGCTGGCGTTCCAAGCCCTCTTTCGCCACGGTCAGTTCCGCGATTCGGGCCTGGCGGACGTCGGCCTCCTCCGGGGTCCAGGGTGCCAGGATCAACTGGGCCAGCTGGCGGCGAGTGGCCTGAAGCGCGTCGCGGCGGCGGATCCCCTCGTCGTCCTGAAGAACGGCCCGATGACGCGCCCGCAGGACCCGGGTAGCGATGCCCTTGTAGTCCAGGGCCAGATCGTAGGCCTGAGCCGGCAGAGCGCTGTGGGCGAGCGCGGCATCCAGGTATTTTCGGTGGGTGGCGACCATGGCCAGGGCCTCTCGCTCCGACAGTCCCGCCCACAGATCCTTGAGGACCTCACTGCTCGTTTCATGGGCTTGCCAGGCGTACTTGGCCGCCTCATCCTCCTCGCCGCGCGCCTGGTGCACGACCGACAGTGCATGCAGGCAGCGAGCCAGGGCGGGCCCCTGAGATCCCTCCATGTTCTGCACGATCTCGCAGCTCTGTCGGGCCGCTTCGAGCGCATCGCCCAGCATTCCCGCGCCCTCGAAGCGGAAGGCCAACACACCGAGGCTGCTCGCCACATGGGGGTGATTGGGACCGAGGACCTCGGCCTGCAGCGCCGCAATCTCCCGGAGAGTTGCGAGTGATTCGAAGTCCTGGTGCACGGCATAACGAATGTTCGCGGCGTTGAATCGCGCGCTCAGTGCGTCGCGACTCCGCTCTCCCCAGGTGGCCTCCAGCAGGGCAGCGGCCCGGTCGGCGACGGGCAGGGCCTCCTCGTACCGGCCCATGGCCTCCAGTGTTGTGGCGACGTTTGCCAGGGTCACCGCGAGGCCCGGATGATCGGGGCCGGACAGGGCCTCCTGAACCGAGACTGCCTCCTCGAGCAGAGGCAGCGCCGCCTCCAGATCTCCGTGGGTTCGCGCCGCATTCCCAAGGACCCGGTAGGAGTGGGCGACGTCGGGATGCCTCGGTCCGTGGGCGGCAATCCGGATCGCCAGCGACCGCTCCAGCAGCGACCGGGCCTCCACATAGTCCCCGCCCTCCGCGAGCACCGCGCCGAGGTTCGCCAGCGTTCGACCCACCTCGGGATGATCGCGCCCGAGCTGGCCTTCCTGCAGCAAGAGCGCCCGCTTCAGGAGCGCGACGCTGGTAGTGGTGTCCCCGCGGTGCTGTGCGACCAACGCCAGGTTCTGCCAGACCACACCCAGCATCGGATCCAGTGGGTCCAGCGCCGCCTCGAAGACCTGCACCGCCGGCGCCATCTGCTTCCAGGCGCTCTCTGCGTCCCCCGCTGCATCGTAGAGCAGTCCAAGATTCACTTGAGTAGAGGCCACGTATTCGTGATCACCGCCCAGGGCGTCGACGGCGATGTCGAGGGATCTCTCGTAGTGGGCGATGGCGTCGTCGCGATGGCCGAGACTGGACTCCACATTCGCCAGATCGTTCAGCGCCGCCGCCACATAGAAGTCGTCCGGCCCCTTCGCGGTCTCGCGGAGGAGCACCACGCGCTCGAGCATCACCTCGGCCTCCTGCACCTGGCCGAGGGACTCGACGGACTTGGCGAGATCGTCGAGCACATAGCTCAGGGACTCCTCGTTCCCCTCCCCGGCGCGCTCGAGGATGGCCACCGCCTCCTCAAGGGAAGGAATCGCGCGATCCTGGCCTCCAACCGTCATTGCCGCGTTGCCTGCGAGCCCGAGCACGGTCGCGGTGAGCAGGCTGTCTTCCCCGGCGCCGTCGCGCACAGCCACAACGATCCGATCGAAGAGGTCCAGGGCGCGCTCTTCTCCGTCGCTCACCAGTGCCCAGGCAGTCTGTGACGCCACCAGGACCGGTTCGGAGGCCTCCTCGCTGGCACCGTCGGTCTCGAGCGCTTCCACCAGAGCCTCGCACTCCCGCAGCGTCATGGTTTCTTCGTAGGGAGCAGGATCATCCTGTGCAATCGCCGTCATGGAGGCCAGCAGAGCGAGCACAACTGCACCTGGACCGTACGGAGGGAGTCGACGCATGGTCCGGATACTAGACCCTGAGGCGCCGAACCCCTAGCTCAGCGACGGACAAGCTGGATCCGATCTGCATTGCAATGCCTCCCGGCGTCAGGTCGTACGATAGGCCATCAGGAGGAGTGATGGAGTGTCCCCGCTGCCACAAGATGTTCCAGTCCCATTCCATCGGTGAGCACACCGTCGACGTGTGTGAGTCATGCGACGGCATGTTGGTGCAGCAGAAGCACCTGATTCGACTCCTCGAGACCATCTACGCTGGGATCGCCGCAGCCGGTGAGGGCTGCATCGAGGAACAACCGGCAAAAGTCCCCGACCAGGGGGGCGGGTTGTCCTGCCCTCTCTGCGGCGAGACCATGGGCAACTCCGGCTACCAGGGCACTCACGTGGTCTTCATCGACCGCTGCTCGTCTTGCTGGCTGCTGTTCATCGACGGCGGCGAGGTGGGGCCCATGGCCATGCTGCACGCCCGAACCACCCACCACGTGGAGAGCAACCGCGCCTTCCAGAGCGAGTGGGTCGCAGGTTTCGTTCGCCGCCACTGGGTGGGCCCCTCGGTCTGAGGGTCAGGCCTGGGCAGCTCGGAGCGCGGAGGCGTCGAAAACCAGCTTGATGTCGGTGATTTTCTGGCCTTCAACGGTGAGGATCTCCGCGCAGCGCATCGTGCCGCCGGGACCCGCGGTCTCGAGGTCATAGAGCAGGAAGGCCTTTGATTCCAACCAGGCCGCCTCGACCTCGTTCATGCCGGTGACCATCGGCAGAAACTGGGCAAAGCCGGCGAGGAAAGAGGCTGCGCTTTCGTGCTTCTCGAGAGATCCACGGAACGTCAGGTCTTCGGCGAGGAAAGTGCCCGCCTTCTCCAGGTCCTTGGAGACCCAAGCGTTTGTGTAGCCAGTGACGATTTCTTTGGTTGAAGCTGCATTTGACATTGGAAACTCCTTGCTTCCGGGTTGCGTACCAAAGATAGGTGTCCCCCGCATCAGTGACCAATCGAATGATTCTATGTCTAAAATGCATGAAATGAATATCAACCAGGTAGATCTGAACCTCCTCGTCGTCTTCGACACCATCCTCGAAGAAGGGAGTGTGACCGCGGCCTCTCGGCGACTAGGACTGAGTCAACCCGCGGTGAGCCACGCCCTCGGACGCCTGCGAGATGTGTTCGCCGACCCGCTGTTCGTGCGCGGCCGCGGCGGCATGCTCCCCACCCCCGCCGCCGCGGAGTTGGCGGGCCCCATCCGGAGTGCGCTGCGTCAGATCGAGCAAGTCGTCGCCGACCTCGGCCCCTTCGACCCTACGACTTCGAAGCACACGGTGCGCATCACCACTAGCGACTACGCCGAGCTAGTGATGATGCCGCGGTTGATGGCGGCCATGGACGAACGCGCGCCGGGGATGCGGGTGGAGGTGTCGCCTGTGACCCACGGCTCCCCGGAGGACGACCTGAATTCCGGCCGCTTCGACCTCGCTATTGGATATGTGGGCTTGTCGGTGCTGCCCCCGGTCAAGAGCGTGGTCCTGTTTCGGGATCACCTGTCGTGCATCGTCCGACAAGGACATCCCGTCATCGGCGACGCGCTCTCCTTCCGAGACTTCGTCAAGGCGGGACACATCCTCACGTCCCCCTATGGCAGACCGGGAGGATTGATCGACGACATGCTGACCTCTGCGGGCTCGAGCCGTCGGGTTGCGCTGATCACCCCGCACTTCTCAGTCGCACCGATGGTTGTTGCAAGCTCCGATCTCATCGCCTCGCTCGCGAACCGAATCGCCGAGACCTATCTGGGCCTGCTTCCCATCAAGGTGCTTCCCATCCCCATAGAGGCGCCGGACTTCGCGATCTCAATGGCGTGGCACGGCCGCTACGACGACGACCCTCGCCACCAGTGGCTCCGCGAGCTGCTGATCGAGCTCTTCGCATCCTGAACAGGGCTTTTGTCGCGAGTTGTTGCCCTCTGTCTCGCAAAACTGGTTGACACATTGTCAAGACTTCCTCGGCTAGGATCAGACCACGGAGGTCGTGATGCGGGTGGTTTCAAGCGTGCTTGTGGTGGCTGTTGTTGGATGCCGGACTGGGGGCGAGACACCGTCGACCAACTTCGAACAAGACGGCGTCACCGAGGACTGGTGCCTGGAGCGGACACTGGAGATCGAGGCGAGCATGGACGCCGACACGTTCGACTACGACATTCCCGAGGAGACGCGGAGCGAGCTGATCTCCGGGGCATCCCTCTGGCGCGGCGAGCTCGACGTGCTCGCAAATCTCGACGAGTTCGGCATGGTCCGCTCGGCCGGGGACCTCGACGGCGACGGCCACACAGATCTGCATGTGAGCGTCAACGGAGAGGGTGCGCTGCTGTCGGGCGTCGATCTGTTGAGCGGCTACGACCCGCAGAGCTTGGCGAGACTACCCGCTCCGACCCATTTTCTAAAGGTCGGGGCATACGACATCAACGGCGATGGGCGTCCCGAAGGCATGGTGTGGGAGAACGGCTGGATCCGGTTCGCCGACGGCCCTTCCCTCCTCAGCGGCGCAGCCACAGTCGATGAATCGAGCGACGCCCTGATCCTGCCCCAGGAATGGACGACGGCGAGCCCGTACCCGACGGACGTCGATGGCGACGACATAGACGACCTCATCGTGCACCTGTCTGGTCTCAGCGATGAAGGCCTGCCGATCTCTTCACAGGCGAGCTTTCTGGCCACGGACCTGCACCTTGGGTTGCGCGAGCCAGGTGCAGGCGCAGCGCCATTCCGGATGGGCGATGTGGACGGAGACGGCTTGCCGGAGTTCACTACTTCGACGTCGCGCGCTCTGTGGCCGGGCACCCTGCTCTCCGGCGTCGAGTTCGATATAGACGGTGCAACGCCAGTCGTGGAGTGGCAACAGGGTGTTCAGCTCTCGGTCGATTTTGGTGCTCTCGACGCCGACAGTGATCAGGAGGCCCTCGTGTTCGCGGCGTCTCCCAACGACACGATAATCCCCGCGTGCGGGCGTATTGCCGCCTTGGAGCTGGACACCCTGGATGCCCAAGTCACCGACGCCGACCTGGCCCACGCGCCGCTCCAGGCCTACATGGTCCTGTGGGCTGAGGTTGTCGGAGATGTCGATGGCGACGGCATCGCGGACGCCATTGTCATTGGGTGGAACCTCGACCCCTTCGAGTACGAGGTCGGAGCGATCTCAGGCGTCGACTACCTGGCGGGTCGAACATCGATCGACGAGGCCAAGATCCCGATCGCGCGGGACGGCATGGTCTTGGTCCAGCTCTACATGCTGGGTGACGTCGACGGCGATGGAATCGACGACGTCATTGCCGACTGGGCGCCCGCCTCCTGATGATGCCGGCGTCTACAGAGGGTCGTCGCAGTCCGTGAACACCGCCGAGCAGATCTCGGGCACCTCGACGTACTCGAACCCGTCACCAAAATCAGAGTTGCAGACGAACTCGCCATCGAGGCATTCCTTCGCCGCATCCTTGTCATACTCGCAGTCCGAGACGTCGAAGTCACCCAGGGCATTGGTCTCGCATTCCACCTCGGGGCCACACTCCGCATAGGCGTCACAGAGCACTTCTCCAAACTTCTCGCTGAACTTCTCGTCTTTGTGCCCGCCACACGCCGTCAGGAAGAGCCCGATAGTCAGCGCCACCCCGGCGATCCGCAATCGCATCTGGCCTCCAGCAGCCATACTGCCACACGACCGTCCGCAGAGGCCGTGGTCGGGCAGATCCCACTGCGACGGATCCTGGCGGGACAGGCAGTGCGACAGACCGATCTCGTGGACACCGAGAGAGGAATCGGCCTGGATGCCGTGATCCCGCGGGGAATGCGACTGATGTACGTGCCCATTCCCTCGGTCGGATACCACGAGATCGTACCCGGCGCCTATGTCGACCTGCTCGCCCACGATCCGAACGGAGAGACGTATGTCGTGGCCCAGGGTCTCTTTGTAGTGGCCAGCGTGCCGGCCACGGATCTGGAGCCCGTGCAGCTGGGACTGATCGCCGACATGGACACGTGCATCGCGACCCTGAACGCGCTCCACACCCCAGAGCTCGAGCTCACTCCGCTGCTGCGGGCGGTAGACGACGACGGACCGGCCAACTACGGGCCTATCCAGCCATTCCCGGTCGAGGACGGATAGCCGAGGAGCGGGTTCGCGGTAGCGTGCGCCGGGGGAGCTAGCGTGAACCGATCCCTGGATGTCGAGGGCGTGAACTGTATCGAAGGCGTGAACCTGGTCGACGTCGCCGCGGGTGAAGTGGTCGAAGCGCGAGACATCCACATGCATCAGGGGCGGGTCGCCGAGATCTGCGCCGCCGGAAAAGGCCCTTCCACTGCCAAAAAACTGGATGGCCGAGGGTTGTTTGCCATTCCCGGCCTCATCGATGCGCACATGCACGCCTTTGGCATCTATCTCCAGGACCTGGGCCGACCGTGGGACGTGCGCTGGTTCGCCCGCCAGATGCGGCAGAACCTACGCGCCACCTTGCTCTCGGGGGTCACCACCGTCCGCGACATGGGTGCACCAACCCGACTGGCGCTGCACTTCCGCAAGCGAGAGCGACAGGGCCGTCTGTTGGCTCCTCGGCTCCTGGTGAGCGGGGCAATGATCACCGCTCCCGGCGGCTATCCGCATTTTGTACCTGCGGTGAGAGGTCCGCTGCGGTGGCTGCTGGGAGGTCTGCGCCACGACGTCAGCACCCCCGCCGAGGCCCACGCCGCAGTGGATCGGCTGGCTTCTCAAGGCGTGGATGTGGTGAAGACGTTCTGGTCGTCGATGAAGTACGACGACGAGCGCAGTCCCCTGCCCCTGCTCGCACCGGGGATTCTGGCGGCGATCCAAGAGCGCGCAGCTTACCATGGCCTGCCTGTTGCAGTACATTCAACCTGGCAAACCGACCTGGATGGGCTCCTGGACCAGCCCCTCGACACCCTCGAGCATCTGCCTATCGACGCCCCGATCTCCGAGGCGCAGGCTGCGCGGATCGCCACGCTGCAGATTCCGGTGAGCACCACCCTGATGACCTACGGGATCATCGACCACCTCGACGAGCTAGAAGCCCTGCTCGCCTCCCCCGACGCGCCCTTCGAGAACAAGCCGTGGGCGCTCATGCGCTCTGCGGTCCAGAGCCTGAAGCAGGGGCGGCAGGTAACCGAGGACTTCGGCATGGACGTGCTCCAGACCGGATCGGTGCACGCCAGGGTCTCCCTGCTGCGACTTCACGAAGCCGGCGCTCTCATCGCTCTGGGAACGGACTCCGGCGGCGCCATCACTCCTTGCGGACAGATCGCCTGGGAGCTGGAGGACATCGTCCGCGCCGGCCTGAGCCCCCTCGATGCCCTGCGCGCCGGCACGGAGGGAGCGGCCACCGCCCTGCGCCGTCCCGACCTCGGCCATCTCCGTCCGGGAGCCACAGCCGATGTTGTGCTTCTGCGTGAGAACCCCCTGGATGACATCTCGGCGGTGAGACAGGTCATGGCGGTGATCAAGGAAGGAAGCCTGGTCTCAAGCTGACTACGAGTCGCCGAAGAAGACCATTGTGACGCCGACCAGCAAGACGACCACGAGGGTGAGCAGCACCCGGATCTGGTCCTCGTGGGGTGGGATCCAGGGTGTCGGTCGACCTGCCCGGACACTCGTTCGCCAGAGATCCCACCGGAGCTTGGCCGACGGCAGGAAGCTGTCCTCGAGCCTGAGCATCTCCGCCTGTACATCGACCAGCTCGTGCCATCGCGATCTGGCCCGGAGAAGCTCCGTGAGGGCCTCCAGCACATCCCAGTCCTGGGACACCTCCAAGTAGAGCTCGATGGCCTCGTCGGGAAACTCCTCCCGAAGGGCCTCTGCCAGCATCTCCGTCGCATCGACGTCCTCGAAGTGGGCGACGAACTGCTCGTATACAAACCGCGCGTCGTCGAGGCGGTCCTCATCCAGAGCTGCGTTCAGGGCGAGCTCATAGAGGTATCGGGTCACCGGCGCCAGGCGGATTGCGCGAGTCGCCAGCTCCGAGGCCAGGTCGTCCTCATCGCTCTCGGAGAGCACATGCGCGAGGTGTTGGAGGGCCCAGCTATCCTCGGGGTCGTCTTCGATCGCGGCCTCACACATTCTCCGTATTCTCTACTTGTCCGCCGCCTCACAGCGACCTGCGAGGGGTATTGTGGCCGGATCGTCGCCGACATCCTCGGTCTCTTTGGTTTCCCCGGGGTTTGGGCTCTTCTCGAGGTCAGGCTCCGGATCACAGCCGAAGAGGGCGAAGGCGGTCAGGACAAGAACGGTTGTTGGGGTGTGTCGCATACCTACGCAGTACCTGAACTTGCCCATTCCTCGCCGCCACCGGCACATTTTGGGCCAACTCCAGGCTCCACCGACAGTAGCGGATTTCGACGCTATGATGCGCCGGGGCCGGGAGGGTTCATGCGCGTGATTTCAGTAGTCTTCATGCTGTCCTTTAGCTGCTCGAGCGGCAAGCCCGAGTGCGACACCGACTGCCCCGAGGCCGATACCGATACCGATACTGATACTGATACTGATACCGATACAGACGCGGACGCGGACGCAGACACAGATACCGACACCGTTCCGCCGGAGGATTGCGGAGATGGGATCGACAACGACAACGACGGCCTCCTCGACTGCGAGGACGGCGACTGCGCGACGGATCCGATCTGCCTGGCGGAGACCATCTGCGACGACACGATCGACAACGACAACGACGGTCGCAGCGACTGCATGGATGACGACTGCTGGGGCAACGGCTGCGCTGTCAGCGTCGCCTCATTGAACGCAGCGGACCACGTCTTTTCACGGGTTCGTGACCTCTCACAGCACTTCGTCGGCTCTCCCGCATGTGCCGGGAGTTCGTCTCAAACCCGCTACTATCTGGGCATCGTCAGCGCGACGGGATCGGTGCGACACATGCCGGCGTCGACGCCGATCTGGTCGACCTGCGACTGGGCGGTGGGACAGAGTATCTGGCGGGCCTCGTATTCCGGCCAGGGAGGCGGCCACCCGGTGACCCGCACCGCCTTCGACCTGGACCCAGGTTGTGCACTGACCAGCTCGGCCTTTCTCCCGCAGTACATGACATTCGCCATCAATGTTCAGAGCTCGGCCTTGGACCTCGTGACCAGACCGGCAGGCAACGGCCCTGTGTGGGCGAACTTCGGCGCCGGCCAGATGCAGTACGGCAGCAACCAGACCAGCTACGTCAACTACGGCTCGCCCTGCGACACAAGCGTGCGCGGCAACAGCTCGACGAATCTATTTGGCAGTGTGAACGCCGGCGTTGGCTACACGCTCACCCAGCCATGAAGAGTGTCTAATACACTTGTATAGGACACACTCATCGGCAGAAGAAGCAGTACAGGAGTCCTAGGCTTCGCGAAAGGCCTCGATGGCGCTCAAGGCCTGCTCGGCGAGATCCAGGCGCTCGCGGAGGTTCTGCTCTTCGGTCTCGAACTCCGTCGGATTGTCGCTGTGCTCGCGACAGTCTCGGAGGACCTCCAGCTCGGCACGAAGAGCGTCGAGATCGATGCCTCCCGCGAAGTCTAGATCGGGTAGCAGTGCGGGTTCAGGCACCCTCTCGGCCGGTTGGGCGGCCGGTTGGGTGTCGGCGCGGCCGAGGACGATTGCGAGGCTCTCCCGGAACCTGAACGTCCATAGCGCCAGCATTGCTGCCGGGAACATGCCGAGGATGACGACCACCGGCACGAAGTCCTCAGCGCCGGGCGTGTCGGCAATCATCAGCATTGAGAACAGGCCCAGCCAGGCCGCCATGCTGAGCCCGGGGACCAGCCAGCGGCGCAGCTTGCGGCGATGGGCGATCACCGCCGGTTCGCCCATGTTCGGCACCTCTTCCTTGAACAGTGCCGTGTCGTGCAGCTTGACCCAGTCCGTGTGATCCACGCGCCGCACCAACTCGATGCCGGTAAGGAGGCGGCGCCTCAAGAGGAACCGCACCGTCGAATCTCGGCAAAGCACCGTTGTCCCGAAGATGCTGACGCGCCAGTTTGGAGGGCCCTTGGACATGTCTCCAATATAGCGCGAGGCGATGGCTTCGAAGTGCGGCACTCTAGAGAGCAGGAGGTCCCATGTGGCTAGCCCTCGCCATCACGATCGCCGAAGCCTCGCCGTGCGACCACAAGGCAGTCTCGGAGATCGTCAAGCATCTCCGAGAGTCCCAGATCGACGACACCGTTGCCCTGGCCTCCCTCGCCCTGGCCGAGGCCTGCCCATCCCCTCGGGGTCTCGCGGAGAACGCCTCGAATGTCGCGATGTGGCCTCCCGAGCAGCGCACCCTGGCGGATCTCAAAACGGCCCTCGACTCTCCTCGTCCGTGGATGGCCGTCTGCCTCGGCGGCCACCGATCCCTGCAACACATGGCGGAGCTCAGACCGGCGGATCAGCGGCCCATGCTCTGGCAGGAGTGTGATCTGCAGCGCCACCAGTGGTTCAGCGAGTCGGAGTGGAACAGCGCAAACGGGACCATCGTCATCAGCCTCGAAGCCGGTATCGTACTCGGCGAAGCTGGTGTTCCGGCCGCGGATGTCCGCTATATGGTGCGCGCCCTCGCCGGCCTCGAAGACGACGATGGCCGGGCTCCGGAGCCGCTGTTCACCGAGTCGTTCGCCGATCTGTCCGGGCTCCATGGGATCGACGCGCCCCGGGGCAAGACTCGAGAAGCGGGCTTCCGCGGCGGCGAACCCGAGGTGAAGTGGTCGAAGAAGGCGAAGAAGAGCGGCGGATCCTGCACTGTGCACGTCGGCGTTCGACCGGATGGCTCTTTGCGGAAGGTCAAGCCCATCGCCTGCTCCGAAGCCGCACTCAAGGATGTCGAGAAGACCCTGGGGCACGCGACCCTAAGGGCGGCCAGAGACGCGGGAGATCGCGTCCCTGGCCGCTTCACTTGGTCCGTCGAGGTCTACTGACGCCAGTAGATCCCGTCCTCGCGGGTCATCAGATCGCACCCGACCAGCTCTCGCCGCAGCGTCGCCGTGTCGAGATGGATCGGTTTGATGATCGCGTTCACCTCTCGCTCTGGATAGCGGCGATCGGGCTCGAAGTGCTTCGCGAGCCAGTCGAGGATGACCTGCCGCTTCTTGCGACTGGTCGGAATCGACACCAAGGAACCGTCGACCACAAAGGTCTGGAGTACCTTGCGCTCCCACGCATCGACCTCGACATCACCGGCCATCGTCGCCATGGCGCTCTCGCTGAAGACCGTCTTGGACATCGACCGCAGCACGTCGGTATTCAGAGCGTAGTAGCGTACGTTTCCCTCGGGACGCATCCGCACCAGGCCCACCGACTTCAGGCGCGCCAGGTGGTGGGAGACCGTCGGTTCCTTGACGCCGAGAGCCACCGCGAGCTCCTGCACGCTGGCCTCTCGCTCGGCGAGAAGACCCACGATCCGCAGACGCGACGCGTCGCCGAGGGCCTTGAAGAACTGAAGTAGGGCTTGGAATGTCTCGTCGCTCATGACGACCTCCTTCGAGATCCATCTAATTAGATGTCTATCGAAACGCAAACAGGAAGGTAGACTGTCGCCACCATGCGCTTCCTACTTCCCTTTCTCCTCGTGGCTTGTTCCGGCGACGGCTCTGGCGATGACACCGGATCCACAACCGACACCGACACGTCCACCACCGATACCGACACCTCGACCACCGATACCGACACCTCGACCACTGATACCGACACCTCGACCACCGAGTTCTGGACTCCGGCACCGGGCACCTCGTGGCAGTGGCAGCTGTCTGGCAACATCGACACCTCCGTCGCGGCGGAGGTGTTCGACATCGACCTGTTCGACGTACCCCAGAACATCCGCGATACCCTGCATGCCGACGGCAAGATCGTGATCTGCTACTTCTCGGCTGGGAGTCGCGAGGACTGGCGGGACGACGCCGACGACTTCGATCAAGCGGACATCGGCAATCCCCTCGACGGGTGGCCGGGCGAGCGCTGGGTCGACATCCGCTCTCCGGCGCTGCGCACGATCATGGAGGCCCGCCTCGATGTCGCGGTGACCAGCGGCTGCGATGCGGTCGAGCCCGACAATGTGGATGGCTATTCGAACAACAGCGGCTTCCCTCTCTCCGAGGTCGACCAGCTGGACTACAACCGTTTTCTGGCCGCGGCGGCCCACTCTCGCGGACTGTCAGTCGGACTGAAGAACGCCGTGGAGATCGCTGGTGAGCTGGAGCCGGACTTCGACTGGGCCCTGAACGAGGAGTGTGTGAACTGGAACGAGTGCGGCGAGCTGCAGCCCTTCATCGACGCCGGCAAAGCGGTCTTTCACACTGAGTACGTCGACCGCGAGAACCAAGGGCCAGCCATGCAAGCGCAGGTCTGTGGCGAACCGAGCATTGCCGACTTCTCCACCCTCATCAAGACCTGGGACCTGGATGCCTGGTTCCTGACCTGCCCCTAGACGCCCTTAGACCAGCATCCCCTGCCGCAGCTGATCCGCCACCTCCGGGCTCACCAGGTCGGCTGTGAGCTGAAGCGCAAAGGCCATCGCCGTGCCTGGCCCACGACTGGTGGTCACGGTGCCGTCGACAACCACGAGATCGTCGCAATATTCGGCTCCATCCAGTGGAAATCCGGGATAGCTCGTCGCCCTCTTGCCCGTCAGTACGCCAGCGCTAGCCAAGGCAATCGGCGCGGCGCAGATCGCGGCAACTCGGCGACCGGCGGCGTGCTGGGCTCGGATCAGGTCCTGTACGTCTGGATCATCGCGAAGAGTCGTCGCGCCCGGAAGTCCCCCGGGGAGAATGACGGCATCCCAGTCGCGTGCGGCATCCACCAAAAGCGAGTCCGCCCGGATCGCAATCCCGTGGGCGCCCATCACTTCTGCCCCGCCAACGCCCAGGGTGGTGACCTCGACCTCGGCACGGCGGAGAACATCGATGATCGTGACGGCCTCGATCTCCTCGAATCCTTCAGCGAGAAGTACACATACGTTCGGCATGGTTCTAGTCGATCTCCTGCAGGTGCCGGACCAGGGCCCCCAGATGCCCAGCGATCTTGTCCGCGGTCCCGGTGATCCCATGGAGCTGCCGGCGCACGTCGCCACTCTCAGTGCTCTCGGAAGCGGCCCGGAGGTTGACCTGAAGCAGCGCAACCAGGGGCTTGAGCGTCGTGAGTTCGTCGAGCACGAACTGCGGAAGAAGGCCGCCTTCGGTGGGCTCCTCAGGCAGATCGTCGGTAACATCCATGCCGATCACCAGGGTCGCCGTCGGTGCGCCACGATCATCGCGAATGAAGTCGAAGTTGTAGCGAACTAGACGCTCCTCCCCCGTCGCGGTGACCTGCAGGTGGGTGGACGGCGCCGGTACTTGGCGCGCCGCTACCAACCGCAGAAACTCGGCGCGCACACCCTTCCGGAACTCCTGTGGCACCAGGACCTCGATGAACGACTGCCCGAGCAGCTCGGCGTCGGTGTGGCCAAATAGTCGCTCATAGGCCGGGTTTACATACACATATCGCCCAGATAGGTCCTGAATCGCGATCGGGAGCGGGTTCTGGGAGAACAGCTGGCGATAGAACCGTCGGGGACTCTTCTGGTGGTTCGCTGACAACGCCTCCAGGGTACGTTGAGAGGCGGAGCTTCGTCCAGTCAGCCGGCCTCGCCCATCGCCATACGCTCGCGCAGGGAATCGAGCCAGGCCGGGTCTTCGTCCACATCGAGCAGCAGGCTCACCAGACGCACGAAGTCGGCTTCGGTGAGGATCCCCACCAACTTGCCATCCTCCACCACCGGAAAACAGGCCCGCCGGCGAGCGCGCAGCCGCTTGGCGATCACTCCGACCTCGTCGTCCGGTCCCACTGTGTCCACCGGCGTCGCCATCAGATCCACCACGCGGATCCTCGCCTTGCGGAGCAACTGGGCGCGGTGGTCGCCATCGTCTCCCTCGAGAGCGGCGCGCACCAGATCGATATGGCTGATGATGCCGACCAGGAGGCCCGATTCGTCTATGACCGGGATGTGCCGAAAGCCTCTGAGGCCCATCAGTTCCTCGGCATCTGTCAGGCGGTCGTCCGGCGCCAGGGTCACGGGACCAGGTGTCATCAGCTCCCGAACTCTCACACACACCTCCCACTAGCAAAATGGTGCCACCGACACGACGACAGGATGGTCGGTCATTTGCTCGCAGTCGGGTTGCCAATATCCGCGGTGCGGTCCCGTTTCTAAGGGCCTGCTGGAGAGGACAATGAGGACATCGACAACCACGAGACTGGCTCTGCTCCTGTGCGCACTCCTCGCCGCCTGCAGACATGCGCCCCTGGCACCCGAGACCCAGCCGGACGAGGTGATCTCCGCCCTGGATCTGGCGTATCCCCCGCCAGTTGGTGGAGACGCAGCCGCCGCTACCCTCGACGTGTACTACGTGTCGGACGACCGGCCGAAGCGGCTGCTCGTCTTTGTGCACGGAGGCAGCTGGGTCGGCGGAGACAAGTCCAACCTCCGGAAGGCCCCGTCGCTCGTTCCCTGGTTCACGGACCGCGGGTATGTCGTGGCGGCCCTCGACTTCCGCCTGGCGACACCGCTGGGAGGCGCCGGAGACGTCACCTACGCCGACCAGGCCTCCGACGTCGCATTCGCGCTCTCGTGGCTGCGAAAGAACGGGGCGACCTATGGTGTCAGCGAGTCGGACCCCGTCCTGATGGGCTACTCGTCGGGGGCTCATCTCGTCGCCCTGCTCGCCGCGGACGAGCGGTATCTGCGCAGCGCCGGCCTGTCGCGGGACGATCTGGCAGCGAGCATCTCCCTCGATGTGCACGCCTACGACGTTCCCTACGCGCTGGAGCTGATGGATGGCAGCGAGATCGCCAGGAACAAACCTCTGATCGAGTGGCTGTTCGGCACTACCACAGACGAGCAGCAGCGCGCCTCTCCAGCGGCCTACGTCACTTCGGCTCCCATGCCTCCAACGCTGCTGGTGTCCGCAGATCCGTCCACGAAAGAGGGCTCCAAAGGCCGAATCGCCGCCCTGGCCGGAGCCCGCTATCGGGACCTGCTCGCTGGGAACGCACACTCCGCGAGCCACGTGCACTTCGACGACCAAACCCACGCCTCGCTGGTGATGGGCTTTGGAAGGCCAGATCACTCGCCGACGGCGGTGGTAGCGGCCTTCCTCGATGAGGGATCCTACTAAGATCCCGCTCGCGCCCAACCTCCGCCTCGTCGTGCCCTAGACTCCTGTTGACGCTTCGCCCTCCGGCAGTCCAGCAGTGAAGAATGGGCCGTATTGATCCAGGTTTTTCAGGTGGCATCCTTCACTGCAGGCCTCCGGGCTGCGCTCCCAGTGCTCATCGCAGAAGTCGCTATCGCTTGTTCTGCCGATGAGTACTTGGAGAGATATGGTCGGGCGTCAATGACCTCCGACCTCTCCCGCATCGCTGCAGTCACCGGCGCATCCGAAGCCGTGAGGGGCGAGCACATCCAGTCCCTGTGGAGTGGCTACGGCGAGGTCGTCCGCTACGAGCTCTACGGCGCCGAGCTCGGCTCGGTGGTGGTCAAGCACGTCAGCCCCCCCAAGGGCAGCGGCCGCTCCCACGATCGCAAGCTGCGATCCTACGAGGTCGAGCAGGCCTGGTATCGGGACTGGTCGAGCCGCTGTTTGGGGGCGTGCCGGGTGCCTCGCTGCCTGTTCGTCGAGCGGGAGCGCGGAGAGTGGCTGTTTGTGTTCGAGGACCTCGACGCGGCCGGTTTTGCAGGGCGAAGCCACTATCTCTCCGATCGACAGCTGAACGCCTGCCTGCGCTGGTTGGCGGCATTCCACGCCACCTTTGTGGGCGAACGGCCGCGAGGCCTCTGGAAGACGGGCACCTATTGGCACCTGCGGACCCGTCCCGACGAGCACAAGTCCATGCCTCGCGGTCCGCTGCGGGATGCGGCCGCCGCCATCGACAAACGGCTGAGCGCAGCCCGCTTCACGACCCTGGTCCACGGGGACGCCAAGCCGGCAAACTTCTGTTTCTCCGCCGATGGAGGGCGGGTCGCAGCCGTGGACTTCCAGTACGTCGGCGGTGGTTGCGGCATGAAGGATGTCGCCTATCTGCTGAGCGGGGAGGACGGTGGCGCCACTCGCCGCGGACTCGACATCTACTTTCGGGCACTTCGCGAGGCTCTTCCCGCCGACGCAGACGCGATCGAAACCGAGTGGCGTGCGCTATACCCTTGGGCCTGGGCCGACTTTCACCGCTTCCTTGCGGGTTGGGCCCCGGACTGGAGGATCGGCAAGCACGGGCAGAGCATGACAAGAAAGGTCCTCGCCAAGCTGTAGACTGCCCCCGGAGGCCACCCTGTATCGCTTCGTTCTTCCCTGCATCCTGGTCGCCTGCGGAAGCGGGGATCCCGATCCGAAGACCTCCGATACCGATACCGACGGGAGCCTCACCGTCGTCGACCGGCCGGCGTGCCTGGTGGATCCCGACTGCGACTACCTGTTCGTGGTCGGTCACCGCGGCGCCTATCTGCACGCTCCAGAGAACACACTTATCGGCTTTGCAGCTGCAGAAACCCTCGGAGTGGACGTGGTGGAGGTCGACGTGCGGGCGACCGCCGACGGCATCCTGGTGGCCATGCACGACAGCTCCGTGGACCGCACCACCAACGGAACCGGCGACGTCGATCAGCTCACTCTGACCGAGATCAGAGGCCTGGTGGCGGTCAGCGACTTCCCCGAGATCGACGACCAGCCGATCCCTACTTTTGTGGAGGTCCTCGAAGCCCTCGGCCCGACCACCCTGATCAACGTCGACGCCAAGACCTCTCGCTGGGACCTCATCGAGGCCGATCTGCGGGTGACCGGCAAGCTGGGCCACGCCTGGGTGCAGACCGATGATCTGACGGAGACCGAGGAGGTCGTGGCCGGATGGCCGGATCTCATCCTCATGCCGGACGCCGAGACGGTCGCTGAGATCGAAGCTCTGACGCCCCATGCCCCGGCGACCATCGAGATCCCGAACACCGTCATCGACCCGGCACCCTTCGAGGCCTGCCACGCCGCCGGAATCAAGCCCGCCCAGAACGCCCTCGGGTTTGCAGACACGGGAGCGCTGGTGGACGCGGCCGACGGCGGAGACGGTTCGCAGGCCTATCGCGCTCTGGCCGACCTCGGAGCGGCCATCGTACAGACCGACGTCGCCGAGCTCGCCGTTCCCGCATTCGAGGCGATGAACGCCGAGCGAGGCTGGACTCGACCCTAGGGGGAGCCGCCGACCATACGCACGTTGTCGAGCCAGACGGTATCCAGGCCAGCGCTCACGCTGCCGTTCTTTGCATAGCGCCACTCGACAGTGTGGACGCCGGGTGCGACATCAAAGGACCTGAAACTCCAAGACCAGAGTCCAGGTGAAGATGCCGTAGACGTAGAGCTCCAGGGCGTCGTATTGCATCTCGCTGCTGCCGGTGTGCCAGAACTCAACCGCGCCGCCAACCGTGAACAAAAGCGAACGAATTGGGAGTATGCGCGCGCGACCCGCTAAGCCTGGCACCGTCGAACGGAGGTTTCATGCGGTGGATATGGCTATTGGCGATGGGCGCGTGCCGCGTCGAACCGGCGGTGAACCCCGAACCACTCGACGAGACCGACCCGACCTCCACAACCGGCGACACCGCCACAGACACGCCGTGCACTGCCACGGTCCTGACGGGGAACCACACCGTCACCACTGACGCCGATGTGGAAGCGTTGTCCTGCGCGGTCGAGATCGGTGGAAGCCTGCTGATTGCCGGCGTTCCAGGCCCCACTCACCTGGACGGACTCTCGAGTCTCACCAAGGTGGGCGGTCACCTCTCCATCGGCGACCCGTACCCGGAGTTCAATACTGCGCTGACCAACATCGAGGGACTCTCGAACCTCACTCTCGTCGGCGGCGACCTCGGCATCTACAACAACGACGGGCTCGACGACATTGCAGGTCTGCGCGGGCTCACCGAGGTCGGCGGCTCGCTGAATGTCATCAACACCGATGGCATCGCAGCCCTGGACGGGCTCTCCTCGCTCACCTCTATCCGAGGGGACGTGACAATCTCCGGCACCACGAACCTGGCCAGCCTGGACGGCCTGAGCGCGCTCTCGAATCTGGGCGGCTTCCTCTCCATCGGCTTCAATCAAGACCTCGAAAACATCGATGCGCTCTCCAATCTCACCGAGCTGGTCGACAGTTTGAACATCGCCGACAACGATGTCCTGACCCACGTCGACGGACTGTCCGGACTCACCACCATCGCCAGTCTGGGCCTTCTGTCCAACCCCATGCTCACCGACCTTGGCGGGCTCTCGAACATCACGACCACTGAATCGATCGCGATCCAGTACAACGAAACGCTGTGCCAGACGCAGATCGACGCCTGGGTGGCCGGTGTCGAAGTCGTCGCCAACGGCAACGTCGAGGTGGTGCCGAACGACCCGGGTTGCTGACGCGCTATCTCCGTAGAATTCGGGTCTGGTCGGGGTCGACACGGATCGAGGCGACGGAGCCGGACACCGGGATCGAGAGGACGCCAGACCCGTCGACGATGACGATATCGACGTCGAGGTCTTCGCCATCGGTCCGAACTCGAATGGGGATGTCGAACGAACCAAACGGAAGGTTGCTCGTGGCCTCGACGCGGAGCTGACCACCCTCCTGGGACCAGTCCAAGCCCACCCGGGGGGCGATGCCGGTGTGGACCCAGATGTCGAAGAAGTCGTGCACCGACTCGTCACAGACCTCGACCAGCGCTGCCTCGAAACCCTCGAAAGAGGCGGGATGGTCCCCTCGGAGCACGGAATCGACGGCCTCTCGCACCTTCGGCATGCTGTAGCGGTCCGCCATGGCACCGAGGATGATGTCTGCGCCAGCGACTTGGCTGCCTCGGTCAGTGAGGGGTCCAATTCGGCCGTCGGACACATCGGCGACCTCGCGCAGAGTCGTCCTCCAGGTCTTGCCCACCTCCGGACCGTGTATGGCCTCGACAGCGGTGATGCCGTAGGCGATCGACATACTGTGAGCCAAGGTGTAGTCCGCCGTCCCGCGCTCGATCCACCAGTGCCTGTTCAGGGCGTCAGCCAGCAAATAGAGCTCGAGGTGTGGGGACTGATTCCGGTAGCTCGACTCCGAAATGCCGAACCCTCGCGCGTGTGTCGTGCCGAGCGCGACCATCCCGCTCCCGCCGGATAGGAGGGATAGGTCCTCGACATTCGCAACGGTCTGAACGACCTGCACGCGCTGGGCTGGATAGGGCGGGAGCACATCCCCATACAGATCGAGGAGCTGGCGGACCTGGACCGCGACCTGGTGGGGAATGTCGGCGCCGCCATTTCTCAGAGCGACCTGCACGGCGGGAGAACCGTTCGCAGCGGCCTCGTTATGAGGCCTCCAGTCGCCGATTGCCACCGAGGGCGCGGTGGTGGTGGTGTCGCCTTGGACCCAGTGCCACGGCTTCTCTGTCCACTCGCGAGTCTGTGCCGCGCTCAACACCGCTCTCCTCCGACGCGCTCCCTCGGCCGGCACACCGATCCGGATGGTGGCCGGACTTCCGTGGGCACGGTTGGCTCGAATCCGCGGCAGCGCCCGAATGAGTTGAGTCGCCGAGCCGAGATCGTACAGTTGTGACTCGAGATCCTCGATACTTGCCACGTGACCGAGGTTGTCGACGCTCAGCAGGTGAGCGTACCGATGCACGTCCTGGTACTCGAGCAGGACCGACAGCGACTCACCAGGTTCGAGCGTCGGGATCCGCACAGCGTAGGTTCGGTGCCAGCCGCGCCCCTCCACCTGATCCGGGGTCATCGGCACGTGCAGGGCTTCCAGCGGCTCCCCATTGGCCTCGATCTTGGTGAGCTCCCAGCCGTTGGGCAGAGGGGGCTCGCTGGCCCAGGGTTGCTGGTACATGTGGGGGATGTCGATCCAGGCGACCTCGGCAGGCCCGCCGCGGGCGACGAGCTCGAGCTCGACCGCGGAGTGGGCGGTCAGTGCTGACGCCGCAGCATCGGGCACGAACAGGTGTGTCGCCTTCGCAGCGGCAACATCGATCCCGTTCCGGGGACCGCGATCCCCGCGTTGGTTCGGAGGAAAGAGCACTCGAGTCAGCGGGCGAATCCGTGCGCAACACTCGTCTCTGTGCATGGTAAAGACGGTGTCGGACGCCCGGGAATCCAGGATGCCCGCCGGGTCGCGCACGTGGCTCAGCCAGCGCTCGCTGGCGCCCGCCACCACGGCTCCCGCGAATCGATCCCAAGATTGTTTCGTTTGGAACTCGGCCATCCACACCGGCGTCGCACTCGGCTGCCAGCGCTCTACCTGAAGCAGACTCGCCGGATCGAAGCGATTGCTGCGCAGCCACTGGGTGCGATCCTCGAGCACACGCAAAGCCAGCCTGCGGGCGGCTTTGGGGCCTCGATAGCCGGTAACCAGGACCTCCTCGATCTCCCCGTCGAGCACGACGCCTCGGTCGCCGACCTCCAGGAGGTGCGGGGCGAACACACCCCAGGCCTCATGGCTCATAAACATCCCCCGGTCTGTCTCCAGCGGAAGCCCAGCCTCGTAGAGATCTGAGAGCTCTGCCGGGTCGACGCCCTCGAGTACGGCGAGGCGATTGGCGGTCACCAGGGCCTCTCGCGGGGTCGCGAAGGACACGGTCCACGTCCCGTCCCCGACGACCACGACGCCCACCGCGACGCCCTTCTCCTCGATCCGGAAGACGTATCCGCCGCTGAAGGACCACTGTGACAGCGGCTTGGAGATCTCGAGTGGCTCGTCGATGAACCAGGTGGACTCGGCGAGGACCCAGGACTCAGATCCGGCCAAGGCCGCCGTCGCAAGCCAGAGAACCATCATTTACCTCACAGTCACCTTATGTCGTCGGGCGAGATGGACGGTTGTAAACGGCGGCGGCGGGGAAGAGCGACGGCGCGGGATGGGAGCCGGGTCAATGTGGCGCGAGAGGTGGCCGTTTGACCACGACCGACGCGGCCCATAAATGGCGTCAAACAATAGATATCGCAAGGTGCCGATTTCCGGTCTGGACCTCCCAAGCAACGCCCAGCAAAACCGGATCGCGCCCCATGCTCGGAACTCCAGGGTGGGATGTCGCCGACGAGCTACAAGTTGATCGCCTCGAGATGGACGAAGCGCTCTTGGAACAGCGCCCGCAGCTCTTCGGTATCGGTCACGCCGTTTCCCTCGAGGTCCAGCCGCCTCAGGTTTGGATAGCGCCCGTGCTTAGCCAGATATAGAGCCCCTTCGTCGCCGAGCTGGTTGTCGGCCAGATCCAGCCACTCGAGCTTCTTGGCCTGCATGTTGGAGAAGCCAGAGAGCGACCAGGCGTCGGCTGCGGGGATGAGGTTGCCCCGCATCTTCAGCGTGTGCAGCGTCATCAGGTAGGCCTGGCCGTGGGTGAGCAGGTTGAGCATGGTGCCGCCGATCTCGCAGTCCGAGACATCGAGATCCTGCAGCTTCTTCACCCGCCGCGGCGGCCGGCCGAGCCGATAGTTCGCACGGGCATCGGACAGATCGTTCTGCCGATAGTCGACGGTGAGCAGCTGGTTCTTGAACACGTTCGACTGGAAGATCGCGCACAGCCCGCCCAGACTGCAGGCGTTGCGCCGCAGGATCAGCCGCTTCAGCTTCTTGAGCGTGGGTGCCTCGGCCAACCCGATGACCCCGCGGTCGCCGATCTGGTTGCTGGACAGATCCAACTCGACGACTCCCTTGATCCGCGCGTCGGCTGCCAGCAGGAGCACGGTGTCGTCGTCGAGATCGCTGTCAGCCAGCGACAGCCGCTTGTCCGACAACCGCGAGATCATCTCATCGAGCCTGGCCTTCATCCCCAACTCCTGGTCACCCGCCAATCTAATCGGTAGGCGTCGTTCTGAGGGCTGTGACCTACATCACAGCAGCAGTGAGGTCGCACGATAATGCTTGTTCAAGCACGCATAGGTGCGCGTGGAGGAAGTAGCTGGAACCGGTGTCCGAGGTCGATAGGCTCAGCGGTACGAGAGCAACTCGTGAATCATCCTCATCACACTTCGAACCTGGAATTACTCAAATGAAGATCACCGGACTCGTGCCCATGCTGCTCCTGCTTCCACTCGGTGCCTGCGGAGGCGACGACTGCCCCGATGGGTTTGCCAGCGACAACGACGGAAACTGCATCGAAATCGGGGGCGGGGGAACCACCACCAGTAGCTCGACCAGCTCCTCTAGCTCCACCAGCAACACCGGCGACGACGACGACGACGGTGGCGGCGGCGGTGGCGGTGGCGGAGGGGGCGGAGCCGGGGTCGGCGACACGTGCGAGGTCAACGGCGACTGCAGCACCAACCTCTGCGTCTTTCAGTACGGCGGCGATGTCTTGGGCATCTGCACCGAAGGCTGCGACTCCTGGGCCGACTGCAGCGAGTCCTTCTGGGAGTGCTGCGACCTCTCCAACGGCGGCTTTGTCTGCACACCGGACTCCTGGGTAGACAACCTCGGCCTCCAGTGCGAGTGACCCGACGCACGCCGATCTCGGCACGCCTGCGTGTCGCGGCTGGATGGTCCAGCTCCCGCGACGCGTCGACCTGGACGGTGCGTTCCGCGCCGTATCTGTGTTTTTCTGTGTGCATCTTCCGGGGTTTCTGTGCGAGAAACGCCCGCTAGAATGATCGTCGATGGTCAACGACCTGGGCAGGATTTCAGAAGATCCCACGTCAATCGAGATGAGTAGGATCGTGAGGCGCGCAGCCCTTGTCCACCGGAGGGCGGCATGCTCGCCACGCCGTCCACAGCAGCCGTCGTTACCCCACCGAGTGTAGCCGGGAGGTCACCCTCCCCTGGCCCCACACCACCGGAAATACCGGGCGGTATCCGGCGGTTCAAGAGCGTTGCCAGCCGAGGGTGTCGTGCAGATGCGTTGGGAACGCCTGGTCCATGGCCGGCGGAGCGACCCCCTCAGATAGTGACTGAGAGGCAGACATCGCATGGTCATGCGATGTGCCCCAGAGGTAGGCGATGCCATGTTGACTGCGGTTTCGATCTCAATGTCGAACCGGGAGGCGAGCGTGGCGACGAATGTCATCAGGGGAAAAGTCCAGGTTTCCGGCAGTGGAGTTGGGATCTCCGACCTGGTGGTAGCGGCCTATGATCTGGATCCCACCAGTCTTGATCAGGTCCAACCGGACGATGACTTCAACCCGATCTTCAATGTGCCAGCAGCGCGAACCTGGATGGACTTTCCCGGCGACCGGATCGGCTCCGTGCTCACTGGACGCAGTGGCGAGTTCGTGTTGGCCTATGACGACGACGCCATGGGGGTCCGCAACACCGAAAAGCGTCCCGACCTGGTGATCTTCGTGCTGGCGCCGGACACGACCCTGGGAGGCACCTTCATCGGTAGCTCGGTGGGATCCCGCTTGCGGCACTACACCCTGGTGCCCCGAGCAAACTCCGGGCGGCAGGAGGCCTTTGTGATTGCACTTCGCCCAGCAGCCCTCGATGCTCTGGGTGTTCGCTACTCCGGCGCCGTGACCGACCCCGACACGCAGGCCGCGCAAGTCATGGCGCTATTGGAGAGGCAGGCGGCAACGAAGGCCGCGCTTCAGCCTCGGATTCGGGAGCTGGTCGTCGCCAAATCCGCGGCGCGTCGTCACTTGATCGAGACCCGCAACCAGAACTGGAAGTGGTTGTCGCAGCCGGGATGGGCTTCCAACGGCCTGTTTCTTCCGCCCGGTGATGCCTTGGAGTCGGTCCAAGAGTTCGCCATCATCGGGGGAGCGGAGCGACTGTCCCGACACGCGGGCAACGGTGTAATTCAACTTGAAGCGGCGGCAATCGCCCGACTTGGACTGGATCTGACGGCGCTAGACGCAGGCGAGACGGTCGACGTGAGCGCCTGCGATCTCCTCGGTCTGAAGGCATACGGAACCAATCTCGTCCGCGTCCGGGACCTGCTGGATCAGCGCCGGACGGCGCAGCAGATCGCGCAGCTAGACAGCAGCACAGGCTCTTCCGGAGAAGGCGGAGAAGGCGGAGAAGGCGGAGAAGGCGGAGAAGGCGGAGAAGGCGGAGAAGGCGGAGAAGGCGGAGAAGGCGGAGAAGGCGGAG
>PJEL010001339.1_pt1 | contig 25437 bp, 23 predicted proteins | sample 1853271 | NCBI WGS metagenome assembly PJEL01 (sample SAMN08108733, study PRJNA415343) | Invertebrate metagenome, whole genome shotgun sequencing project. | host: Globobulimina | place: Sweden: Gullmar Fjord | collected 2015-08
TTGGATAATATATACATCTGCTATTTCCATATTCGTAACTTCTGAAAATAATATTGTGTCTCAAATTAGTATTATTGTCTTATTTATTTTTATTTCTATGATAATAACTGTTTATACATGGGCTTTTGGAGGAATTTTATTAAAACGGTTTATGAAAAATGAAAAGTTTATAAAAAGAACAAATCAAACAATGGCAATTTTATTATTAGTTTCGATTATTCCTATAGTTATGTAATACTTTTTATTAATTACATTTAAGAATAATTGTAAACTCTGTACCATCATATTCAATACCATTTTCTATAACTTTTACATTTTCAACAGATATTTCACCTTTCATTTGTTTTGTAATAAGTTGATTTGTCATATATAAACCAATACCTGTTCCTACAGATTCATGTTTAGTTGTAAAATATGGTTCAAATATCTTATCCAGAATATCTGGTTTAATTCCACCACCATTATCTTTAATTTTTATAACAATACTATTCATATTCTTTTTGACTACTACAAAAAAATACCTATCATATCTTTTATCTAATAATGCATCTTTTGAATTATTGTATAAATTGATTAATGCTTGAATTAAAAGGTTTTCATTTAACTCTAAATACACCGTATCAATTTCTTCAGAATATATTATAAAATTATGATTAAAAGATGCAAATGTTAATTCTCTAACTCTTGAAAAAGTATCTTTTAAATTAAATTCTTTTACAAGAGTTAAGTCATCTCTAAAAAAATTCCTAAAATCATCAATTGTTACAGATAAATGTTGTGCACTATTATTCACAATATCAAGTGTTTCAATAATTTTTTCTTTATCTATTTTTTGATCTAATTCTAAAGAGAGTTTTAATCCTGTTGATGCAGTAGAGATTAGAGATAATGGTTGTCTCCATTGATGTGCTATATTTCCAATCATTTCACCAACTGCTGCGATTCTTGATTGTTGAAAGAGAATTTGTTCTTGTTTTTTTTGAGAGCTTAAATCAATATCTATACAAAACATTTCAGGGGAATCAGTATCTTCACCTAACATTACATGAGAAGAATAAACATAAACAAAATGATTATCTTTATGTTTTAGGCTAAGTTCTCCAGAAGGTATTGCTTCATTATGATCATACCAATTTTGAATAAATTTTATAACATCACTTTTCATAAAATCAGGAATTATTAAATCTTCAAGTTTTTGACCTAATGCTTCTTTGGATGAATAACCATAGAGTTCTTCACTTGCATTATTCCAATAAATAACTTTTCGATTTTTATTATAACCTTGAACAGATATATTTGGTATATCGCCAAGTAATTGTATAAACTTACTTTTTTGTAAATCTTTCATAATACCCACCTCCATTAGGAAAGAAGTCATTATTCATATATACAAAAAGTATAACATTATATTAAAGGTTCAAGATAGTTACTTAAAAATAATAGTAATAATGATATGAAAGAAGATACATTTAGTAGCTTATTTTTATTTTATATCATTTTATCGACATATAATCACGCATATCATATAATCCCAAACTTAAAAAAACTGCAATAAAAGAGAATCATGATTGAATTAATTAACATATCAAAAAGTTATCCAACAGGTGAGCTTTATAGTGACCTAAATCTTAGATTAAATTCTGGAGATAAAGTAGGACTAGTAGGACGAAATGGTACTGGAAAGTCAACACTATTTAAACTTATTTTAGGAGAAGAGCATCAAGATAATGGTGAAATAAAATACCCTAAAGCGTATAAAATTGGTGCTTTAAAACAGTATTTTGATTTTACTGAAAAAAAACTAATTGATGAAACAGCACTAGCTTTAAGCGAAGATGATAAATATGATATTTATAAAGCTGAAAAAATGTTATTTGGTCTTGGATTTTCAGAAGCAGATTTAGAAAAAGATCCTAAGTCATTTTCAGGTGGTTTTCAAATTAGAATTAATCTAGCAAAACTACTTTTAACTGAACCAAATATGCTTTTACTTGATGAGCCTACAAACTACTTAGATATTTTGTCTATTAGATGGTTAAAAGCCTTTTTAAAAGCTTTCCAAGGGGAAGTAATACTAATCACGCATGATAGAGAGTTTATGGATAGTGTTTCTACTCATACTTTAGGAATTATTAGAAAAAATGCATTTATTATTCCAGGTGGTACAAGAAAGTTCTTTGAGCAAATTTCTGCAAATGAAGAGCATCATGAAAAACAAAAAATTGCACAAGAAAAAAAGATTAAAGACTTAGAAGAGTTTATTGCTAAAAATAAAGCAAGAGCTGCAACTTCTACACTTGCACAATCAAAAGTAAAAATCTTAGAAAAAATGGATATTTTAGAAGATATTAATTATGATGCAAATCTAAATTTTGATTTTAACTATAAAAATACATCAGCTAAATATTTAGTAGAAATTAAAGACTTAAGTTTTGGATACACAAAAGATAATATACTATTTAAAGATATAACTTTTGCATTATCACGTGGTGAAACTGTTGGGATTATTGGTAAAAATGGTAAAGGTAAATCAACTTTATTAAATGCAATTGCAGGTGAATTAGAAGCATTAAGTGGAAAAGTTGATTTCCATCCATCATGTGTTTTTGGACATTTTGGACAAACAAATATTTCTCATCTTAATGATAAAAATACAATTATGGATGAAATATACAGTGTAAATCATAAACTTCAAGAATCAGTTATCAGAAGTATTTGTGGTCTTATGATGTTCTCTGGTGATAATGCTAAAAAGAAAATATCACTTCTTTCAGGTGGTGAAAAATCAAGAGTTATGCTTGGGAAGATAATTGCTCAAGATGTAAACTTACTTTTCCTTGATGAGCCTACAAACCACTTGGATATTGATTCTATTGATGCACTTACAACTGCGATTAAAGCTTTTGAAGGTTCTTGTATTATAGTAACTCACTCAGAAGAATTGCTAAGAGCAACTTGTGATAGATTAGTTGTATTTACAAATGATGGTGCTGATTACTTTAATGGTACATATGATGAGTTTTTAGAAAAAATTGGTTGGGAAGATGATGAAGATGATAAAAAGAAAAAAGTTGTAAAACCAAAAAGAAATAAAAAAGAAATAAAAAAATTAAGAGCTGTAATCGTAACTGAAAAAGGTAAGATTACTAAACCTATTAAAGCAGAAATTGAAGAAATTGAAGCATTAGATGGAACACAAAGACAAAGCAAACAAAAAAGATTAGAAGAACTTCAAAAAGAACTTGAAAAGTTAAATGCTGAATTTCAAATAAAATTGGATGATGTTTAGTTAGATTTCAAAAGTAAAGAGAAATATAAGGCTAGTATTTTTACTAGCCTTTTTTTTTAGTTTATTATTTTAAAGCTTGGGCAACAAGTTTATTTACTACTTGTGGATTTGCTTTCCCACCTGTAGCTTTTAATACTTGTCCTACAAAGAAACCTAAAAGTTTAGTGTTCCCTGCTTTGAATTTTTCTACATTATCAGGATTTTTTGCAATTACCTCATCAATAATTGGTGAAATTACACTTGGGTCAGATATTTGTACAAGACCTTTATCTTCAACAATTTTTTCTGGATTATTTCCAGATTTTAGCATTTCTTCAAATACTTGTTTTGCAATCTTACTTGAAATGATTTTTTCATCAATCATTTTAACAAGTTGTGCTATTTGACTTGCTGTGAACTTAAGTTCATTTGCTTCTTTTTCTTTTAGTTCTCTTGCTACTTCTGTTACTACAATATTAGCAATACTTACAGGACTATTTAATTTAATTAAAGCATCTTCATAAAATGATGAAAGCTTTTCATCACGAGCTAAGATATTTGCTACTTCACTATTTAGTCCAAGTTCATTTGTATACTTATCAAATAATGCTTTTTGATTTTCACTCATAGCAACTTCTGTACCTACTACTTGAACTTTTTTAGTTTCAACTTTAGCTTCAGTTTTTACTTTAGGTTCTTCTGCTTTTGTTTTTTTAGCCCAAGAATCTTTTAGTCCTACAATCTTATTAAATACTGGTTTTGCATCAGTATAATCAATAGGATCAGCATAGAAATAACCTTGTCTTTCAAACTGGAATCTCTCATCAGGTTTATCATTTATAACAGCTGGTTCTATAAGAGCATTTTTAATAACTTGAAGTGAGTTAATATTTAAATCTTCTACTCCATCAGGTGCTTCATTAGAATATAATCTATCATATACTCTAACTTCAACTTCTTTTGCTTCTTTTGCACTTACCCATTGAATAGCACTTTTTACTTTTATACCACTAGTATCAGAACCACTTTTTGAATCTGAGTGATACGCTACTTTTAGTTCAACTACTTTTCCATTTTCATCTTTAATAACTTCTTTACAAGTAATAATAAATCCATGTCTAAGACGTACTGGTTGAGTTGGTGTAAGTCTAAAGTAACCTTTTGGAGGATTTTCATTGAAATCTTCTCTTTCAATATAAAGTTTATTTGAGAAAGGTATCGCTCTTGAACCTTCTTTTGGTACATCATGAGGATAATATGGAGCGTCTATTATTTCAGAACCTTCATAGTTTACAATAGTAACTTTTAATGGATCAAGAACAGCTAATACTCTTGGTACTTTTGTATTTAAATCATCTTTAATACAAAACTCAAGTTGTGCAACATCAACCATTGAGTTTGCTTTTGCAATTCCGATTTGATCACAAAAGTTTAAAATAGACTCTTTTGTATACCCTCTTCTTTTGTATCCTGCAATCGTAGGCATTCTAGGATCATCCCAACCGCTTACTTTCTTAGCTTCTACAAGTTCAAGAAGTTTTCTTTTACTCATAACTGTATAGTTAATTCCAAGTCTTGCAAATTCATGTTGAAAAGGACGTGGTAATTCTAGTCCTAAAGTATCTAAAACCCAATTATAAATATCTCTATTATTTTCGAATTCTAATGTACAAATTGAGTGTGAAACACCTTCTATATAATCAGATAAACAATGTGCAAAGTCATACATTGGATAAATAGACCATTCATTTCCTGCTCTAAAGTGATGCGCGTGTCTAATTCGATATAAAAGGGGATCTCTCATTTTCATGTTAGCTGCACCCATATCAATTTTAGCTCTTAATACGTGTTCTCCATCTTTAAAGTCACCATTTTTCATTTTTTCAAAAAGGTCTAAATTTTCTTCAATACTACGTTGTGCAAATTTACTTCGTTTTCCAGCTTGTGTAACTGTTCCACGAAGTTCTCTCATTTCTTCTTCATTTACACTATCTACGTATGCTTTATCCATTTTGATAAGTTCAATTGCGTAATCGTATATCTTATGAAAATAATCAGAAGTAAACTTTACATTTTCACCCCAGTCAAAGCCAAGCCATTCAACAGCATCTTTTAAAGCATCAACGTATTTTGTATCTTCTTTAGTTGGATTTGTATCATCCATTCTAAGATTACAATGCCCATTAAAGTCACGTGCAATACCAAAATTTATACAAATAGATTTAGCGTGACCAATGTGTGGGAAACCATTTGGTTCGGGAGGAAATCTAGTAATAACCTCTTTATATTTGCCAGACTTTAAGTCCTCGTCAACTATTGTACGTAAAAAATCTTTGTTCTCACTCATTATTATTAAACCTTTTGATTTTGAAACTTTTATTAGAATCGCATTTTACCAAATTTGTGCTTATATGATGTTGGATAAGAAAAGTATATTTTTTATTTTTAAAGAGGTATAATAAAAGGATTCTCTTATATTATATAAATATTTTCAAATAAGTATATTTATTTCTTAAGTAAACGAAATATGAATAATATCATTATAAATAAAACTATTGCTAAATATGAATTTTGTTCCAATATATAAGTGTGTAGATAGTATTCTTTTAGATATTCATTTATTTTTATTGCAAAAGATATATCACTAATTATTTTGAAAGGTTTTATTTTTTTTGATTGTTTTGTCATGAATTGTTCCTTATTTTTTAATATAAGGTATTGTATATGGAATTACTATTGGAAAAAAGAAGTTATCTCGTAAAATTTGTCGATATAACTATTTCTCTTTATCTAAAATTTTAATAAAACCAAATTTTTCTATTTTTTGACGAATTTGAGTTAGTTCTTTATCCTTTAAAGTAAAATTGTTATCTTTATTTATATGATTCATATATTTCTGAAATTCTTTCATGAAAATATTAAACTTCTTTTCTTTTTGATTTGATTGTTTTGATGGTTTAGGACTTCGTTGATATTTTTTATTAGTTGTATATTTAGAAACTGTATCAATAATAGCTAATAATTCATCTTTATGTTTCTCACCTTTATAATTTTCTATATCAATTCTTTTCCAATGATTATCATCATAATTTAAAAATGTAAGGATTGCATCTTTTTTTAAACTATTGATTATATCTGTTGGATGTTCAGGTAGTTTATCTAAAATAACTTGATTAGAAGAAAAGTTTTTAACTATTAACAAACTTTTATTAATAGATTCTATTTCTCTATAATATTGTGTTTCATCAAGTCCACTATCCTTGAAATATTTTAATCTATCATATGTATCTTTCATGCTATTATAAAAATATAAAGGACAAAATTTGTATGTTTTAACTAAATAATTTAAATCATCTAAAAAATTTAAATTATAATTATCAAGTTCTTCTTTAAAATTAACTAAATAATTTAAAGCACTATTTTTAATACATTTTTTTACAGAATCTTCTTCTATTTCTAATTCTTTAAAATAATCATATTCCAAAAAGTCAAGTAATATAAAAATAGATTGTTTTATTTCGGGAGGTGTATTATCTGTAATATCCCTATCTATTATAATTTTTTTAAGTAGTAAAAAATCTTTCATACGTTCTCATTTCCTAATCAAATATTTTTTTAGTATAAACATAAGAGTTTATAAAGTGATATAAATAGAAGTATTAATATATATGTAAAGCATCTTCTTCATAAAAACTTTTCAACTTTTCAGTTATCAAAATAGCTGACTTGAAGTCATAAATTTTTCTTGTTAACAGTCCTAACTTTTGTGATACTTTAAAAGTATGAGCATCAAGTGGTAAAAGTAAATCTTTTTTATCTATCTATTCCATAATCTTCCAATACCCAGCTTTTAAGCTCCCAATTCTAATCAATTTTTCTTCATCTTTAAGTTTTTTAATTACTTTCTTTATACCTGATTCGCTCATTGACGTTATTTCACATAGTTCTTTTATTGTAATATTTTTATTCTCTTTTATTAAAAGTAAAACTTTTTGGTCACTTTTTAGGTTACTTTCTTGGTTACTTTTTTGAGATTCTTCAATTGATTTTAAAATTATTTCTAACATAAATTCTATGAAAATAGTACTCTCTCCATCATCAGTAGATTCCTCAATAGCCTTATAATATTCTTCTTGATAGTCTCTTACTATACTCTCAATAGGTAGAAGTAAAAAAAGAGGATTGTAAGTATTTAAAATTACACTTTGCCATAACCTTCCAATTCTTCCATTGCCATCAGAAAAAGGATGTATAAATTCAAATTCATAGTGAAAGATACAAGACTTTAATAACATATGTTCATCACTAACTTTAAGCCAAGAAAACAAATCTGTCATTAGAGTATTCACTATACTTTGCTGAGGAGCTATATGTTCACCAACTTGTACATTTACACTTCTAAAACTTCCTGCATCTTTTAGAATATCTTCCATTAGAATCTTATGTGCAAGAAGTAAATCATTCATATTATCAAAACTAAAACTATCTATTTTTTCATAAGCTTTGATTGCTCCTTGAACTTCTGATAACTCTTGAACAGATGCTAAAACTCTTTTCCCATCTAAAATTGCTGTAATTTTTTCTTCACCTAAATAATTACCTTCTATCTCTAAAGTACCCGCTAATGTCTTAATACGATTCTTTTTTCTAAGCATTACATTTGATTTAGATGAACTTGTAAATTCTAATTTTGTTAATTCTTCACTAATTTTAGTTGAAAGTTTTAGTATTTTACTTGTGATTTTATATGGTGGATTATAGTTTTTCATTTTTACTCTTTATAACTATTATTAAAGACACTAAATAGTTTGGTTGATTGATACTTGTTCTTAAAAGTATACCTAAAAATAAGATGTACTTTTTTATAAAATCTTCTCCTGCCCAATCCGATAAAGCGCAAAATCATACTTAATAGGATCTTCCCCATCAAACTCTCTCAACTTTTCAGTTATCAAAATAGCTGATTTCAGATCATAAGTTTTTCTAGTTAACAATCCTAACTTTTGTGATACTTTGAAAGTATGAGTATCAAGTGGTAAAAGTAAATCTTTTTTATCTATTCCACTCCACAATCCCATATCAAGATTATCTTTTCTTACCATCCAACGTAAGAACATATTCCATCTTTTATATGGGGCATTTCCTATTTCTTTTATATTTCCTTCTTTATCTCTTTTTAGTGGACTTGATACTAAAAATGTAAAACCTTGGGATTTATAGTCTGCTACTTCGTGAATTTTAGTAATTACTTTATCTAATCCTTCTAAAACTGACTTGTCTTTTTTGTAGCCTTCTAAGAAGATATTGTTTAAACTGTCATTTTGTTTTAACCGTTTGAATGTCTTAAATATAACTTTAATATCTTCGCTATTTTGGAAACGATAATAATAATTGTCAAGTTCTTTATCTATTATTTCATCACTTGATTCTAATAAATCAAAATTCAAAGTATCTAAAAATTTTACTATCATTGATGCTTTTCCATATGCAAAAAGTGCACATAGAAGTATTATATATTCATCTTTGTATCTACTTGCTACTAAAAGCGGATCTGGTTTATCATATGAAAGTTCACAATCGTTGTTTCTTTCACAAACTTCTTTATTTAATAGTTCTTTTATATTATTCATTGCTTATCCATATTTTTGATTTGCTATAATATCAGCAATTAAAACAAAAGAGTATTAAATGAAATTTGAGCAATTAAAAGAATTAGTTATAAAAAGTAGATGTACGAGAAGATTTCAAAAAGATGTACTTGTTAGCAATGAAACTTTAGAAGAAGTTATCAATCTAGCAAGAGTAACATCAAGTGCAAAAAATATGCAACCAATAAAATATATAACAGTAACAAAAAAGCAAATAGTAGATGCATTATCAGCAAATGTAACTTGGGCAGCTCATTTAAAGCAATGGTCACAAAGTCAAGATGAAAGACCTAGTGCTTATATTATTTTACTAAATGATAAAAATATTGATGGTTTTGCGATGTTTGATGCAGGTGTTACATTTGAATCAATCATGTTAGGACTAAATGCAAAAGGATTAAATGCTTGTGCTTTAGCTTCTATTGATAAAGTTCAATGTAAAGAATTATTTTCAATTCCCCAAAACACAGAAGTAATGATTGGTATTGCTATTGGAAAAGCAAGTGAAACTACAAAACTTGTAGATGTAGTGAATAATGATACAAACTATTATAGAAATGAAAAAGATGAACATTGTGTTCCTAAAAGAGCATTAAATGAAGTATTAATAGGTAAATTTTAATGCAGAATATTTTAATTACTGGATGTTCAACTGGTATTGGTTTAGAAACAGCACTTGTACTTAAACATAATGGTTATAAAGTATATGCAAGTGCTAGAAAAGAAAAAGATGTTAAACGACTAGAAGGTTTAGGATTTGAAACATTTAAAATAGATGTTAGAAAAAAAGAAGATATTACAAATGCATTTGAAAGTATTTTAAAAAAAGATAAAACGCTTGATGCAGTTTTTAACAATGCAGGTTACGGACAACCAGGTGCGATTGAAGATGTTAGTACTGATGTCTTAAGAAAGCAGTTTGAAACAAATCTTTTTGGATTACATGAAGTAACTTATCAAGCTATGAAAATATTCAGAAAACAAGGTTATGGAAAAATAGCACAACATAGTTCAGTATTAGGAATTATTTCATTAAAATTCAGAGGTGCTTACAATGCTAGTAAATATGCAATTGAAGGACTAAACGATACGCTAAGACAAGAAGTATTAGGTTCAGATATATTTATATCTACGATAAATACAGGACCTGTTACATCACAGTTTAGAGCTAATGCTTTAAAAAAGTTTAATAAAAATATTGATACACAAAATAGTCATTTTACAAAAGTTTATAATGAAGAGTTAAAACAAAGACTAGAAACAAACGAAGACAAAGCACCTTTTAATTTACCTGCTAGTTCAGTTGCTAATGTGGTATTAAAAATCATGCAAAGTAAGAAACCAAAACCTAGATATTATGTTACAAAAGCTACACATTTATTAGGCTTTTTCAAACGAATATTACCAACGTCTATTATGGATAAACTACTAAATAAAATTTAATATAATAAAATAAAAAAAATGGAAGAAGATTAATTTTCTTTCATTTCTTTTATTAGTTTAGATATAGTTAAAGATACAGCTTTTTGAACACTTTTTTGTAAAAAACTTGCATTATTTATAATCATATCTCTCTCATAACTATAGTTTTCATTTTTCAAAGAATTTTCTTGTGTATCTTCATATACAACTTTTGCATTTTTGTTTAAAATCTGTACTTGTATTATTATTTGAGTTTGTGCTTTTGAGGAAAGAATAGAAGTTTCAAGAGAATATTTTGGAACTAAAAGATGAATAACATAATCAGAACCAAATGATACAAACTTATCTTTATATTTATCATCATTTTGCATTTGATTTGTAAACTCATTTTTTATTATGTTTCTCAATGAAATATTGTGTAAAGATAAACTTCTTTGTAATACCAAAGCATCATCATTTGAAAGATTAGGTCTTATTGATGTACCTACACTAATACCCACATGTCTTGCTATTTGACTTCCTACTCCTAAACCAAAAGATACTGGACTTTTTACTGTTTTAGGGGCATTTACAATTGTGATATTTTTATTAAGTGAAAAAGATATTATGTTTTTGTTTATATTGAGTTCTTCTTTTGAAGAACATGCAGAAAATAAAAGTACAGTAAATATAATAAAAGTATTAAGTAAATATCTCATAGTTTATTCCTTTAAGTTATTATCTTAATTAATATTACAATAATATGCGAAAGAAAAAACTAAAAGAAACTATCTTAGTAAAAAATAAGTATTATTGCTTTTATTAGTCAGTTTAAATTCACTAGAATAAATCATTTCCGAACTATTGCTTATAATTACGATTTTTTGCTCTTTCCTGAATATTTTTAAACAGTTAGAATTAACTTATAAAAAACGAAGAAAAACTTCGATTAAGGAAAAAAAATGAAAACAAAAATATTTTTAGGGATTCAAATAATTGCAGGATTATTATTAGTGTTATTTGGATTAAATGGATTTTTACAATTTTTAGCAATGCCTCCTGCTAATGAACAAATGTCAGCATTTACATTTGCAATATATAAAACAGGTTATATTTTCCCTCTTATGGCATTCTTTCAACTTATAGCTGGTCTATCTTTTATATTTAATAAATATACAGCTTTAACAACAATACTAGTTATGCCTTTTTTACTTAATGCATTTTTAGCACATTTATTTTTAGATATAAATGGAATTGCTCCCTCTGCATTTATAGTTTTTGCTTTGATAACTGTTATATTTAAAAATAGAACATCATTTGCATTAATTTTTAAAGCTTAACAATTTTGTTACAATAAATTTAATAGGAGCTAATTATTATGGATAAATATCTTAATAGAACTCAAAGTACTTGTTTTGCACAACTAAGAATAAGAGGTTCTTTACCTTTAATGAGTATTGAGCAAAACATTGATGCTTACAAGAATCTATATAATAAAAACCCTATTTTTGGAATGGATATATATTCAAATGATTTTAAAGCAAAAGACTTTGTAATATTACAACATATAGGAAAAGGAAATAAACCTATTCCAATATGTTGTTCTCATTATATTCTTATACTTAATATAAAAGGTAAATCCCTAAGATATGTAAATCAATATACTTATAAAATTAATAAACACTCCGTACAGTTATTAGCACCTGGACTTATTTATTCTTTTGAAGACTTAAGCAATGATTGTGAATCCATAATGATTTTTTTTGAGTATAGTTTTTTATCTTCTTCAAATATAGAACTATTAGAATTCTTTTCTAGAAAATTTGAAGCTCAAGATTTAAATCAAGAAGTTTATATAGAAGTATTAAAACTATTTAAACTTTTAAATATAGAATATAAAAATAAAAAACTTGACTATAAAGAGTATTCTAAAACACTATTACAACAAATTTTATATTTAATAAAAAGAGAAAAAAGTATACCAATTATAAAAAAAATAGATACAAGATCAGAACAAATCTCAAAACAATTTTTGACATTAATAGAAGAAAATTTTCAAATGAAAAAGTCTGTGAAAGAGTATGCCGATGTTTTAGGAATAACCCCAAAACATTTAAGTGAAACAATTAAAGAAACACAAAATGTATCAGCATTATTCTTAATACATTCTAGAATTATAAAAGAGATACAATATCAATTATCTTATACATCATTAAGTATAAAAGAAATTTCTTCTTCTTTATATTTTACAAATAGCTCAGATTTTGGAAGGTTTTTCAAACGATATAAAGAGCTTAGTCCTAAGTTATATAGACTTAAATTTCAAGTTTAATTGTACTTGCTCTTTTTTCGTAAGTTTAGAAACAACTAAATTATAAGAGTCATCAATCATATCAATTAAAAATCTATCTTCCATACTAGAATCAAGAACAATAGTATTCCAATGCTTTTTATTCATATGATATCCTGCTGTTACACAAGGATAAATTTCTCTATAAGCTAAGGCATCTATAGGATCACATTTAAGATTTAACCTTAATGGTTTTTCATCCCAGATTAAAAGTGCAAACATTTTGTTCATCACTTTAAAAACCATAACATCATCTCCAAAAGGAAATTCTTTTTTTGCTTGATTTTTTGATAATAATATTTTTTCTAATTCTTGTAAATTCATATGATTATATTATCTTATTAAACTTTGTAATGATTTTAAATGTAAGTGTTTAATGTTTATTTTTTAAGTAAGTAACTAAGAAAGGATAAAAAAGAGAGTTTCCTCTCTTTTTATTAAGCTTTGAAGTATGGTTTCCCATAAAATCTTATAACTAAGAATATAACTGCTAATCCTAATGGTAATAGAATATAAACAGGAACTCCAAATGCAGCTGGTAAATAACCAAAAATAACTGCAACAGCCCCTACAAAAAGTGCATAATGCATTTGTGTAGAAATATGATCCATGTGATCACAAGAAGCTGCCATTGAAGATAAAATTGATGTATCTGAAATTGGTGAACAATGATCACCAAAAATAGCACCAGTTAATACAGCACCAATATTTAATACAATATAAGAATGTAAATCTGTACCTTCTAATCCTGTATTAATTCCAACAGCACTTGCTAAAGGAATTGTTAAAGGCATTAAAATCCCCATAGTACCATACGATGTACCAGTTGAGAATGAAATTAAAGAACCTAAAATAAAAATAATTGAAGGAAGAATAAATTGAGGAGTACTATTAGATAATAATACAACTAAATAATTTGCAGTTCCAACTTCTTTCATTACGGCACTTAAAGACCAAGCAAGAATTAAAATTACAGCTGTAATAACAAGTGCTTTAGCACCAAATACCCATGTTTCAATTGCTTCATGAATATCAAATATTTTTTGTTGTAATCCCATTCCAATAGCAACTAATGAAGCTAATAATGCAGCTTCAAAAATAACAACTGAAGCATCAGCAGCTCCAAAGGCTTCTCTAATTGCATAGAAAGAATAAGGTGCAGCTTCAACTGCTGCTAAAACTTCACCTTTTAATGAAGCTAAACCATTTAAGTAGAATCCAACGATTGCTACAAAAATTAAAACAAAAATAGGAACAATTGCATTATAAATAGAATATTCTCTTCCTTCTTTTGGAAGCATAAAAGAATTTTCTTGATTCATAATACCTTTTGAATCAGGATTTGAAACATTACCAGTTTCATGAGCTCGTACAGCTGCTTTATGCATTGGACCAAATTCTCTTAAACTATAAGCTGAAAAGAATACAAATGCAAGCATTAAGATATTATAGAATCTATATGGAAGAGTTTCAACAAAAATAGCAAATGCATTTACTTCAGGTTGACCTAAAATTTCATAAGCATCTTTAATTAAAGATAATTCATATCCAACCCAAGTTGAGATTAATGCAAGTCCAGCAATAGGAGCAGCAGTAGAATCAATAATAAAGGCAAGTTTTTCTCTTGAAACTTTTAACTTATCAGTTACTGGTTTCATAATAGGTCCAACAATTAATGAGTTTGCATAATCATCAAAGAAGATAAAGAATCCCATAATCCAAGTGTATATTTGTGCACTTGCAGGAGTTTTTGCTCTTTTTGCTAACATTTGTGCAATAGCTCTAGGCCCACCCATTTTAGTAATAACAGCAATCATACCACCAATTGTTAATACTTGAAGAACAATTCCAGCATTCCATGAATCTGCTAAAGATCCAACCATTTTTTCTGACATATCAATAAATGCATTAAAGAATGCAACAAATATATTAGAACCAGTAATATTTACCATAAATGTACCTGTGAAGATACCCATAAACAATGAAAAAATAACATTTCTAGTTAAGAAGGCTAAAACAATTGCAACCAAAGGTGGTAACATTGTAAGAAAACCATAAGTAATAGAGTTATCTTTTGCATCTGCTAATAGCATAATTGGAAGAAATGCTACTAAGATAAAAGTTTTTAAAAACTTATTCAAAAGAGTCCTTTATAATTGAAAATTAAGACAAGGATTATATCTATAAATGTTTTAAAAGTAACAATTAACTTATTTAAACTTACATATAACTTTTTTTATTGTTACATATTTTAAATATTTTTAGGTATTTTAATTGCAAAAGTTGCACCAGTATCACTATTAATTAAATATAATTGTCCAAAAAAATGATCATGAATAATCATTTTGGACATATATAAACCAATACCAGAACTTTTAATTTTTGTAGAAAAGTAAGGTTCAAATATTTTTTCTACAATATCAACACTTATACCTTTTGCATTATCTTTGATTTCTAAAATATAAGATTTGTTTTTTTCTTTTAAAGTAATTTCAATTTTTGCATTTTGTATCTTATGTTCAAGTAATGCATCTTTTGCATTAACTAAAAGGTTTAATACTACTTGTGAGTACTCATTTGAATATGCATATATTTCAAATGAATTATCTATATTGCTTATTAAACTTATATCTTTTTCTTTTAAAATAGGAGAAATAATTTCTATTGCACTATTAATAGAATCACTTAAAAAGAAAAGATCCTTTTCTTTTTTAAGTTCATAAAATTGTCTAAAATTATCAATAGTATTAGACATAAATTCTAATTGATTATTTCCTTGCAATAATTTATTATTTAAATATTCTTTATCTAGTTGATTATATTCATATGCACTTTTTATATTCATAAAAATATATCCTAAATGAGTTAATGGTTGTCTATACTGATGTGCAATATTATTTATCATTTCACCCATTGAAGCTAATTTATTTTGATGTATTAACATTTCTTGCTGTGATTTTTTTTCATTTTCTAACTCTTTTACTTTAAACCCTAATGAAAAAGATAGGATCAAAGATTCTAATGGAATAGCAAAGTGTAAAGCATAGGAATTTGTATAGTTAAAAAAATCTAGTTCTAATATTGCTACACATAATAAAAGACTTGTCCAACCCAAAATATAAAATATTGCTACTTTTGAACCTTTTTTATAAACAAATAAAGCAGACAATACTAATAAGAATAAAAGAAAACTAGCGGGCACATACTCTTCAATAATTGATTCATTAGTAAAAAGTAAATAAATTAAATCTAAAATATAAATATATAATATTCCCAATAGTGCTTTATCAAAAATTGGAATATATTTTTTTAAATCTAAAAAAGATCTATTAAATAAGATTGCAAAAATAAAAGCTAACTGCCCAATAATATCAACTAATGGTATATATTCATATAAAGATTTGAGAAAATCAAATGTTATATTATTTAGAAGTAATAAGAATAAGAGTGTAATTTGTAATAAAGAATAGTATAAAAAAGTTATCTCTTTATTAAATATATATAAAATAAAATTATATATAAAAGCACAAAATATTATTCCATAAGCAAAACCAAAAAACATTTTCTCATATTCTTGAATAAATCTGTATTCATCTACATCATATAATTCAAGTTCTAAAAAAATTGAATCTGATGAAACATTATTATCAATTTTAATGATTATTTCTTTCTTAGTATCTTTTGATAATTCAATAATTAATTCATTATCTTTACGTATAGATTCAACATTAACTTCTTTTATACTTTTAAAACTATGCATTAAACGAAGATAATACTTTTCATCTTTTATAACATTCTTATTTAGAACTATTTTTAAATAAAATTTTTCATCTAAAGTATCATCATTTGCAGCAGATATATCAATATAGTTTTTAGAATCTAAAGAAACTAAAACATTCGAAATTATATTAAATGAAGTACTCGAATATAAAGAGATTGAAAATAAAAATAAAAATAATAAATGACGCAAAACAAACCTTTTTATTTTAGAATAGAAAAAAAATGTGTTGAAAAAATGTTATTTAACTAAATTTACTAAATATCCAATTCCAGAAAGGTTACTTATACAATTTTTAGGAAGTTTTCTACGTAAAGAATTAACTAAAGAACGAAGAGCATCCGAAGTCATTGTATTTCCTATCCATACATAGTTTTCAATTTCTCTATATGTGACTGTACGGTTAGCATTTGTACATAATATTTCAAGAAAAAGTATTTCATTTTTTGTAAGATTAATTATTTTATTTTCTACAAGAAGTGTTTTATTGAAAATATCAAAACTAGTATCATTATGAATAAATCTAATATTTGAAGAGTCATTTTCTAATACTTTAATACACTCATTAATTGCACATATTAGTTTTGAATCTAAGATTGGTTTTATTAAATATTTAATTAGTTGTAATTCAATTGCTTCAAGTAAATATTGAGTATCAGTAAATGCAGTTGCAATTATTATTTGAACTTTTTTATCTTTTTTTCTTATCTTTTTAGTAAGTTCAATACCATTTAATTTAGGCATTTTAATATCTGTTATTATAATATCAGGTTTCATTTTTTCATGAAGTTCTAATGCTTCAAAGGCATCCTTTGCTTCGTAAACATTATCAAAATATCGAGATAAATATTCAAGTGCATTTTCTCTAATAAATTCTTCATCATCTACATACAATATTTTTATATTTTTATATTCTTCTTTTTTCATAAAATGATTATAACTAATTTTTACATATTGTTAAGCTCACATTTTTTACACACAAAAAAAAATTATACTTTTATAAATAGAAAAGGAAGCAAATGAAAAACTTAATATTAACTGTATTATTAGGCTTATTTATAGCTAATATCTTTACTGCTTGTGCAACAAAAAGATATGGCAGATTACAAAATGTTAGTGAAAAAGAAGAACAATATATTTCATGTAGAGAACTCGATATTGAAATTGATAAAGCAGAATCATTCAAAAGAAATGTTTCATACATAAATTCAGATTTTTCAAGAGAAGACGTTTTTGGTTTTTTAGGTGATTTAGGAATTGGAAATAGAATGGAATATTCACAAGCACAAATTTCAGCAGAAGATAGACTGGATGATTTAAAACGTATTTATAGAAAAAAGAATTGTATGGAATAAACTTCTACTTAATTATACACTTTGAATTTCTTTTGAGTTTACATAATCTTGAAGGAAATCAGATATTTGTATCAAACAAAAAGTTATAATAAATATCATTAAACCAGGAAAAAAACTAACCCACCACGCAATATCAATAACGGACTTTCCATCACTTAATAATGAACCCCACGACATTTGAGGAGGATTAATTCCAAGACCTAAAAATGATAAACCTGATTCAGCAAGAATAGATCCACCTACTCCAAAAGTAAATGATATTAAAAAAATAGGAGCAAGTAATGGTGCAAAATATTTAAAAATAATTTTTCTTTTTGAGACATTTGCTAGCTTTAGTATCTTAATATACGGTTTTGTACTAATTGCAAAACTTTCACTTCGTATAAGTCTAGCCATTCCCATCCATCCTGTAATTGATATAACAATAATCAAAATAACTGATGAGGCTTGAATATATGAAACTAAAGCAAGAAGTAAAAAAAAAGTAGGAAATGTTAAAAACAAATCAATAATAATAGTAATACTTTTATCAACATTGCCTTTGAAATATCCTGCATTAATTCCAATAAATAAACCAATTAATGAAGAAATACTTGCGGCTAAGAAACCAATAATTAATGAAGTTTGTCCACCCATTAAAATTCTAGCTAAGACATCACGCCCTAATCTATCTGTTCCAAATAAGTGTTGGAAAGATGGTGATTGTAATATTTTTTCAGGATTTAATTCAAAAGGAGAGATAGTATAGAAAAGTGGCATTAAAAATACTAATAAAACAACTGATATTAATAAGAAAGATGCCACTTTAAACATAAGTTTATTCTTCTGAGTAAGAGTAATAAGATAAAGAACTTTTACCAAATTTTTTAGTTTTATTTAAAGAAAACTTACCTAAAACTTCTGGCATTTCTAATGTAGAAATATGTTCAAATACAACCATATATACATTTTCATTTTCGATTTTTTCAACCATTTCAAATGATTTAGTATAAATATCTTCCATACCATCTCTATGATCAAAAGGAGGATCAATATATACAACTAATTCATCAGCTGAATTTTTTAAGTTTTCTAAAATTGCAGGAGTTTCAACAAATGTATCTCCTCTTGTCGTCTGACAAGCATTCATATCAATATTTCTACAGTTATAAACTAGAATATTATAAGATTGTCTTTCTAATTCAACAAAGTATGCTCTTTTTGCATCTCTACTTATAGCTTCCAATCCAATAGATCCTGATCCAGCAAATGCTTCTATAAAAATTTTATCAATAATATCAAATTGTAATACATTAAAAAATGATTCTTTTAATCTCGATTTTGAAGATCTTGTAACTTCTAAAGATGGTAATTCTAAAAGTTTACCTTTATATTTACCTGCAATAATTCTTGTTGTTGGTTTATTTATTTTCATGAGTCTCTTATATATTAATTTTTTTTATTATAGTGAAAGTTTGTTGAGGGTTTTATTTATAACAAACTTGTGCAAAGTGCACAAGTTTAAAGAAGAACTTATCTCGCGTAAGATTGAGCTCTAACTTCTCTAATTACATTAACTTTAATTTCACCAGGATATTGAACTTTTTCTTCAATTTCTTTTGCAATTTCTGTAGCTAAAATAACTGCTTCATCATCATTTACAAGTTCTGCTTTGACAATAACTCTTACTTCTCTACCTGCATTAATTGCATAAGCATTAATAACACCTGGTTTAGCTGTAGAAATATTTTCAACTTCTTCTACTCTTTTTAAGAAACTTTCTAATACTTCTCTTCTAGCACCTGGTCTTGCTGCACTTAAAGCATCTGCGGCACAAACTGCTGCTGATTCTACATTGATTGGTTCTTCATGTCCATGATGGGCATAAATTGCATTTAAAACAGTATCTGGTTCGTCATATCTTTTACAAATTTCCGCACCTAAATCAACATGAGAACCTGGCATTTCATGAGTTAAAGCTTTACCAATATCATGTAATAATCCAGCACGTCTAGCTAAAATAGCATCTCCACCCATTTGAGAAGCAAGTAAACCAGCAAGGTTTGCTACTTCTAATGTATGTGCTAATGCATTTTGTCCATAAGAAGCTCTATATCTTAGTCTTCCCACTAATTTAATTAATTCAGGATGCATAGATTTAATGCCTAGTTCCATGATTACATCTTCACCCTCTTTTTGGATGTTATTATCAAATTCGAATTTTACTTTTCCATAAATTTCTTCAATTCTTGCAGGTTGAATTCTTCCATCTTCAAGTAATTCTTTTATAGTTTTAGTAGCAACTGCACGTCTATAAAGGTTAAAAGATGAAATAGTAATAGTATTTGGAGTATCATCAATGATAATATCAACGCCTAATAACATTTCAAGAGCTTTAATATTTCGCCCTTCTTTACCAATAATTTTACCCTTAGTTTCTTCATCATTAATAGGTATATTATTAATAAGTCTCTCAGCTGCGAATTCACCTGCATATCTAGTAACTGCATGAGATAACATATTATTAACTTCATTTTTTACATTTTGTTCTGCTAGTTTATATTTTTTTCTAAAAATTGATGCAATTTTTGCTCTTGAATCTTCTTTTACTTTTTCAAGCATAAGTTCTTTTGCTTCATCAATAGTTAAACCACATGCATTTTCTAATATTTTAATTGCTTCTAAAGTTTTACTTTCATAAATCTTTTTTTGTGCACTTAAACCTGCTTTTATAGTTGTAAGCTTATTATTTTTTTCTACTATTTCTTCTTTTTCAGTTTTTATAGCTTTTAATTCTGATTCAAGATGAGCATTTAATTCTTTTTCTTTTTTTTCAATTTTTTCAAGCATTAAAGAATATTCTTTTCTTGCAGCTTTAAATTCTCTATCACAGTTAGTTTTTGCATTTAACTGAATATCTTTTAATGAAACTTCTGCTTCATGTTCAATAACTTTTGCTTTTGCTTTTGCTTGCTCAATAAAAATTTGAAACTTTGCTTTATCAATTTTTCTAACTACTACAATACTTATTGCAGAACTTATAAGTGCCACGATAACACTAACTATAATGTATTCCATATTTAAAACCTTAACTAGTAATTATATAATTTGATTGAATATCATGATCGCAAGATAAAATTTCTTTACTTTGACAAAGTGTTAGTTGCGTAAAAACAAGTGTTGGTTTATATGTTAATCTACCAAAAAATCTATCATACATCCCTTTTCCAAAGCCTATTCGTTTACCAATAGAATCAACTCCTACAATTGGAACTATAGCTAAATCGATTTTAGGTGCTTTGAAAAAAGAATTATTTGGTTCTTTTATACCAAATTTCTTCACATACAAGGGTAATCTATATTTGATTATTTTAAAACTATCACCTTGCATATAAGGAACATATATATTCTTATTTTTAATTTTTCTTAATTTATTTATTAATGGTCTTACATCAACTTCTATATCTATTGGAATATATAATAAAATATTTTTTGATTCACTATTTTTTATAAATTTTTCTAATTTTTTAACAATAACTTTGTTTTTATAATACTTTGAAAATCCACTTGAAATTTTTAACTTTTTAATACATGATTTTCTAAAATCACTCTTGTGATTTTTTTCCATATTTAAGCCTCACTTGGGTAAAATTCCTACCCAACAAATAATTTTACCAAAAGGAATTAAAATGCAGTTTAAAGCATTAGCATTTTTGTCAATTTTATCAATTTTGTTTTTTACAGGATGTGATTCTAAAAATGAAAATAAAGATAAAACAGAAGTAAAACAAAGTAAATCAAATGAAACAGCTTTAACATTAAAAACAACTAACAATACAAATATAAATGTTATTTTAAAAGATAAAAAAATTATTTTTAAAGACTACCCAAATAAAATAGTATTGCTTAACTTTTTTGCAACATGGTGTCCACCTTGTAAGGCAGAAATTCCTAATTTAATTAACTTACAAAATACATTTAAAAATGATTTTGTTGTAATTTCTGTATTACTTGAACAAAATAGAGACAATGGTGAAATAATAGAATTTATGAATAACTATAATATTAATTATGACGTAGTAAACTCAAATTCAAACTTTGCTCTTTCTGATGCAATTGGTGGTATAAAATCAATTCCAACAATGTTTATGATTGATAAGAATTCAGATATTTTTCAAAAATATGTAGGAATAGTTCCTGTTGAGATGATGGAACTTGATATTAAAAAGTTATTAGGTAAATAGAGGATAAATATGTTTAGTTTTTTTAAGAAAAAAAAGAAAGAAGAGCCAAAAGAAGAAGTTGAACTCTTAGAACCTGCTGTTACTGAAACAGAAAAAGAAGATGAAAAAAAAGAAGATATTGAAACTACAAAAATAATTGAAAATAATGTTGAAAATAATGTTGAAGAAATTATTCAAGAAGAAGAAATACAAGCAGTTGAAAAAGTAATAGAAATAAAAGAAGAAGTTGCAGAAGTAAAAGAAGAAAAAAAAGGTTTCTTTTCAAGAGCTTTAGAAAAAACTTTTGCAAGTATCAAAACTGTTGTTCCAATGAAAAAAGAGAAAATATCATTCGATGATATTGAAGAACTATTAATTGAAGCAGATGTTGAATACGAAATTATTGAAAAAGCAATGGATGGATTGCCTGAAGAAATTACAAGAAAACAATTAAGACATAGACTAGTAATGTTATTTGAACATGCTCCTATTATTGATATGACAAATTTACCAAGACCTTATGTAAGATTAATCATTGGTGTTAATGGTGCTGGTAAAACAACTACTATTGCTAAACTTGCAAATAAGTTTAAGTCAGAAGGTTCAAGTGTAATACTAGGTGCTGGTGATACATTTAGAGCAGCAGCAATAGAGCAATTATCTACTTGGGCAGAAAAAATTGATGTTCCAATTATTAAAACAAAACAAGGTCATGATTCTTCAGCAGTTGCATATGATACTATTTCATCAGCAGTTGCAAGAAATATAGATAATGTTATTATTGATACAGCAGGAAGATTACAAACTCAAACAAATTTAAACAATGAACTTAAAAAAATTGTAAAAGTTTGTGAAAAAGCACAGATTGGAGCACCACATCAAAAACTAATGATTTTAGATGGAACACAAGGGAATACAGCAATTGCACAAGCTAGAGCATTTAATGAAATGGTTGGAATTGATGGAATTATTGTAACAAAACTTGATGGGACTGCAAAAGGTGGAGCATTATTCTCTATTTCTAACAGACTTGAACTTCCAATATTTTATGTTGGGGTTGGTGAAAAACAAACAGATTTAATAGAATTTTCACCAGATGATTTTGTAGATTCATTACTTGATGAAATTTATACAGAAGAAAAATAAATATAAATAAAGAGTTTAAACTCTTTATTTATTTATAGAAAAAGACTCACCTACTACATTATCTTTTCCATCAAAATCTTTATCATTTGCATTTTTAACTATAGTATTTGCGATACTTGTTGTATGATTTGCTATATTTTTAGTTTCACTTGCAACATTCGCATTCTGTTGTGTTTGCTGATCTAATTGAGCAACTGCATTATTAATTTGCTCTATTGCTGCTGATTGTTCTTTTGATGCTGATTCTACATCTTTTATTAACTCTATTGTATTACTAATATTACCACTTAAATCTGTATATCCATGAATCATTTTGTTTGCTATGTTTTTGCCATCATCTGCTCTTAAAGTAGCAGTTTCAACTAAAGTTTTTATTTCTTTTGCTGCATCTGCTGATCTACTTGCAAGATTTCGAACTTCTTGAGCAACAACGGCAAAACCTTTTCCTGATTCTCCAGCAGTTGCTGCTTCTACTGCTGCATTTAGAGATAAAATATTTGTTTGAAATGCAATTTGATCAATTACAGTAATTGCTTCATTAATAGCACTAACTTGTTCATTTATTTCATCCATAGAATGTACAGTCTTAGAAGCAAGATTTTGCCCATCTTTTACAGAAGAAGTTAAATCATTTGCATATGATGCCATTTTCATAACATTTTGTGTATTTGTTGAAATATTTCCAGTCATTTCTTCTAATGCAGCTGCTGTTTCTTCTAGTGAAGCGGCAGCTTCATTTGATGCAGTATTTAAAGTATCAACGTTAGAAAGTAATAATTCTGAACTATTTTGTAAAGTAAGCCCATTTTTTTTATTTTCATATAACATTTTACTAATAATTTCAGAAAGAGAATTTAATCCTTGAGACGTTTTACCTGTTGGATTTGGAATTCTATGAGTAAAGTCAAGTTCTTGATATTTATTTAATCCTCTCTCAATTTTATTTACATCACCACATACTTTAGAAGCTGTAACATCTAACATTTCATTAAACATAACTCTTAAATCATTAAGTAATTTATTGGAAGAAGATTTTTCTACTTTTTTATGTAAACAGCCATCTTTAACTAAATCAACAACTCTTTTTACATCATTAATTACAATTTCATCTTCTTTTATTCCTTTTTGAATAGAATCCATATATTCATTAAATAATATAGAGGCTTGACCTACTTCATCTTTTGTTTGAACTTCTAATCTTGTACTAATATCATTTGATGTCAATAATTTTTCAAATCCATCTTTTAAAGAGTTTAAAGGTTTGATAACATTTTTATTAATTGCAATTATTATTATAAATGTAATAAGAGCAGTAATAAGTAGAGCAATAAGAATAAAAGTAATAATTGTAGAATATATTTGATCTTGTGCAAGTTTTTTCATTTTAGATATTTCTGATTCAATATCATCAATATAAACACCTACCCCAATAATCCAATCCCATTGTTCAAAATGTTTAACATAAGAAATTTTATTTTGTGGAGTATCAAACCCTTTTTTATCCCATTTATATCTTAAAAAACCTGCTTTTTTATCATTTTTTACAGTTTTAATTATTTCTTTAAATACATATTTTCCTGAAGGATCTTTTATATCTTTTACATTTTTTCCTACTAATGAAGTATTAAGAGGATGCATTATCATTGTAGGAGTAGAATCATTTATCCAAAAGTAATCTTTATTATTTTTTCCAAAATGCATATTTGAAATAGTCTTTAGCGCTTCTTTTTTTAATTGAGCACTAACATTATCTAAATATACACCTGTACCAATCACCCAATTAAAGGGTTTAAATAAAAAAAGATATGAAATTTTGTCTAAGGGAACTGTTGTATCTTTTTTACGCCATTTATAATCAACAAAACCTTTTTCATTTGTTTTAACTTTATTAACAAATTCAACAAAAATATTTTTTCCGTTAGCATCTTTTAAATTGGTTAAATCTTTATTATTTAAAGATGGTTTTTTAGGATGCATTATCATTTTTGCATTCATATCATTTACCCAAAAATAATTATTATTACCATATTCACTATTTTTTATAATTTTTAATAAATCTTCTTTTACAGAAGGTTTATCTTTATTCTCTTTATAATAATTAGTAATAATATTTTCTAGCATTTGTGCTTGAGTAGTTAATTTTTGTTGAACTTCAAGTTTTACATTTTCCTTTTTACTACGATTATAATAAGATTCAATAGTTTTATATGCAATCTGAGTATTTGATTCAAGTGAGTTTTCTGTTGAAGAGTAAGCTTTTTTTGTAAATACTTCTATATCATTTTGGGA
>PJEL010001340.1_pt1 | contig 25437 bp, 30 predicted proteins | sample 1853271 | NCBI WGS metagenome assembly PJEL01 (sample SAMN08108733, study PRJNA415343) | Invertebrate metagenome, whole genome shotgun sequencing project. | host: Globobulimina | place: Sweden: Gullmar Fjord | collected 2015-08
AAAATCTTGGAAGCTGATGCAGTAAATAATAATGTAAATGCATCATTGAGTAAAGCGGAAGAGCATGACCATGAAGATGAACAAGAACATACCACAGATCAGCAAGGACAGAAAATCTTGGAAGCTGATGCAGATAATAATAATGTAAATGCATCGAGTGGAGAGGTAGAGTATAGTACTGAAATGAATGATATATTGAACTCTAATACAGTAAATAATACTGTAAATGCATCATTAACTTATATGGAAAGGTCTAGTCTTGAAATATATGGGATCTTTAAGACTGATGCAGATAAAAGTACATCATTGATTGAAGAGGTAGAGTATAGCCCTGTTCAAATAATAGTGGCAGGGCTAGTGGTAGTGGTAGTTATATGTTGCGTGGTAAGGCCAATAAGAAGGGTAGCGGCAGCAGCAGGAAAATGTTTGGCGGCATATAAAAAACCTCAAGTCAAAACAGCAAAGTCCAATAGCCAACTAGGACAAATTAAGGGGAATCAAAGCCAAGAAGCCATACAAAAACATCTCTCGCTACAACTAGAAACAGAAAATGAAGACGACAAACAAACAATTAAACCAGTGGCACAAGGACAAATTAAGGAGAATCAAAGCCCAAAAGACACACAGCCCCATGTATTGTCACAACCAGAAATAGTCAAAAAAGAAGCACAGCTAGCAGCAACAGAAGTAATACCAGGATCAATTAAACCAGTGTCACAAAAAGAAAAAATTAAGGAGAATCAAAGCCAAGAAGCCATACAAAAACATCTCTTGCTACAACTAGAAACAGAAAATGAAGACGACAAACAAACAATTAAACCAGTGTCACAAAAAGAAAAAATTAAGGAGAATCAAAGCCCAAAAGACACACAAACAAAAGTGGAACGGAAAGCATTAACAGAAGTAGTGCAAGTAACAATTAACCAAACCCAAAAAAAAACAACGCAGGGTAGCCCTAATTTTCTATCAAGATTAGTAACATCTAAATGGGGTATTTTAGGGTTGTTATTGGTTGCGTTAGTAGCCCTTAAGGCTTCTCTATACGTCAGAATTCACTACTGCTATCTCAAGCTAAATAATAAAGTATTATAAGCAACTTTAGCTCTATTTAATATATATTCAAACGCACACTAAATGTATTCTACATCAATTTAAATATTGACTAAATAAAAATAATAGTATCGAATTAAAAGGGTGGGTGTGGTAAAAGCACTTTAGTGCTTTGTTTATCTGATGTGCTTGGGGATGTGCAAATAGTTGACGCTAACCCCCAAGGAACTCTGGCCACTAGTTCCAAACTCACAAATAGGCATACCCCAATAGACGAAAGTGATGCCAAGGCAAAATAATGACACTCCAACCTACCACAGTGAAGAATATAAAAGTTTTTTTATAGTACAGATTTGGTGATAATACCAACTTAAGTTAGGAAACGCAGACTTATTGGCTGCAAAAACTGTCATAGATGACTTGCGTAGCTTAAGCATGCAGCAAAAAGGTGTATCTAATTCAATGAAGTGAGAAAGCCTCACAGTAGTACTTATAGTGAGCTTAAACGGCTTTTTTTTAAACAACTACCAAGATGAAGAAAGAAAAAACTGAACTTTCAAATTTATTAGGCTATAGAAGAATTTTAAGTGAGCCAATTACAGGCAAGGCGAAAGAAGAAATAATAGCCTTAATCAAAGAACTCAATATTTAGTATGTGTTTGAATATATACTAAATACACTAACAAAGTTTTACCTAGCAAACAAGGATCTGTTAATTAACACCAGGAAGAACTTTGTTTTTTTGTGGTGGTTTAACAGTAGCGTAATTTTTGGGGTTATGCCCTAAGTATGTCTCTGGGCGCATATTAACGAGAGTGGGAGGGCAAAACATTTAGTTTGGGGAAAATATTACTAGGATATTAGCCTTATTTTTAGAAATACCTACAACAAAATATCACCTCCTGCTATGATTCTGCGCTCATTTTGTATTTTATATTATCTTTGTAATTCAACCGTTAACTACATTCAATTGTGAATTTAAATAAAAAAAAATAGTTAAGTTATCAATACTCCTATCTCTACTTACTGGAGGTAATAGCCTACATTCAACATCATTACAGTTAAAATCTAATTGTATGACCACAGCCATAAATAATTTAATAGAGAATAATTATTATTGCTCTGAACTTATTAAGGCTGTAAAGCAATATTGTGATGATATGATGGAAAGCGTTAGCTCCAAGGGTTTAAACCCTACTTACAAGTTAAGAGACCTTGCCAATAACCCTAAGAAGCATATTTTATCTCACTTAAATTCTAATAAATCACGCATAATAAGCATTATTGGAAAATTACCCTTAGTGACAGAAAAAACCCTTTTTTTTCACCAGTAGTCCTTATAATGACTCTTCATTTCTTCCGTTTTAAATATATCAAATTCGTCAGTTATTACGCTTTTTTTACCACTAGCGATTTATATAAAAAAGTTAACAGCTGCCGACTAGAGCCAAATTCATTTATATCAGAATTGAGAGCAGAAACAAAAGCATTAGTAAGAGCAGAGCTTGAGAAAAAATATAAAGAAGAGATAGAAAAAATAAGCAAAAGAGCTAAAGAAAAGATTGAAAAAGAAAACAACTTTAGGCTGGATATGAAATTTAATGAAACAAAAAAATACTAATGACACGATTCTTGAAATAGAAAGTAGAAAAAATACACAAATAGAGAGTAGGAAAACATCAGAGGAGGATAAGCTTAAAAAACCACGCAGAAGAAATGACGCTTTAATGTCCGCAGCACTTAGTGGCAATATAAAAAAACTTAAAGAAGAGATGGGAAAAATAAACAAGAAGGCTTATAAAGCTACTTTTAAACGCACAAATCCCGCCTATATCTTAGGGAAACATATTTCATCGTGTTGAAAGGCATCTCACAGTCATATTTGTGTTAACTCGGCATAAGTCTTATTAAATTAACAGGAAACTTATACGACATAACTTGTGACGAAGAATGGGATATTTGGGCAATGCATACTCTGAGATTATTTTAGCAAAACAAAATCGCTCTTTATCGTCTTGCAAAATGGAACATTAAGCCTTTTTTAAAGTGTCTAGGCGTGGAACCCAAACTCATTAAGTTTAACAGGAAAAAGTTTTTTTAAAAAACCCGAACAAAACCACCACCTTCTCTTAATATTCCTAAAAAACCTTAATCACTGTATCGTTTTCGGTTGAGAAATTACCTGTTTTTTAAACGTAGGTCAAATTAGATGTGCCTGGTTATGTGCTCAATTCTTTTAAAAATGAACGCATGTTTCCTTTTTTTCAACACATTTCCCCAAAACTAAATCCGAAGTTCGCTTTCTTCTACACCCCACTATATATATAAATAACACTATTAGTAAAAACAGCTCTTTTTTTAAGCACTCCAAAACAGCAGCAGCAATATTACTACAGACTTATTAGTTTAACCGTCTTAGCAGCTTGCTGTGTGGAGTTTTACCCGCCTTGATGACAATTTCTCTATGTTTGGTTTTGCCGGCCTACCAGCGCTTTTTTACAGTTGTTGTTATGGCACCAGACTGCTCAATATAAATAATATTAACAACCTTTTTTGTATATTTGTAATATGAATTCTACAATAATAAGAAAAGCAGCAGCTTTGTTTTTAGCGTCAACATCTTGCTTAGGAGCAACCACAACAAGCCAACAACCTAAAACCACTCAAGACAGGGTAAATGAAGTTAATAAAAAACTTCTTGAACTTTGGATAACAAAAATGAATTTTTTAGGCAATACATCAACAGAAAATAATAAAATAAAGCATTTTTCTATAAAAATAGAAAATCTAAGAAAACAAATAAAAAAACTAATAACTTCCGATAGAAGTATTATTAATCATATATCCGAAGACTCTAATAATACTATTTTAATTCGCGCTGCATCATGTGGGCACACAAAAATAGTTGATTTTTTACTTAAAGAAGGAGCTAATGTTGAGGCCACAGACAATCATGGTAGTACATCTTTAATAGAGGCAGCATCACGCGGGCACAAAAACACATGTAAAGCCTTACTTAGTATAGGTGCGAACATTAACGCTACGGATAATGATCTATGGACATCTTTAATGTTTGCAGTATGGGAGGTGCATTATGAAACCATAGAGTTATTATTAACATACAATGCTAACATTACAATTAAAAACAATGAAGAAAAAACAGCTCTAGACCTAGCTAATGAGAAGTCCAAATTAAGCTCAGACGATAAAGCTATTAAGAAGACTATTAAACTCCTAAAAGCTGCTTTTAACAACGAAGCCAACAACCCCACCCTTAGAGCAGCCAATAAGGAGACCGCAAGGCTCTTGGAGGGCGCTCCAAGAAACTTATATGGAAAAAGAGCATTCTGGTTTTTATTAACTGTTTTTTTGTTAGCATTAACAGGATGGGGAACCCATCACTACATCTCAGAATTAAAATACATACTCAGAGGGTTGGCTTTTGTAGAGTAACACTAAAGTTCGCCATCTTTCACACTGTATTAAAGGCCTAAATAATAGCCTCCCTATTCCTTTGAAAGCAAGCTTTCAAACAAACTAATAAAATTAGCTTGAAGCACCACAACCGCGCAAACGTTAGCTCTTTAAAAATCAATACTTGTTTTTTTTTCTTATCCTGATGAGATTAATTTTGGCAATGGGGGAACTTCCTAATTACACAAACCTTCCATGCAATACAAAAATTAAGGTGCTAACACCATAAAAAAAAGAGGGTTTCTCCCTTACTTGAGCTACCGCTGTGGAAAAAACCTTTAATCAAAAAAAGTGCCCCCTCATACAAGAAATTCAAAATGCTTTTAAAAAACACTATTGCCACTTTAGAAAGTAATAAAAGCGTAGTTATAAGGAAAACATAGGCAAGAAGCTAGCAGCAACACTATTTCAGCAGTACGGCAACCTAGCCATAAACACCCCCATTAGTGTATCTGAGTTAGGGTTGCCTAACTCAGAGTTCCTGCCTAAAGAAGGAGATTGCTACATACACTCTTACTACTATGCTTGGCTTAGAACATTGTGTAAGGAGGCTTATAGACGCTAAAGCAAATCTTCATACACAAGATAAAGATAGCGAAACACCCCCCTTGACTGTGCTGCTCGACACTGACATAAAGATATAGTCCTAACACTTATTGGTGCTGGAGCAAGTACTAGCAAAACAAACCAAAAAGAAATAGAAAAACTGCTCGGTTAGATATAAAAAAATAACACGCTGATTATTTTTTGCTAAGTAAAAACTATTAATTCTAAGCGGTGATTAATTAACAAAAAGCAAAGATAGTTGGCGCTGCCACCAACTAAACCTTTTTAAGGAGTACCAGGAAGGTGCCATGCAAATGACAGGCTTTAGGCCTTTAGGTGCACTTTTTACCAGGGGTGCCAGGCTTTATCCCCCACCAAAACCAGGCTCTAGAGCCTGGCATAACTAATAGAATTGTAGTTTTGTATTTTGCCTACAGCTTGCTGAGTTACAAAAAGAGTAATCCCCTTTGTGTCTACTCCATCCTCCAAAGATCTAATTCCAAAATCTTTTGGTTTAACCAAAAAGTTAATTTGGTCTACATACTTAACTTTATTTTTTAGTTTGGGTATAAGCGGACTATAGGATACTCGCCCCCTGTAGTAAAGGGAGTAGTCAATTGGCAAATTGCCCAAATCACAAGTTGTCACTATCCCTATCTTTTTCTCTTTGGCAAACTCGCTAAGCCACTTTAATTTAGTGTTCATAGGAGCCCCCAATAACATCCCATCAACTCTAGGAATATAGAATCTCTTAATTCTCTTTCTGTTTTTTTTAAGAGTGCATATATTTTTCTGTATTTCACCAAAGCAATTCGGTATTTGACAAAAAACTCTATTTGTTATATCTAAGTCATTAAAGGTAGCCTTAACTAAGTTAGAAAACATCTTAAAGTCCATTTTTTCTAACTGATCAATGCTTACACCGTGGTGTAGGCTGAGTAGACTTTGTTTAAAAGATTTATAGCAGTTGCCAAAAAACAGATCTTTCTTTTTTCACAGCTTTAAGCTCTGTATGGAGCTTTTTTAAAGCCTATTGTTCCTCTAGCCCGTCTTTTTGGTGATAGTTAATAGCTGTTTGTACGTGGAGATAGCTCATAGTGTGAAATTAATGGCTAAGATTTTTTAAGGACTTTTTCTGCGTCTTTCTTGCTGATAAGACCAGCTTTTACAAGTTTCTCTAAGGTTTTTTTCACCCTCTACAAGCCCTTCTTCCCTCCTTCTTCTCTTCATTTAGCATGTTACCTGCATTTGCTCTGATATGCTGTCTAGGGTTCTTTTTTCTTCCTTCTCATAGCTTCTTAGTTCTGCATCACTCCAATATGCACGATTAAGCTCACTATATGCTTTTTTCATTACCTCATTTCTTTGAGTTAGGGATTCTAGTTGCTTGGGAGTTAGCCCATCCACATTTGCCAAAAGTAGTAAAGCTTTTCTTCTTTGGAGAGTTTGTTTATATCTTGGCTTAGTTATTTATCAAATTTTTTTAGTTCAATGAATGTAAAGCTAAGTTTGCCTAGATCCTTATCCCCTGTTTTTTATCTATAGTTCTATGCTCACTTTTGTAGGCTTTTTTATTTTTAAAGACCGTGTAGCTACAAAATGCTATGAAGATGACCTCTTTTAGGTATCTGTATTTTCCGCCTACCTCCATTTGAGAGATAAATGCTTTGGATGCATAATATTCTGCTCTTGATGTAAAGTCGTCCTGTCAGCTACCTGCATTTCTATTATGTACTGTACTCCCAATTCGTCTACGCAAATAACATCTACGATTGAGGGGTTTTTGCATATTATATAAGTAAGGCTGCTGTAGAAAGCTTACTTCTTTAATGGGACTCTATAATTGACTCTTTAGAACCTCGTTTAGAAGATATAAAAGTATGTCTTTCGTTTTTATTTGTACAAAATAGCCGCTTAAAGGCTATGTCGTTTTGGGGGTTTAAGTATTTTTCAATCATATCTAAAAGTTTAACTAAATATACATCTTTTTTAAATAAAAAGGAATATATCGCCATCTTTAGCTCAGAGAGTATTAGATTGGTAGTTTTTCTTTTTAAAGTCTTCGATTTTTTAGATTTATCTAAGTAGCAATCCACCTTTTGTGCGTAAGGTTTGTACTGCGGGCGAGCTTCCCCCTTAATCCCAATTAATGCCAACAGTATAAGTAAAAAAATCAAGCATCGATTTTTTAAAAGAGCTAATGAGTGTTCGGTGGTGTTTTAAAAGACCCACAAAAAAAGCTGAACAATATTAAACCGCAAGGTTTAATATTGTTCTTGCTGTAGAGGGATGGAGAGCTTTGGTGTTATGCCGCTATTATGTTGTTGAGGCTTGATAAGCATCTATTCAACTGTTACTTTTGCTTCTTCAGCTTCAGCTTCAGGTATTTTGATTATTTCTCTTGCTTTTTCTCTTGCTGCGTTAATTATTGCTATTATTTCTTCAGCTCTTGCTTTCATTATTGCACTTGCTTCTTCATTTGCTGATTCAATTATTACCTTTATTTTACCTTCTGATGCTTTAACTATTGCTCTGTTTTCTTCCTTTTCTAATACAATTATTGCTATTACTTCTTTAGATCCCCCGTCAGTTTTTGCTATTAATTGTTCAAATTTTGCGTGGGTTTTTATTTTTACTTGTTCAAGCTCTGCTTTGGTTACTGCTGCTACTTGTTCAAACTTTGAGACAGTTTTTGCTCTTACTCGTTCAAGTTCTGCTTGGGTTTTTATTTCTACTTGCTCAATCTCTGCATTAGTTGCTGCTATTAATTGTTCAAATTTTGGGTTAACAAGCTTAGTGCTATGGCTTGAATTGGTCAACAAATTGATCGCAATTGGAGGTGTATGAATCTCATTAGGTTGTTTTTGTAGTGACGTTGAATATATGCTGCGACTTCCAGTAAGTAGAGATAAAAACATTGATAGTTTTACTATTCGATTTTGATTTAAATTCATAAAATTTGTAATTAGTATTAGGATAGGAGCAAAGCTACCACATTTTTTTTTAATGTGTAATGAATCACACAAAAACGCAACATGTGAACCTTTAAAAATAGAGGTGTTGATATTAGCTCTCTCTGGCAAAAGAAATAGGATAACTGTATTTAAACACTTAGAAACGCCTTGCCCTATCTAAATCAAGTAAATTAATAGCCCCCTACACTATAGATACAAGGAGAATGTTAATAGGTAAGTTATTTTTTGCTTATTAAAAGCTCTGTCATTATGTTGAGTTGTTAAGTCTATATTTTGCATCTCTTGATTTAATTTATTAATTTTTTGTTTATCTAATTCTGCTTGTTTTTTAAGTCGAACGACTTGTTGCGAATTAGTCGATATGCTATTTCCAAACTCTGAACTCAATACGATTGTTTGGTTTTTTTGACTATTGTTGTTTTGTTGAACTTTTTTTAAGTTAATTTTTAAAGATTTATTAGTAGCAGAGAGATTATCTTCTTCTGATGCTTTTGTGTTCTTTATGCGTCTTTTAGCGAGAATAGAGGGTGGAATATTTAAGAAAATTATGAACCTGACGTGCTACAATCTTAGAACTAGTAAATCTCACAATCTTTACATTGGCACTCTTCTTAGTTGCTGTGTTGATGATAAGTTCTAAGTCATTACTTTAATGTAACTATTTTTGGTTTGCGGCTAGCCAATTCTATTTTTAAGATTAAGGTTATTAAAATTATTCTTAGACTTAATGGATAGGTTTTCATTGTCATCAGCTTTGGGGAAGCCCATATCATTATTTTCGGTTTCAAGTGAAAGTCCATAGTTATTAGGTATGTGATGGTGATGTAGCGTCCATAAGCTCTGAGCTACTAATTTATCTTCAGCGGCTTTTTTGTATTTAACGGTTTCGTTTTCAGGGTTATTGCCAGTATACATTTTAGCTAAGTCAAGGGCTGTTCTATTGTTCTTGTTTCTCATTGTGAGAACTGCTTTGTAGGTTAACAACAATTTCCACTACACAAATATCAAGTTGCCTTGCTGCATGCATTAAAGCTATGAATCCATCATTATCCCTAGCATTAACATTAACTCCTATAATAAGCTCTAATAAGTAAGATATCAGCTATGTCTTTGTACCTATTATATACTGCACACGGATTAAAATTGTCTCATTAAAGCCTTCAGTGGAGGTGTATGTCCGATTGATAATCTTATTGTTGGAGTTTATTAGCACAGTATAAAGTATTAATGTTGTTGTTGTTGTTGTTGGTTTGATTAATCCTACTTCTGATGCTGCAATGTATATAACTGGTGTTAATAATTGTTGTAAATATTAAGTAGTTTATTACACGTAGTGTTACTCTGCTTTGTCTAAGTTGTCAGAAAGTCTAACTATTTCTGAGGAACGAATTATGTTTTAGCCTAATATAAAAATAAAAAGCAGATTAATTATCAGTAGCGATAGTAGTGGTTGCATTATTTTACAATATGCAAATATATTAAATCGTACTTTTAAAAGTAAAATTTTTACTTTCCCACAATAAAATTTTCAATAGGTAAGATCGATTCATTCTGTACTTTATTGTCAATATACTTATTATCTAGCTTCCTATAAGAAAAAACCCTCTCATAAATAAAAATATAAGTACAAGTGAGCAAAAAAATCACTAATGGTATCATTATATAATTTCTTGTTGTTAATTTTTTGGTTTTTTCCATTTGCAACAGTTGATTTTTTATCTTTGATTCTAGTTCTATTACTTTTAAATGCGAATTGTTTTTTTTTCTCAATTGTTTTATATTGTTAAAATAAAGCATATAAAAAAAATAAAAGATATTTTGAAGATTATCTACAAAATGGACATTCTTTTTTAAAAAAATCTTCCAAAAGATATTTTCTAAACTATTACCGTCTGCTAAAGTAACATCTTTTAAAATAATATTGTTGTATACAGTATTATCATGACTATGTGGATTTTTTAGGCAGATAGCAATCTGATTTATATTTGAAATTATAAATAGAACATATTGATTGAAATTATAATTGTCTTCAATTTTAATTAATTCTTTTTTTTTTTCAATTAAATTATTTTTTATTTCATTCTCAGTATCAGAAGCCAAGAGAACTTTAAAATATTCTCCAAGCACTTGCTTATAGTTATTTAATGTTTCTTTTTTCAATTTCTTTTCTGCATCAATTACAGATTCTAAATTCGAATAATGTAAGGTTGTAGATACTAAAGAAGGTAGAGTTGTAGTACAGTAAATAAAGTCACTACATAGAAGATAGCTTAATATTGTTGATATCAGCGTTAGCACGCTATTTTTATTATGATCCATCATTTTAAAGATTGTTGTTTACAAATATAACATAAATTTAGCAAAACACAAAATATACTCTTAAAATTGGAGTAAAGCCTACTTTTTATATAAAAAATTGTCTAAAATAAGCATTTGATATTAAATGCTATTTAATAGTTTAAGTTTTATAAGAACATATACAGTTCTTATTATCGATAATTATTATTTGTATTTCTATGAAATATATCTATTAGTAAATATAGACTCCAAAGGAAGAAGGTTTAATTGGCTTTAAAAGCTCAGCAGTTCAACAGGCTCGAAAGGACTTGTAGTAAAAATTAAAGTTTCACTATTACTATTCTCACCCCCTAATTCTTTAAAAGTTTCTCTTGCCTCCTTCTTTTTTTCTTTCTGCCTATATAAGAGTTACGGCTTCTTTAAACCTACCATCTGGTCTCATTCTATCAATAGAGATTTACCCAAGAAGTGTATTTTCTTTCTGTTTATCAGATCAAAATAGTTTTTTAAGTATGAGGTGTTCTCTGCAAGGAGGTTTTAGTGGAATTTCTGTTATAAACGAGGTGGTAGTTACTTTATTTTATAGTAATAATAAACTAAAGTGATCAATACAAAAAAACACTGTAGAGATATAAGGTGTGTATTTCACTTATTTCTTTATTATACTCCTAAATTTAAGGTTTCTAGAATAGCTAATAGAACAAGGAGCTTTTAAATAATATTATCGAACAACATAGCCCAAATTTAAAAAATTATTATCACTGCAATTCTTTGTGATCTCCTAGCTATTTTGCCAGAAGCAGAGCAGTGGCTTCTATTAGTGTAGTTCACTACTTATTTAAAAATTAATTTACTCCTAACGAAAAACCCCCTAACCTTATATCTCTACCCTAAACATGGGCTGCTTTACAGTTCGGTATGGTAGCCTTAAACCAATCATGAATTTTATTGATTTAATAACAACAAAAATCCTATTTCTTTGTGTGTCTTTTAAAAGCTCTTTGAAAAAAGAACTTTTAGGATCTAATTTAAAATCTAAGTTTTTAAGATATTCTGCTGATTGGTCTTTTTCTACATCAAGTTCATTCCAAAAAACTATTTTATAAGTATATGCTTTATCTTTAAGGGTATAGATGTAATCATAAAAATTATTTTCATTAGAAGGTATTATGTTAAATTTAGAATTAAGTAACGATGGGAGTTTATATTCTTTTGTTTCTTTATCAATCTTAAGGTTAAAATATTGAACTTCTCTTTTAATAGTAGTAGGCATTTCATCAAATTTTCTCAATTCTTTATAATATTTTGATAAATTTTTAAAAGCTATAAACTTTTTGTATAATTCATTATTTCCTTGACTTATTATAGTTTTTAAAATTCTAATATTAGTACAATCATACTCGCTGCTTCCCTCCTCTGCCTTTATACGACAAACTTCTACACATAAAAAATATAATATATCTGCTATCAATCTCATAAAACTTGTTATAGTTTTTATACATTCTTTTGAGATGCTTAAACTCAACCTATAATATTTATTAGTTAATAAATTAACTTTGGATTATCCTTTTAATAGAAAGCTGTAAAAATCAGTATTATTCTTAATTATATTTTAAATAAAAATCATATTCGAATTTAATAAGTACTTTATTATAGTCCTTATTAATAAAATTTTCATCATAACGTACTTTTGGGATAGTACTAACTAGTAGATAAAATCAACCCAACCTTGCAAGGTAAAATAACAAATGCTAAGTATACTTTTTTATATAGCTTCATAATATTCTCAATATGATTTAAAAGAATTAATTTTTTAGAACCCTACTGATATGTAAGCTAGCGTCTAGGAGTGTGAGTCCTGGTTTTGCATTGCGATTTATTTTCTCATAGCTCCTCTCTAAGTATTCTACAATTAACTCCTGTTGGTTAATTGAGAGCGTTTTTGATAACTTGTAGCAAAATTGTGCATTTCTAGATAACAGCTTAGCTTCCGCCCTACCTGTTGCAAATGACCTTAATGTTCCTCGCATTATGGTAGATCCATATGATAACCATCTTTTTTGCTCTGTGAGTGGCTTTTTACCCCACTCTTCTAAGTATTCCACTAACCTAGTCCAATCATTTAGGTATATAATGCGTAGCCAATTTGCAAACTTGCTATATTCCTGTGGATTTTCTAAGATATTATTTGCTAGGTCAATTTGCCCAGCTGCTAGCTCACTAGCATAAGTCAAGTCATTTATTGATTTATCTGGATGCTTTTTTTTTAATTCTTCAATGACTATGTCTTTGGATAATGAACCAAAATGCAAGTGAAGTGCACGAGAAGATACTGTGCTTAGAATTTTTTCTGGGTCATTACTTACTAGTAAAAACTTTGTACCTGATGGGGGCTCTTCTAGGGTTTTTAGTAGTTTGTTTGAGGCTGAGGGATTAAGCAACTCTGGTTGCCAAATCAAAAATGTCTTGAATTCTCCCTCTATTGGGTAAGACCTTGAGTAGGCTATGAGCTCCTCTATTTGCTTAATTCCAATTTGAAGATTTTTTATATTATTTCCAAGATGAGATGCCCATGAATCTATTTCTTGATAATTTTTTTTTTCTAAAAATTTACGCCAATATTTAAGCAATTGTGAACTATCTAGTGATTTATTTTTTACACTACCTGAAGGTATTGTAAAAAATACGTCTGGATGAAAGTACTTCGAGGTTTTTAGACAGCCAGAACAAGTTCTACAACCATCATCCACCATTTGTGATTTACAATGACGCCAAGCAATCAAACTAAGCGCTAGTGAGAGTATAGGTGCTCCTGGCACTCCTGATAGTATTTGCACAGGAGCAAAATCAGAACAACTTGATGTCCATAGTTTTTTTTCTCGTTTATATCCACAAATATCTGAAAAGTACATGGATAATAGTTATATACTTTCTACTTTTTTTTGCCCTTAGAACTAGAAGAGTTTTTTTCAATAGAGCTAGCCTTAGTAACAACATTTTTTGGAGATACTTTTTTTGTAGATGTTTTTTGTGGAGTTGCTTTTTTTGCATATTTTCTACGAAATAGCTCAACCCTTCCCGTTGTATCAAGAAGATTCTGCTTACCCTTATAGTTGGGGTAAAAAGGATGAGAAGCAGAACTTATCTCAACTTTGATTATTGGATACTCTTTTCCATCTTCCCATTTCTCTTTTTGTTTTGAAGAAGCAGTAGATCTTGTTAGAATTTTTAAACCGCTTTTTGTGTCATGAAAAATAATCGGTTCATAACGAGGATGTATATCTTTTTTCATAAAAAGTAAGAAGTTATTAATTTTATTTTATTACCATTTCAACTAAGTTTGCAAAGCTATCTGGATGGTTCATTGCAAGATCAGCTAGAACCTTTCTGTTAAGATTAATCTCATTTTCCTTTAGCTTGTTAATAAAGACGCTATAAGATAATGGATAATCCGTTAAGGCTGCATTAATGCGAATGATCCAAAGTGAACGGAAAGTTCTTTTTTTCTTTTTACGATCAATATATGAGTACTGTAGAGCCTTTTCTACGGCATTCTTTGTTACAGTCCATACATTTTTTCTCCTGCCCCAATAACCTTTGGCTAATTTGAAGACTCTTTTTTTTTTTGCTTTTCTTGCTACTGCATTTGTGGCTCTTGGCATGATTTAAGATTATTTAAAATTATAAGTATTCATTATTCATACTATTTTATAGCATATCTTTGATATTTGCAATATCTGACTTATGAACATAAGTGTTTTTTACTAAGCGAAGCTTTCTTTTCTTTTCCTTTTTGCCAAGATTGTGACGCATTCCTACCTGTTTACGCTTTATTTTTCCAGACTCCATTAGATGAAATCTCTTCCTTGCACTTGACTTTGTTTTTTGTTTTGACATAATATTACTTTTTTATTCTTTTTCTTTCTTAGCTGGTACTAAAGTCATATATACCCTACGACCACGCATTGATATTGGATCTTCTATTTTTCCATATTCATCTACATTCTTTGCAAGATCCTCAAGTTTTTGCTTTCCAACATCTCTTAGTGTATAAAACTCACGCCCTCTAAACTTTACAAAGACTCGCACCTTAAAGCCTTCTTTAAGAAATGCAACAATGTGTTTGCTTTTGAAGATCAAATCATGCTCTCCAGTATTTGGGCTAAAGGATATTTCCTTTAAGCCACTCTTCTCTGCTTTATTCTGAATTTCTTTAAGCTTTTTCTTTCTCTCATATTTAAATTTAGAATAGTCAATTATCTTACAAATGGGTGGATTGCTCTTAGATGATATCTCTACCAAATCTAAACCAAGCTTCTTTGCCAAATCTATAGCTTTTGAGAGTGGATACAACCCATCCATATCACCTCCAACAATACGAACTTCTTTTGTCCTTATAAGATGATTGACAAGATGCTTTTCATCTCTTATTGTCCTATTTGTAGGATTAATCCTTCTTTTCTTCATTTAAATATTGTTCTAATATCACTAATTATAACTAAAAACCCAACCTTTTTCTCTAAAAAGACTTCAATTATGTAAAATATTGACTCTTATTATCCTCTTGGCATTCGTATAAATTGCTTTATTTTAAAGTTTGGCTCTAGGCTATTCATATATTCAGCTACACTCTTATCCTCATCTTGAAAAAGAGGCTGTTGTAATAATGCTCTTTTTTTCGCCAAAGAAGCAATATCTACTTTTGAATTATCTTGTGATTTGAATTTTTCACGAATTCCTGCCTCATCTATGGCCATAGGTTTCATCAAGGCGACTTGAGCAGCAACTATATTTGCTCCTTCTTTTATTGCTTCACTTTCTGTAGAAGAAGTTGAGATTAAACTTCCTATACGATCCCCAGTATGTCCATAAAAAACTATATTTTCACCTCGTAAAAAAGCTAGGTCGATCAAGACTATATTTTCACCAAAGGTTACCATCCAGAAGTTAATCTGTTCTTGAATTGTTAACTTACCCTTCTTTTCTTTTAGTAAATGAGACTTTTCCTCTATATCCATGGATAAAGCTATCTCTTTCATCTCTTGTGCTAACCTCTTATACTCCCTGCTGCTCCCTACAAAGTCTGTTTCACAGGAAAGAGTAAAGATTACTCCTTTTGTATTTTCATTATTCGTACCTCCAAAAACAAATTTTTTGGTTGGGTTTCTCTTTTCATATTTATAAGCCTTCTTCTGAACACGTAGGTAAATATCCTCTATTGCTTGCTCTATATCTCCTTTGGTTTCTTCTAGGGCATTCTTACATTCAATTAAAGCTGCTTGAGTACGATCTCTTACTTCTTTTAATGCCATTAAACGTTCTTTTTTATCCATTTTATAATCTTTTTAAGTTTTTTATTTCTTCTTGTATATTTCTATAGTTTTTAGAAAATTATTTTATAGGGTTTCCCTCATCAGTACTTGGTAAAGTATCCTTTTTAGATTCCTTGAGATTTTCTTTTTTTAGAGTTTTATCATTGCTTTCAATTATTTTTTTAGGTTCTTCTTTTTTAGGTTCTTCTTTTTTAGGTTCTTCTTTTTTTTCTGCCTCTTTTTTTTCTACTTCTTTTTTAGGTGGTGATTTTTTTTCTGCCTTGATAGGCTTATCAGGTTTTATAATAGAATCAACTTTTTCTGGCTTAGTGCTAGCTTTTTCTTCTTTATTTCTACTTTTTTGAGCATCACTCTTTTGTGATTTATCTGTACTTTCAAATGATGAACCACTCTGCCTTTTTGTTTTCTTATATTTCTCAAAACTTGGCTGAAGAATATCCTTCATATATGAAGTTATAAGATTAATTGATTTTTTTGAATCATCATTAGCATATATTGGATAATCAACTAGCTGTGGATTAGAATTACTATCTACCATTGCAATAGTTGTAATACCCAAACTTCTTGCCTCCAGTAACGCTGTATGTGCTGCACGAATGTCTATAATAAATACCGCTTTTGGTAACTTATGAATTCCAGTTACCCCTCCAAGATTTTTTTCTAGCTTATCTTTTTTTCTCTCTATTGATAAAATCTCCTTTTTAGTCAAATGTTTGTAACTTGGATTTGAGGATATTTCACTCATTTTTTCTAACCCTTTTAAAGCTTTACGAATTACACGAAAGTTTGTTAATGTTCCACCAACCCAGCGAACAAGCATATGTGGACATTCTATTGATTCTGCAAGGTTTGTCAGACTACTTTTTGCTTGTTTTTTGACACTTATGAATAATATTTTATCACCACCCTCAATTATTTCCTTCATTTTTAATCCTGCAAGCTCCATCATCTCAACTGTTTTTTGCAGATTAATTATATGTATTTTACCCTTTTTTGCTAAAATAAATGGAGCGAAGTTAGGGTGCCAATGTTTTGTAAAGTGACCGATATGTACTCTATTATTAAGTAGCTCTTTATATGTAGGTAGTTTCATAATTATTAGATAATAAACAATATTGTATTTAACGTTTTGTCCATTGAGATTTTTTACGTGATTTTCTAAATCCTGGTTTTTTGGGCTGTACACTACGGCTATCTCTACTGAGTAGTCCTGCTGTCTTTAGAGATTTTCTAAGAGAATGATCTGCCTTACAAAGTGCTCTTGCTATCGCATTGCAAATAGCTCCAGATTGTCCTGTGGTTCCTCCACCTTTTACAAATGCTAACACATCATAATCTTGTTTGATTTTATCGCCTATAACACTAAAAGGCCTCAGTACCGTAGCCTTATCATTAGGGTCTCTTAAGTATTCTTCCAATGGTTTTTTATTAATCTGTATAATCCGCTTCTTATCAGTTGGCCTAAGATAAGCTCGAGCTGTTGAACTCTTTCTTCCTCCTTTATTGTAAAATAATTCCATAGTTGTCAGATTAAGTTATTTTTATTTTCTTTGGTGATTGTCCCTCATGGCTGTGCTCTTCACCGCTATATATATATAAGTTTTTCATAAATTCATTCCTTGACAGACGACTTTTAGGCAACATACCTTTAACAGCATGTCTTAATATACGATTAACTTGCCCCTTTTCACGAAGCTTTGCTGGACTTGTGCTACGCTGACCACCAGGATAACCAGTATAAGAACTATAACATTTATTTGCCTCTTTTTTACCTGTAAATCTAATCTTATCAGCATTGATTACGATAATTCTAGCTCCACAGTTTATATGAGCTGTATACCATGGATTGTGCTTTCCTTGAAGGCGTTTTGCTAATGCACTAGCAAGCCTTCCAACTATCTCACCACTTGCATCTACTAATAGCCACTCAGGTTGGTATTCTTTTTTTTTTACGGATCGAGTCCTATAATGTTGTACTGCCATATCTAACTTATTTTTTACTTACAATGTCAATATTTTACAAAAATACATATTTAACATCCTCTTAGACGAATATCTTTTCTATTATCCTCTTATGTTAACATCAACTCCTGCTTGTAGCTCTACTTTCATTAAACTATCTAGGACACTATGACTCTTCTCCATAGTTGGAATATGTAGGTCTATAAGACATTTATATGTTGTTAGCTGAAATTTTTCATTAGCTTTTTTATCTCCATGCGGAGACTTCATCACTGTAAATTTTTCTTTTTTTGTAGGTAGGGGAACAGGCCCAACGATATGCACTCCTGTCAACTTAACTGCATTAACAATACGCTCAGAAGAGCGATCTAAAAGATTATAATCACTTGCTTTAAGAGTGATTCTTATTTTCTGAGCTTGATTCATACGAAATAAAATAAGTGATAAGTAAGTTTATTTTTCTTCTTTTTTGAGTAGGTCTTCCATTAAGTGAGGCTTCATTGCCTCATAATGTGAAAATGTAACTGTTGGAACTGCTTTCCCAGAGCTGATTGTCCTAAGCTCTGTAACATATCCTTGCAGCTCAGCTAGTGGGGCTTCTGCCTTTATTATTTGAGTTTGCATCTCAGAATCAATTCCCTTTATAGATGCACGCTTACTACTTAGGCTACTTGCTACCGCACCTACAATTCTTTCGGTATCACTATCTCCATCTGTGCCTGGGATCTCAACCTCTATTGACATATATGGCTCTAGTAAAACTGCTCCTGCCTGACGTGCTGCTTCACGACCTGCAAGTCGTGAAGCACGCTCAAATGATGCAGTATCTGAGTCAACATCATGGAATCCTCCATCATGCAATATTATTTTCATTCCTTGAATTGGATATCCAGCTAGTGGTCCTTCAAGCATAGCATCTTCAAATCCTTTTTTAATTGAAGGAATAAATTCTCTTGGGATACTTCCTCCTTTGATTTTATTTACAAATATTAACCCTTTACCTTTTTCTTCTTCTTCTAGAGGACAAACATCAAAAGTGATTTTAGCATATTGCCCTCTTCCTCCTGTCTGCTTTTTATATTCTTTAGTATAATTAGTGACCTTTTTAGTTATAGCTTCTTTGTATGCAATTTGTGGTGCACCTTGAGTTACTTCTAACTTAAACTCATGTGCAAGACGCTCACATATTATCTCTAAATGAAGCTCTCCCATACCTTTTAGTACAACTTGACCTGTCTCGCTATTGTACTCTAACTTTAGAGTTGGATCCTCATCTACTAATTTTTTTAATGCGATGTTTAATTTATCAACATCTTTTTGTTTTTTAGGCTCTAGTGTACATCCAATAACTGGAGGAGCAAATGTAATCTCTTCTAATGTAACAATATTTTTTTCACTACAAATAGTATCACCTGTCTTTATCTCTTTAAATCCAACAACAGCACAAATATCTCCAGCATTAACCTCATCAATGGGGTTTCTCTTATTAGAGTGTATCTGCATAAGACGTGAAACTCTGTTGTTTTGCCCAGTACGGGAATTATAAACATAAGAACCTGACTTTAGGCTTCCAGAATAAACTCTAATAAATGCCAGTTTACCAACAAATGAGTCTAAAACAATCTTAAAAGCTAATGCTACAAAACTATCTTCTTTTTTTGGTTTTAATATCACTAATTCATCATTCTCTGGATTCTTACCCTCTACATCTGGTAGGTCTATTGGAGAAGGCAAATAAGCACATACTGCATCCATAAGAGGCTGTATGCCTTTATTTTTAAAAGCTGAACCACAAAAAACTGGTGTCATTTTTAAAGATATCGTCCCATTTCTAACAGCATTCATTATCTCTTGGGAGTTAATGTCCTCTGGGGCAGAAAAATATTTTTCTAATAACAAGTCATCATATTCCGCTACTTTCTCAAGCAAGTTAGACCTATACTCCTTGACCTGCTCCATCATTTCCTCTGGGATTGGACGTTCTTCAAAACTAATTCCTTTGTCTTCATTATCCCAAAACAATGCTACCATCTCAATCAAGTCAACCACACCTACAAAGTCATCTTCTCTCCCAATCGGTAGTTGAAGTGGTACTGGGTTAGCTCCTAATTTTTTTTCTATTTGTTGTATAACACTCAAAAAGTCAGCACCTTGCCTGTCCATTTTGTTAACAAAACAAAGACGCGGTACCTTATATTTATCTGCTTGTCTATAAACAGTTCTAGTCTGTGCTTGTACTCCAGATGCACCACAAAAAAGTGCAACAGCACCATCCAAAACACGCAATGACCTCTCAACTTCAGCTGTAAAGTCTACGTGCCCAGGAGTATCTATTATATTTACTTGATGCTCATTCCAAAAAGTTGTAGTTGCAGCAGACTGAATTGTAATACCTCTTTTTTGCTCCTGCTCCATTGTATCCATTGTAGCAGCTCCCTCATGAACCTCTCCCAACTTATGAATTTTCCCAGTATAATAGAGTATCCGCTCTGTCAATGTAGTTTTACCAGCATCAATATGTGCCATGATACCTATATTTCTTAAATCCTTTATATTACTTGATTTAGCCATAATTATTGAAATGCCCTAATATGTGAGAACGCTTTGTTTGATTCTGCCATTTTGAAAATAGTCATCTTTTTCTTCATTGCATTGCCTTCTCCAGTTGAAGCAGCAACAATCTCTTTTGCTAGTTTTTCCTTCATACTTCTTCCACTGTTTTTTTTTGCACCTTGAATCAACCAGTTCATCGCTAAATAAACTCTACGTTTTGGCCTTACCTCAACAGGCACAGATCTAGCAGCTCCACGCGTACGCCTTGTAGTTTGTTTTTTTGACTCAATGGTTGGAGTAACTTGCTCGATAGCTTTACGCCAAACTTCTATCCCCTCATTTCCAGTCTCTTCTGCTACTTGACCTAAAGCGTCATTAAAAATCCTAGAAGCAAGTTTTTTTTTCCCATCCTTCATTAAATAGCATATAAATTGCATGACTTTTGGATCACCATATACTGGATCTGGCAATGAAATTCTTTGACTATGCTTTTTCTTCCTTGACATGTTGTATTTTATTTATTCCCCTTCTTAGGACGTTTTGTACCATAATGCGACCTCCCTTGCTTTCGACCTTCTACTCCAGCCATATCCAACTTACCTCTAACTATATGTTGCCTAGTACCAGTATCCTTAGCGCCACCTCCAGATACCATCACAGTAGCATTTTCCTGCAAGGTGTGTCCCTCGCCCATAATATAGGCTGTTACCATTTTACCATTAGTCAAAAGAACTTTTGCTACTTTGCGATTAGCAGAGTTAGGTTTTTTAGGGCTAATAACATAAACTCTAGAAACATTACCGCTTCTTTGAGGCATACCACCTAAGGCTGGTGCTTTTGGCTTTTTTGTTTTTTTATTTCTCCCATTTCGGAGTATCTGTTGTATGGTAGGCATATATAATAATTAATTTATAACAAGTATTACTTAGTTTGAGAAGGCGAATTTACACTAAAAAGATGAGTTTACCAAACCCACGCACCCTCTTTGTCACTCTTGTTATTAAAAAGTTATTGTATACACCATTTTATGTATTAAATCAATGGGTTTTAAAATAACCAAAAACATTTTTTTGTTAATATGCTACTGCAAAAACCCCAACACTAATAGAGCTTAATCCTGAGTTAATAAGTGAACGAATTGCTGCACTAATAGTACTGCCAGTAGTAATTAAATCATCCACTAGTAAAATTCTTTTACCTACTAAGGCTCCATTATCACATAGCACAAATGCCCCTTTAGTATTATTGTAGCGTTCTAATTTATCCTTTTTTGTTTGGCTAGTTGTAGGAGTTATACGTAAAATCAATTTATTGTAAATTGGTATATTGATAATTTTACTAACTCCTTGAGCAAAAAGGTCACTTTGATTAAATCCTCTTTTTAGATACCTATTATAATGTAGTGGTATAGGAATTATGCAGTCCCACTCTCTGTTATATCCTTTTTTTTTTAGAACCGCTCCAAAGTAACTCCCAAATCTTTTTAAAGCTTTTTTATTTTTATTATACTTCATCTGGTGCAGAAGCCTTTGAACCCTACCCTGTTTTGTAAACCTATATAATGACAATATATGATTAACCTGTAAGCCTGATTCTAGTTTTTTTTGTAGTTGTAGTTTTTCATACTTCTTCTCAAAGTCACACAAAGGCAAAGTAGATAAGCAATAAATACATATTATTTGATTTTTATAAGAAATAACTCTCTTACAAGCCAAACAGCATGGCGGAAAAAATAGCGAAACTAAAGCCTCTAACACGATTTTGTGTTTAAATGGTTGTATAAAATGGGTTGGGTAGCTTAAAGCACTTACCAGAGTACCCACCAGCAAAATCGCTTTCTTGGTCGCCTATGTTTAATACAATATCATATCCTCTTTCTACTAAACTCCAACGAGCTGCCGTTTTAAATATCTCTGATTTAGGAAAAATTAAATATTTTCCATCAGGAGTGCGTGGATTATAGGTAATTCCTTGCCAACTACTAAACCCCTCATTCTTTAAATTTTTTTCTGTGGCTGCTTTTTTGCCAATATCTCTGCCTGTAATAAAAAACACCACATATCCTCTTTCTACTACGTACTCATATAATCTAAAGATTGGTTCTATACGAGTACCGATGCCATAATCCATCCACTTCCAAAGACTCTCTTCAGGTTTAGGAGTATCTGGTCGAATAATTGACCAATCAGTTTGAATTACTGTTTCATCAATATCAAAGATAACTACTTCCATTGGTTTTGGTTTTGGCTGATCAATCAGCCATTTCTTTACAAGTGTTACAACATTTGAAATATCATTCAAATACCCTCCTGATTCATAGTATTTTATTAATTCTGCTATATGGACAGTATGTGATAGGTCTGGAGTAACTCTTCTGTGTTTTCTTTTCATTATAGTAGTAGGTAATTATGTCAATAGTATGAGTAAACTAGCTATCTATCAACACACTATATTACAACCATGGGCGATCTGAGCGGGATTCGAACCCGCGACCTCCTGCGTGACAGGCAGGCATTCTAACCAGACTAAACTATCAGACCTTTTGACAAAGTTATTCATTTTTGCTGTTAAAAGCAATTTTTTTTACGTGAATCCTACTAGTGACCTAAATTTTTGTAACCAATGCCCATAGCCCATACATTAGATTTATTCCAACATTAATGCCACTAAGGTGGACTATCCCTGGAAGTATTCCCATTGAGAGGTCTTCCATAAGATGCTCGCCCTGCAATTAATACTATTTTATTAACTCCACACTTTATATCTTCTTACTTCTGCTCTATGTTATTGAAATTTTTTGTTGCTATTGTCATTGCTTCATCTTTAATATAGTTTTGATACTGCTTCTTTTGTAATCTTCATATGGCAATTTAGCATTATTTATTTCTAAGATTAGATAACGGTTTATTTTTTAGTTCTTCTTTTAAAGGAGATGATTTAGTTTTAAGATTATCTTGTTTTTTTTTGATTATTTGAACATTTGTTGGAGTGAGACCCCATTAATACCGCCAACTCTAGTACAAGCATTAATTAGATCTTTGAATTTCTCTACAGCCTTACTTGGCTTTCCAGGCGTTATAGCTTCTTTTGATATGTTATCACTGCTGTTAGTATTGTAGGTTGCCTAAAATGGAGATTTTAACAAAAAAAGATAATCAGTTATTTATAAGTTGAATTTTGGCATGTGATTAAAAAATTAAAGGTTATTATAAAATAAATCTTAATCAAATATAGTCTGATATGTGTAAAACTATGCTTCTCGCTTTTTTATAAAAATCATACCTCTTCTAAACCCATCTTTAATATATCATTATCTCCTTCTTAATAATTTTACATTTAATTGAAAGCATGAATCTTAAAAACTCTTTGCAGCATAAGGTGCCTAGGGGTTTAGTTTTCTGTAGTTTTGAATTCTATTGTAGTGGTCTAAAAAAGCACTTCTCCCAATAAGGTAAGAATTACGCTTGGCGATCAACAAAAAGCTAATTTATGGTAATCCTACTTATAGGATTCTAGCTACTAAAGAGAACCACCTTATTGTGGAACTTGGCTCTGTTAGCCTGAACCACTTGTGGTTCAGGCTAACAGAAAAAGCACCATAGGGAAAAGTCCGCTGGATAGGGATTTAATTAACATAACATTTCGTCCTGGGCTGAATAAAACAGCAACTATCAACCTTGCACCTGTTGAGTTTTTAAAGAAGAATAAGCTTAAGCTTTATTCTGCCATTAAGTATATTTTACATACATTAATTTCGTCTACACTTCGTCATCAAGTTTAAAATCAGTATCTAGTTGTGAGTCTTTATATTTTGATACAATATTATAAATAACTGCAACTATAGCAGTTGACAAAACTCCTAGCAAGGCAAATGTTGTTAAAGGCTTTGCTTTTGGCTGAGCTACTTGATTGGCTTTTTGTTGAAGCTGGGTTTATGATCTTTTGATTGGATTATCATCAAATTGGTTATTATGATTGATATTAAATGCCATAGTGGGTTTTTATTCATGTCCTGGTTGCCTTATTGCTGTGCTTTTCTCAATCTCTTCTAGGAATTCAATAACTTCTTTGTATGGAAAGAGTTCACATTTCCAAAAGTAGATCTGTTTATGACTATCTCTGAAGCTAATCTGCCAGAGTTATCTGTTTTAGTGAAGTCAGCATTCTGCTGTTTTAAAAATTTCAACATATTAAGTCGATTTCATAGATGCTTCCCACATTACAGCTGTATATCCATAATTATCAGTAGTATTAATATCAAATGGAGTTTTTTTTATTTTTAAATACAATCTCTGCCATATCTAGGTCTCCTAGGCTGCAATAAGCATTAAAACTGTCTCTCTCCCAGTATTATGGCATTAATAATAGCAGGATTTAACTCTAATTCGGATATTATATCATTTCTTAAGGTGTTTATTTCGTCTTTGAATGAAGTAATGTTTCTTTGTGAGGTTTCACGCTCTAATAAAGAGGTTCTCATATTTATGACTCTAAATTTTTCAAAAATTTGTGATGGCTGGTCTTTTTTTGAGGTTGCTCTTAAGGGTGAAGTTGAAACTATAAACCATAAGGATAGGGTTGGTCTTGTCTTGTGTATTATGTTATTCATAATACACAGATAATATTATTGCAATTAATATATATCATATAGTAGTTAGTTCTCAAAATAAGGCTAATATCCAAGATTAATTTTCTTGAACCTTACATTTTTTTGAGATTTTTGCATAATATTTTTATCATTTTTCTGCTTCTTTAGTTCTTTAAAAATTAACTGCATTTGTCTTATTTTTCCATGTTAAACATATTTAAAGTGAATATAATATCATATAAATATATATGTTATATACTTATTTCTTGGTCTATCAAAGATATATAGTGTAACGTAACAAATGGCGGAGATATCTTCATCAATTAGCTTAAAGGACACATTAATTATAAATGTCATTCATTAATTTTTTTTATTGCTTTGTTTGGTTTTTTAATTTTGGTGAGGATATCTTTGAGCTAATCTCAGTCAGGACTAGTGGAATTAAGCCACTAGCCTGGGAAGGAGAAAACACCTTAAAAAGACAAAAAGTTATGACAAATATAGTCAGAAAATCAAAAATCAAGAAAACTCAGCTCAGAAAAAGCAAGTTTCCACACTTCTTTTAAATTCTAGCCCCAAAACCCTAACTTGCAAACGCATATTCGTGGGAGCAGTAACCAATTCTGAGTTTAAGATTCCGCTCAAACTTAGGAACACT
>PJEL010001341.1_pt1 | contig 25392 bp, 29 predicted proteins | sample 1853271 | NCBI WGS metagenome assembly PJEL01 (sample SAMN08108733, study PRJNA415343) | Invertebrate metagenome, whole genome shotgun sequencing project. | host: Globobulimina | place: Sweden: Gullmar Fjord | collected 2015-08
TTGAGAGAGTACCTATTAGTCCTGCTTTTTACTATAGTATGGGTGGTATAGAAGTTGATTTAAATTCAAAAGTAAAAAATACCAAAAATCTTTATGCCGTTGGTGAAGTTGCGTCTACTGGTGTACATGGTGCGAATAGATTAGCTTCAAATTCACTCTTAGAAGGTTTAGTATTTTCTAAACTTGCAGTTGAAAATATAAAAAAAGAAAAATTTGCGATAAATTTAGAAAATTATAAAAATAAAGATAATCAACCCCATTATATCTTACAAAAAACTACAGATAAAGCAATCAAGAATGGATTGAGAAACTTAATGTGGACAAATGTAGGTATAGTAAGAGAACGACAAGAGTTAATTGATGCATATGAGGAAGTAGAGTCATATCTAGATGAAGAGATAGGTCGACTTCTTTTTTTAAGATTACTTACTGCCAAGTCTATTATCAAAAGTGCGTTAAATAGGAAAAGTTCTGTTGGTGCTCATTACATTAAGGAAAAATAATTAATAGCTTATTAAATCAGTGTAAACCACATCACAATTTTCTAGTTCAAGCTAAGATTTTGAATATTATATAATAATTAAAAAATAATGTTATATTTATATTATGTATCTAAATAGTTTATTATTTTTTTAATTTAATTTACATTTTCTTGCCAAAAAGTTCACATTTTAAGCTTATTTACGGCAAAATCCATTATTAAAAGTGCGTTAAATAGGAAAGATTCTATAGGAGCGTATTATATAAAGGAGAAATAAATGTTAAAAGGTTTGGTGATACTTATGATGAGTATATCATTTATGAGTGCAAGTTCATCTGCAACTGCTGGAGCTATTCCAGATATTACAATGACATGGGCAGGTATTGCTGCATTAGTTATATTTGTTATTGGTTATTATTTTGTTGCTATGGAGGAAAAATATCATATAGATAAAGCAAAGCCTGCTTTATTAACTGGTACTTTGGTTTTTATGCTTGTTGCAGTGTATTATGCAATGAATGGAATGGATATGAATCTTGTTCATACTCAAGCACAACATCTTATATTAGAAATTTCTGAAATATTCTTTTTCTTATTTGTTGCTATGACTTATATTGAAACAATGATACATATGAAAGTTTTTGATAAGTTGAAATATAATCTTATCTCAAAAGGTTATACATATAGAAAACTGTTTTGGATAACTGGATTTTTAGCATTCTTTATCTCTCCAATTGCAGATAACTTAACTACAGCTTTAATTCTTTCAACTGTTTTAATTACAATTGAACAAAAAAATAAAGCGTTCTTAGTTCCAGGTGCAATAAATATTGTTGTTGCTGCAAATGCTGGTGGTGCTTGGTCTCCATTTGGTGATATTACTACATTGATGGCATGGACTGCAGGAAAGGGATCATTTGTTGATTTCTTATTTTTATTCCCAGCTTCAATTATTGGATATTTAGTTACAGCATCTTTATTAAGTAAATTTGTACCTACAACAACACCAGAAGTTGATTTATCTACAGAAGTTAATCCAACTATGGCTGAAGGTTCAAAAGTTGTAATAGCACTTGGTGTATTTACAATTTTTTCTGCTGTAATGTCTCATCAAATTTTACATCTTCCTGCTATGTGGGGAATGATGTTTGGTCTTTCTTTATTAAAATTATATGATTACAGATTAAAGAAACAACATGGTGCTGGATTTGATGTATTTCAATCAATGTCTAAAATTGAAAACAATACATTAATGTTTTTCTTTGGTATTTTAGCAGCGGTTGGAGCATTATATTTCATCGGTTGGTTAGCGTTAGCGGCTGTAGTTTATGATCCCTCAGTTCTTGGCCCTACATGGTCTAATATTGGTGTTGGTTTCTTATCAGCAGTTGTTGATAATGTACCTGTTATGTCAGCGGTTCTTAAAGCAAGTCCAACAATGGGACTTGATCAATGGATGCTTGTTACTTTAACAGCTGGTGTTGGTGGTTCTATGATCTCTTTTGGATCTGCTGCTGGTGTTGGTGTTATGGGTAAATTACCTGGTGTTTATACATTTGGTGCACATATGAAATATTCTTGGACTATTGTTATAGGATATTTTGTATCTATTGGTGTTTGGTATGTTCAATATCAAATGTTAGGAATTGGAGCATAATTAGAAGCTCTTTTCTTAATCACTACTTTAAAAGCTATCAAATTTATTTGATAGCTTTTTTTTTATCAAATTATAAAGGTATATAAATGTTTGGATGGCTGTTAAAGAAGAAAGAAAAAAGAAAAGTAAATCGACCTAAAACTTTTGTCTGTAAACACTGTAAGCTAAGTTGTGATGGTTGTGATACTATATTTTGTTGGGCATGCCATTCTAATCCTGGTAATCCTTGTCCCAAATGTGGTAAAACAAACCTTCAGGAAAAAGAAAATAACTCTCAAAAATCTACTTAACTAAATTTTTACTACTTTTTAGATATAATCGCACATAATAATAGATTTATTTAAAACAAAACGAGGATATTAATATATGAAACATGTACCAATTTTAGTTCTAGACTTCGGGAGTCAATACACACAACTAATATCAAAAAGATTAAGAAATAATGGTTTCTATTCTGAGATAGTTCCTTACAACGAATCAATAGAAGATATTAAAGCAAGAAGCCCAAAAGGTATTGTTTTAAGTGGTGGACCCGCTTCTGTTTATGCTGAAGATGCATACAAAGTAGATAAAGCTGTTTTCGACTTAGGATTACCAATTTTAGGTATTTGTTATGGTATGCAAACTATTGCACATTATTTAGGTGGTAGCGTTATTCCTGCTGATCATCATGAATATGGTAAAGCTGAACTAACAATCGAAAATTCTGAATCTCCAATTTTAAAAGATATTACAAATAATGAAATTGTATGGATGTCTCATGGTGATAGAGTTGAATCTTTACCAGCTGGTTTTGATGTTATTGCTACAAGCTCAAATTCTCCATATGCAGCTATTGCAAATGAAGATAAAAAAATATATGCATTTCAATATCATCCAGAAGTAACACACTCAGTTGAGGGTGCAACGATGTTAACTAACTTTGCTAAACATATTTGTGGTTGTGAAAAGAATTGGAGTATGGGGAATTTTGCAAAAGAACAAATTGCGTTAATTAAAGAAAAAGTTGGTGATAAAAAAGTACTTTGTGGTGTAAGTGGTGGTGTTGATAGTTCTGTTGTTGCTACACTTTTATCTGAAGCTATAGGTGATAGACTTGTACCTGTATTTGTAGATAATGGACTTTTACGTGGTAATGAAGTTGAAGATGTTCAAAATATGTTTGCAAATCGTGGTATTGGACTAATTACTATTGATGCTCGTGAACAATTTTTAACTAAATTAGCTGGAGTAACTGATCCAGAAACAAAGAGAAAAATAATTGGTGAAACATTTATTGAAGTATTTGATCAAGAAGCAAAAAAACATGATGGTATTGAGTTTTTAGCTCAAGGTACACTTTACACAGATGTTATTGAATCTGTATCAGTTAAAGGGCCTTCAAAAACAATTAAATCACATCACAATGTTGGTGGACTTCCTGATTGGATGACTTTTGAACTTATTGAGCCATTAAGAGAGATCTTTAAAGATGAAGTAAGAGTTTTAGGATTAGAGTTAGGACTTCCATCTCAAATGATAGGACGTCACCCTTTCCCCGGACCTGGACTAGCAATAAGAATAATGGGTGATGTAAATTCTCCAGATTTAGACATTTTAAGAAAAGCAGATACTATTATGTTAGATGTTTTAAGAAGTACTGGTTGGTATGATAAAACATGGCAAGCATTTACAGTATTATTAAATGTTAAATCTGTTGGAGTTATGGGTGATAATAGAACGTATGATAATACTGCTTGTATTAGAATTGTAAATGCTGTTGATGGAATGACTGCAACATTTGCACATATTCCTCATGATGTATTAGAACAAATGAGTAGAAGAATTATCAATGAAGTTGATGGTATCAATAGAGTTGTATACGATATAAGTTCTAAACCACCTGCAACGATAGAGTGGGAATAAAAAGATGAAACCTTCTTTAAAAAAAGGTTTCTCTATTATCGAATTAATTTTTGTTATAGCTGTTTTAGGAATAATAGCAGCTGTGGCAGTTCCAAAACTTATGGACTCAAGAAGTAGTGCTTTAGCAACTACTATAAAACAAGATATCTCAACAATAACAACTTCCATTCAATCTTATCAACTTATAAATAATAAAATCGAAAAAATTTCTGACAGTGTTAATATTAATTCTAGCACATGGATTGTAAGTGATTTGAATGTAAAATTTATGTATGAAGATAACACGTGTGTAACCATAGAAATTGTAACAAACAAATTAAATGTAGTAATAGATAAAGATAGTAGTGCAGTGTGCCTAAAATTATATGATAGTGGAGTAAGAGATGTTAGTTATGAGTTATATTAATGGATAAAGTTGTATTTATAGATAGAGATGGTGTGATAAATGTTGAAAAAGACTACCTTTATAAAATAGAAGATTTTGAGTTTATAGATGGTGTATTTAACGCTTTAGGTTATTTACAAAATCTAGGTTATAAATTAGTTATTGTTACAAATCAGTCTGGGATTGGACGTGGATATTATACTAAAGAACAATATGACCTTTTGACACAATGGTTAAAACAAGAGTTTCTTAATAATCATATTTTTATCTCTGAAATATATTGTTGTCCTCATACTCCTACTGATGGCTGTGATTGTCGTAAACCACAAATTGGTATGATTAATCAAGCAGCAAAGATTTTAGATATTGATTATTCAAATTCATGGATAATTGGTGATAAAAGCTCAGATATCCAAACTGGATTAAATGCTAATATTTCCAATACTATTCAGGTCAAATCTGGGCATGATTTTAATGAAAAAGAATCAAAAGCTTCATTTATAATAAATTCTATAAAAGATGTTCTAAATATTATCAAGTCATAAAAGAATTTTTGATAGAATGAATCAAAATTAACAATAATAAATTAAAAATTAGGAAAATAAAATGAAAAAAATTTTAATCGGAAGTTTAATAGCATCATCACTTTTATTAGGAAGTAATGGCATAGAAGTGAATATTAATAATGAGACATTAGAAGTAGAAGCAGACATATATTTAAATAATAGTTATGATGTAAGTAATAATAGTAATTATTATTTAACTATTGGACATTTAAGAACAGAAGAAGATAATTCTGAGACTCAATCACTAACAACTGCTGGATTAAAAGTGCTTAATCCATTTACAGATGATAATGGTATTAGTTTAGGGTTAGGGATGAAAACAGTATATACAAACCAATTATCAAAAACATTTTTTGCATTACCTTTATCTGCATATGGAAAAATTGAGTTAAGTGAAGTTATATATATTGATGCTGAAGTAAGTTATGCTCCAAAAGTATTATCTTTGGGTGATGCTGAATCATATACAGATGTTAAAGCAAAATTTAATTACAAAGTACTTGCAGATGGATATGTATTTATCGGTGCAAGAAGTATAGAAACAAAATATGAAAATGGTACATCAGCAAAGTTTGATACTACTGCTTTTGTAGGGTTAGAAGTACGATTTTAGTCAATAGGATAATAATATGATAAATACAATTCAAGAAGAATTTTCTTCACACTTAGAAACAATAAATAATGTTATTGGCACTATGGAAAAAGATATTGAAATTGCAGCAACAATTATTGTGGATGCTTTAAAAAATGGTAATAAAATTTTACTTTGTGGAAATGGTGGAAGTGCTGCTGATGCTCAACACATAGCTGCTGAGTTAACTGGACGTTATAAAACTGAGCGACGAGGATTACCTGGTATTGCACTTACAACTGATACCAGCGCATTAACTGCCATTGGAAATGACTATGGATATGATAGAGTATTTGATAGACAAGTAGAATCATTGGCAAATAAAGGTGATGTAATTATTGGTATTAGTACTAGTGGTAATAGTAAAAATGTGGTAAGTGCTTTAAAACTTGGTCAAGAGATTGGTTGTCAAACTGTTGGATTAACTGGTCGTGATGGTGGCGCTATGAATGATGTATGTGATATAAATATGATTGTTCCTAGTGATAACACTCCTCGAATCCAAGAGATGCACATATTATTTGGTCATACAATTTGTCAAATTATTGATAATAACTTTTAGAGGATAAAATTTTGAGTATAACATTAGATGAGAATGAAAAAAAATATTTATTAGATAGTATTAGAGATATACCAGATTTCCCAAAGCCTGGTATAGCATTTAAAGATATTACTACACTTTTAAATAATAAAGATGCATATAAACTGTTAATGGATCATTTAGAGTCTAGATATAAAGAGATGAATTTAGAGTATGTTGTTGGTCTTGATGCTAGAGGATTTATATTTGGAGCAGCTTTAGCTGATAGATTAAATATAGGTTTTGTTCCTGTGAGAAAAAAAGGAAAATTACCGGGTGCGACTATTTGCGAAAAGTATGAGCTAGAATATGGTTTTGATGAACTTGAAATTCACCTTGATGCTTTTAAAGGAAAAGAGGGTTCCCGAGTTTTGATTATAGATGATTTATGTGTTACTGGCGGAACTGCAAATGCTGCATGTAATCTTGTAAAAGATGCAAAAGCAGTATTAGTTGAAAGTTGTTTTATACTAAATTTGACATTTTTAAAAGGCGAAGATAAAATAAAAAAACATGCACCTTTTTATAGTGTATTAGATATTTAAAGGTTTAAAAAATGAATAACTATATACCAACACCAAGTAAATTCGATCCAGATGACAACGGTCACTTTGGAATATTCGGAGGACGATATGTTCCTGAAACACTTATGCCTATACTTTTAGAACTTGAGACGAGTTACAATAAATATAGATTTGATAAAGATTTTTGGGAAGAGGTAAATTATCTTTTAAAAGAGTATGTAGGACGACCAAATCCTCTTTATCATGCAGAAAATATTAGTAAAGAGATTGGTGCTAAAGTATATTTAAAAAGAGAAGATTTAAATCATACTGGTGCACATAAAGTAAATAATGTTATAGCACAAGGTGTATTAGCTAAACGACTTGGTAAAACAAAAGTTATTGCTGAAACTGGTGCTGGTCAACATGGTGTTGCAACTGCAACGATTGCTGCACTTATGGGTCTAGAATGTACTGTTTTTATGGGTGCAAAAGATGTGGCACGACAAGAACTAAATGTATTTAGAATGAAACTATTAGGTGCAAAAGTAATTGCAGTTGAAAGTGGAAGTAGATCTTTAAAAGATGCTATGAATGACGCAATTAGATTTTGGGTTACAAATGCTCGAGATACTTTTTATATCATTGGTACAGTTGCAGGTCCTCATCCTTATCCTATGATGGTAAGAGATTTTCAAGCTATTATTGGATGGGAAACTAGACAACAGATACTTGAAAAAGAAAATAGATTGCCAGATAAAGTTATCGCTTGTATTGGTGGTGGATCAAATGCCATTGGTATGTTTTCACATTTTTTAGAAGATGAAGAAGTTGAGTGTATTGGTATCGAAGCCGGTGGTCATGGAATCGAGACTGATATGCATGGGTGTAGTTTAAAAAAAGGATCGCCTGGAGTATTACACGGACAATGCTCTTATTTACTACAAGATGAAGATGGACAAGTTCAAGAAGCTCACTCTATTTCTGCTGGTTTAGATTATCCAGGGATTGGTCCAGAACATAGTTTTCATAATGATTTAGGTACCGTTACTTATGATAATATTACTGATGATGAAGCTATGGATGCATTTGTATGGTTAAGTCAAAAAGAGGGAATTATTCCAGCTTTTGAATCAAGTCATGCAATTGCATATTTAAAAAAAGCAAAAGAAGAATTAAAAGGTAAAATAGTAGTTATAAACTTATCTGGTCGTGGAGATAAAGATATGGCTCAAGCTCAAAGCTTATTAAATATAGACTAAAAGGTTTTTTATGGATTTTATAAGAAAACATTCTGGAAAAATAGCAACAATTATATTTGTGTTGTTTTTTTCATATCTTGCCTACAATCTTTATCATGCTCCAGTTGAGGGTGTAACTAATAAATTTATATATCTAATGAAAGAGTATGGATATATCATTTTATTTGCTTGGAGTATTTTAGAGGGTGAGATGGGTCTAATTATGGCTGGGTTACTGTCTCATACAGACGATATGTGGCTTCCATTAGCTATATTTGTAGCGGGTCTTGGTGGTTTTACAGGAGATCAGATATATTTTTATATTGGAAGATATAATAAATCTTATGTCCATAGTAAATTTAAAGGTCAACGAAGAAAGTTTGCTTTAGCACATCTTTTACTGAAAAAATATGGTTGGCCAATTATTTTTGCTCAAAGATATATGTATGGTATGAGAACAATTATCCCAATATCAATTGGACTCACAAGATATGATGCAAAAATGTTTGCTTTTATAAACTTATTAAGCGCTTGGGTTTGGGCAGCGATTACTATCGTGCCTGTGTGGTACTTTGGTGATGAGATACTAAAATTATTGGAAGTAGCTAAAGAACACTGGTATTTTGCAGCACCATTTGCATTATTATTTGGGGGAAGTATTATTTACTATTTCCAAAAAGCAACAAAAAAGAAAGAAAAAGAGAAAAAGGAAACAAATGAATTTAAATCTAACAACTAAAAAGATTGATACAGACTGTGAAATTGTTTTAGTTAAAAATAAAAAAATCAAAGAAAATAAAGAGATATTAAAATCTTTAAACTTTAAAGGTAATGATGAAGAGTGTGTATTACTTGCTGAGTCAAAAAAACTATATGTAGGGTGTGAAAATTCAGATCATGATAGTATCAGAATTGCAGTTGCAACTGCTGTTAAAAAAATAAATACTACAAATTTTAAATCTGCTTATATTAAAGTAAAAGATAATTTAAGTTCATATGTTGATGGATTTGAGTTAGGAAATTATTCATTTACTCAATACAAATCTGAAAATGAAGAAAAAGTAGAAAAAAATATTTATATAGAAGTATCAAAAATAGATAAAGATATTCAAAAAGAGTTTGAAGAATCTGTTGCTATTTGTAATTCTGTAAATATGGTAAGAGATTTTGTTAATACAACTCCCGAAGACTTCTATCCTGCTGTTATGGCTAAAAATGCTGTTAATATTGCAAAAGAAAATAATCTAGAGTGTAAAATTTTAGATGAAGATTATTTAGAAGAAAACAACATGGGATCAATGCTAGCTGTTGGTCGTGCGAGTCGTCATAGATCTAAATTAATTCACCTTACTTATAAACCATCTGGTAAAACAAAAGCTAAAAAGAAAATTGTTTTAGTAGGAAAAGGTCTTACTTATGATAGTGGAGGATTGAGTTTAAAACCAGCTGATTATATGGTAAATATGAAAAGTGATAAAGGTGGTGGTTGTGCAGTACTTGGTATTATGAATACTATTTCTGCTTTAAATTTACCTCTTGAAGTTCATGGTATCGTTGGTGCTGTTGAAAATATGATAGGCGGAGATGCTTATAAACCTGATGATGTATTAACTGCTAGAAATGGCAAGACAATTGAGGTTAAAAATACAGATGCAGAAGGTAGACTAGTTCTTGCTGATTGTTTATGTTATGCACAAGATGAGATTGAAGATATAGATTATATTCTTGATTATGCAACATTAACTGGTGCTTGTGTGGTTGGTGTTGGTCAATACACAAATGGAATTATGGGAAATAATAGTGCATTAAAAAGAGAAATAGTAAAAAGTGCACTTGATAGTGGTGAACTTGCTACTACATTACCATTTAATAGATACCTTAAAAAAACACTAAAAAGTGAGATTGCAGATATGTCAAATATTGCGAGCACTAGATATGGTGGAGCAATAACAGCAGGTATGTTTTTAGATAATTTTATCAAAGATGAAAATAAAGATAAATGGGTACATTTAGATATCGCTGGACCTGCTTTTGTTGATGTTGCTTGGGGATATAATCCTGCTGGTGCATCTGGAGCAGGGGTAAGATTAACTATAGAATTCTTTAAAAGTTTATAAGTTAATCCCTATTTATTAAGGTTGTTTTAGAGTTATTCTAAAACAACTTTTCCATCTTTACTTTTTTTTCCTCTTCAATTTGAAATCTTTTTTATAATCCTAAATATTACATTTATATAATATATTAATTTATATTGTAATTATGGTGTAACCGTTATTGCGATATACTTGAGTATAAATATTTAAAGGAATGTATATGAATAAAAGAACAAAAATCTTAGCAACAGTTGGACCAGCGAGTGATACAGTAGAAGTAATTGAGAGTTTGATTGACGCTGGAGCTAACATGTTTAGATTGAACTTTTCTCATGGTTCACATGAATATCATAGCAATACAATCAAAAATATCAGAAAAGCAATGAAAAATCTTGATACTACAGTAGGTATCTTACAAGATATCTCAGGACCAAAGGTAAGAATAGGGGATTTACAAGAGCCTTTTGATCTACACAGAAATGATGAAATAAGATTTGTAAAAGAGGATATTGTAGGATATAGAGAAGAGAGTAAAAAATTTGTTGTTTCTCTTAATTACCCAGAATTACTTGACAAAGTGAAAGAGGGTGAATTTATATATTTATATGATGGAATTATTCGAGCTAAAGTTATCCAAACTGGTAAAGAGGTGATAGCTCGTGTTGAAAACCATGGAACATTAGGTTCACGAAAAGGGATTAATTTTCCAAATACTAAAATAGATATCAATGTTATCACTGAAAAAGATGAAAAAGATATCCAATGGGGTGTTGAAAATAAAGTTGACTATTTTGCTATCTCTTTTGTTCAAAATAAACATGATATGATAAAAGCAAAATCTTTATTAAATGGTTACGATGGTAAATTAATAGCTAAAATTGAAAAATTTGATGCTGTTGAAAATATTGATGAGATTATAGATCACTCTGATGGAATCATGGTAGCTCGTGGTGATTTAGGTATTGAAGTACCTTATTATGATGTACCTACAATTCAAAAAGAACTTATCAAAAAAGCAAATTTAGCTTCAAAGCCAGTTATTACTGCAACACAAATGCTTTTATCTATGACACATAATGAAAGAGCAACAAGAGCCGAAATCTCAGATGTAGCAAATGCTGTTTTAGATGGTACTGATGCTGTTATGTTAAGTGAAGAGAGTGCAATAGGTGAAGACCCTAGAAATGTAGTAGAGAGTATGAGTAATATTATCTCTAAAACTGAAGAGATATATGATCATGTAAAACAATATGATATGAACTATTTAGATCATTTTGATGTTATTCAAGCAACAGCAACTAGACTAGCTGATGATATAGATGCTAAAGGTATTTTAGCAGTAACAAGTTCAGGGCAAAGTGCAATAAGAATGTCAAGATATAGACCAAAAACTCCTATTTTAGCATTTGCACATGAAAAGTCAGTATTAAATTCTTTAAATATGGGATGGGGAATAGTTCCTGTTGATACGATCAAAGAAGCACATGCTTCTAAGATGTTTCAAAAAATGTTAAAAGCTTTAGATAAAAAAGGATTATTAGATGAAAAAGGTCCTTATGTTGCAACTGTAGGTTATCCAGTAGGGATGCCAGGAAGTACAAATACAATTAAAATTTTAAATGAAGATGAGATTAAATATTATCTAAATTTGAAAAGCAAAAAGAAATAAAATAGTATATAATTAGCTAATATCTATTAGCTTGTATTGTATCTATTATTGATATAATACAAGCAAAGGTTTACTATTTGAAAAAAGTTTCACTCTCTATACGATTTACAATGCTATTGATTGCTTTGACAACTATGATGTCAAATGTTGCAATCGTTACAGCGCTACCTCATTTAAAAGACTATTTTACGGATACTCAAAATATAGAATTTTTAGCACGACTGATGCTTACATTACCCTCACTTGCTATTGCATTTTTAGCACCTGTATTAGGACATTTTGTCTATAGGTTTGGAAGAAAAAAATCTGCATTATTAGCACTAACACTTTTTTCTATTATGGGAAGTTCTGGGGTCTTTTTAGAAACTATGAATCTTCTTTTATTTTCAAGATTTATGTTAGGTATTGCAATTGCAGTACTTATGATAGTTTCTACATCTTTAATAGGTGATTATTTCCAAGGAGAAGCCCGTCACAAGTTTATGGGACAACAGGGTATCTTTATATCTTTAGGTGGGGTTATTTTTGTTGTAGGTGGAGGAATTTTATCTGATATAAATTGGCGTTATTCTTTTGCTATTTATACTATAGGGTTTTTATTGATCCCTTTAGTTTATACATATTTAAATGAAAAAATTATTGTGAATTTTGAGAGTGAAGATGACACTGATGTAAATGCAAATTTATTTGTCATATATTTTTTAGCATTTTTGCTAATGTTGTTTTTTTATATTTTACCTACTCAAATCCCTTTTTTAATAATGAACCATTTTGAAGCATCAGGTACAATGGCAGGAGCTATTATTGCAACAGCATTTATCTCAAATGGAATAGGAGCTATAACTTTTAGAAAATTTAAACAAAGATTTTCACATGCTCAAATATATATAATAGGTATGCTTATCATTGGTTTTGGATTTATTGCAATTGGACTTGTCCACAATGTGTATTATTTCTTTTTAACATCTCCTATCATGGGATTTGGAGGAGGAATTTTGATGACAAATATGACGGCATGGATGCTTAGTCGTACTCATCATACTCAAAGAATACACAAATCAGCATATCTTACGAGTGCGTTGTTTTTAGGACAGTTTTTTTCTCCTATCATTTTTCATCCAGTAGTAAGTTACTTTAGTATTGAAAACTTTTTTATAATTATAGGTATAGGATTGTTAAGTGTTGTTTTTATAAGTTATTTTATATTTAAACAAAAGATACATTTACAATAGTATTGTAAATTTGTTCTCTTCCTTTTTGTAGGAGTAGTGTAGTTTAAAATTATGCACATCCAATATACTTTTGATGATGTACAATCCTAATCCAAAACTTTCTTTTTGATTTGTGTGTTCAGAAAAAAATGGTTCATAATATTTCTCTAAATCATATTCAAGTTTTTCACCTTTATTTGAAATAGAAATAAAGTTATTTTCTATTTGTATATTGAGTTTTCCATCAGAAGAATATTTTAGGGCATTATCAATAAGATTTTTTACTACTATTGTAAAAAGTTTAAAATTTACGTTTATTTTTAAATGGTTAGTATTTACAGAAACTTTAGATTCATCTTCAATCATGAGTAAATCAAAAGCATTTTCTAAAATATCATCAAAAAATATCTCTTTTTTTGTTATATTTTCTTTTTTTGCTATCACTTCTTCTATAACTGCAAATTCATTTATCAAAGATTCTAGTTGATAAAATACTTTAGTTAACTTCTTTTTATTTTCTATAGATTCAGGGAGTTCTGTTAAAAATCGCCCTTTAGTTATCGGTGTTTTGAGTTCATGCATAATATTTCGTATGAAAATATCACGTGCTGTTTTCATCTTATTGATGTTGTCTGATTTTTCAAGTAATGATTTAGCTAAAAGTGATACTTCATCTTTTGCATCTTTTTTTAAAAAATCTAACTTTAAATCTTTTTTTCCTAGTTCATTAATTTTTGATGTCAATTTATTTAGAGGGGATAGTTTTCTATATACTGAATAGGCAATAAGTAATATCATAATTAATAGAAATAAAAAAACAAAAAGTATTATAGGATTATGAGTGTGTAAATTTACATCATCATCGATTATTATAAACTCTTCAAAGGGTGTCTGGAAATGTAAAAAGTTATCATCGTCATTATGAAAGATATGGAGTAAAATATTTTCACTTCGACGTTGCAATAAAAGTTGTAAGTTTTCATTTTCTAAAATATTTTCTATATCGTTAGGTGTTTCAACTAATATCAAATCCATCTCATCTATCATATATTTTAAATCATTAGTAAATCCAAATCTAGCATACTCTTGATTGATGATTTTACTAATCGTTTGATATTTCTTTTTTAATACTAAAAATTGTTTTGTTTGATCCATTTTATTGATAGTAAAAAAACTAATAGCCAGAAGTAAAATAGATACAGCTAAACTAATACCAAGAGTGAAAAATATAGAATTTTTATTGAACAAATTTATAGCCCATCCCTCGTATAGTTTGTAGATATTTGATATCTTTATCCTCATCTTCTATTTTATGTCTTAATCTATTTATGATAACAGAAAGTGAACTTGAGTTTTCCATATCGCTATTTAAGTAGGTTACATTATCAAAGATATCTTCTCTACTTATGACAAAACCTTCACGGCTAATAAAGAGTGCAAGTATCTCAAACTCTGCTGGGGTGAGTTTAAGAGGAATGGTATTTTTACTAATAACTTTTTTATCTTCATCATAAATAAATATTTTATTTTTAATTGTTATTGGCTGTTGATTTGATTTATTAACTCTTCGTAAAATAGTTTTGATTCGTATTTCAAGTTCTCGTGGGTCATAAGGTTTTGGAAGGTAATCGTCAGCTCCAAGTTGTAAAGCTGTTACTTTGTCTGTAATATCACTTCTAGCACTAGAGATAATAATTGGGATGTCATGTTTTTTAAGTAGTTCTTGACACACTTCTAGACCATCAAGGCCGGGAAGTGTTAAGTCAAGTATAATAAGGTCAAATTTATTAAGAGCAATAGCACTTAGTCCTATGAATGGATCTTCATAGTTAGTAACCTTTATATTAAATGTTGCAAGATATTGTGTTAGAACTTCAGCTAACTCAACATCATCTTCTATCATTGCAACGTGAATCATTTTTACCTCTATTCTTTTTCATTTTTTTAAACATCTCAATCTCATTGTTTAGTTGTTCAATTTGTTTTTTATCTAAGACTTTATAAATACTTTCTATAAGATCTGCTTTTAGATTAATCTTATTTTCTTTTGCTTGTTTTCTTGTATTTATATATGCTTGTTTATCAAATCCGTCTTTTGTAAAACCATTAAATTTATCAAATTTTTTGTTTTTGAACTCTTGAATAGTTTTATCTATTTTAGCCTCTTGTTCTTTTGATAATTCTAAATTATAAACAGCACCAATAAAAAATCTACTTATATCACCTCTATGTGATCTTCTCTCTTGTTTATTGTGGTTTTTGTAACCATGATGTTTTTTATAACCTCTATTATCGTCATACTTACTTTGCTTATATTCTCTATTTTCTTTATAACCTTTATAGTCATCACTAGCCATAACGCCAGTTGTTACAAATAATGCAGTTGCTAACATAATTGATTTTCTTAAATTTTTCATCTTCTATCCTTTTTTGTTGTACTGAAATTATAAACTATGCAAGTTAACGACTTTTTAACTTTATCTTAACCATTTGTTAACAAGTGGTTAAAATCATCTTTATAAGTACGTGCAAGAGCAGAGAGATTTAAAATATTGTCTATGAGTTCTTTATTTTCTTTTGGTGGAGTGGTTAAGTACTGACTTAACTGTTTTATAGTGATATTACTTACTCTTTTTTCTAATAGCATAGGATTTTTTATATCTAAAATACCTTCTTCAAGAACTCGAACATACCATCCAGTAGCACTGTGTTTTATGATAAATCTACTTACTTCTTTTCCAAATAATGCTCCAATTTTCCAGCATGGCTGTCTGGGCTGAGTAACTTCTATTTTAACATCTCCAATCGTATAAATATCTCCAATACAAATATCATTCTCATCATACTCATCTATAAAAATATTACAGCCAATTGCAAGTTTATCAAGTTCTATATTATGTATATTTTTAAATGTTTCAAAATGTTTGGATGAACCTATATGTATCGCTTTATCAAGTCCACCATGAAATCTTTTATCTGCTTGAAAGTCATCTTGTAAGCCAAGACAACTTACATTAGATACATTGATAAATTTGTCTTTTTTATAGGCACTAATAAATATATTATCTTTAATCTCATATTGTTGCGCACTACCAGATGCAATACTTTTTATTGTTGTTTCCATTTGTGTTTACCTTTATCTTAATAAATTATATACTATAAATTTTTCATCATTTTAATAAGTAGATTTTTAAATATATCTTTTTCATCTTGACTTAATGGTTCAAAACATTGCTCTTCATATAAAAGTACTTCTTTTAATGTTTTACTACAAATTTCTTTCCCTAATGGTGTGATTTGTACCAGTTTACTTCTCTTATCAAATTCGTTATCTAATCGTAAGATATAGTTTTTGTCTTCGAGTTTTTTCAAAACCTTGGTAATAGCACCAGAAGTGAAAAGTAATCGTTCATATAGTTTTGTAGGACTTAATATATATTTATCATTTCCTGACATGATAAGTGATGCTAAAACATCAAGCTCACTATTTGAGATTCCGTGTTGTTCTTCTATATTATAAACGCCTTCCATCATTTTGTTATAAAACATATAAAAAGGTATAGTTATTTGAGCAATATCATTATATGTTTCAGGGGATTTTTCTTTATGACGTAAGATATCTTTTTCTAATTCATTTATATTCATACTTCATAGTACAATAAAATATATAAGATAAAAGTAAAATACCAATATCTTAAAAGTAGTTTACTGGTAAGACAGTTTTAACTTAATGTAAGTTATTGGATGTTAAAATCATATAATCAAAATAAGGAAGAAAAATGAATTTAAAGAAATTAGTATTAGGAAGTACATTATTAGCATCTACATTATTTGCTGGAAATTATAATGTTGATGTAAGTCATTCAAATGTTGGATTTAAAATAAAGCATATGATGATCTCAAACGTAGTGGGAAAGTTTGATACTTTTAAGGGAACATTTGAATACGATGAGAAAAAGAATACTTTAACATCATTAAATGGTCAGATTGATGTGATGTCTGTAAATACTGAAAATAAAAAAAGAGATGGTCATCTAAAAGAAGCAGATATGTTTGATGTGGCAAAATATCCAATGATTAATTTTGTTGTAACAAAAATAGATGGTGAAGATGTATATGGTGACTTTACATTAAAAGGAACTACAAAAAATATTAAATTAGAGCTTGAAAATGGTGGGACAATTAAAGATCCATGGGGAAATTATAGAGCTGCATTTGCATTAACAGGTAAAATAAAAAGATCTGATTATGGACTAACTTATAATAGTGTTTTAGAAGCTGGTGGAGTTGCTGTTGGTGATACTGTAAAACTAAATATTGAAGTTGAAGGTATTAAAACTAAATAGTATTATTTAGTTGTAAATATTCGTATGTAAAAGCAGGTGTGAAAAATAGATAATTCAAGTAGAAATTGTGAATTAAAAATATTTGTATTGGCAAAAGCCAATACAAAATGTTTGGTGTGGTGTAGATAAGAAGTAACTATTTTTAGAATCTGCCTTTTGAATTAAAGTATAATAATATCCTAAAATAGTATTTGAAAACTTATCATAGATTAAGAATCCTAATTATTTCAAAAGGTGATTTATTATTTATCATTGAAATTTCTCTGATTGTTTTAGCTCCATCAATTTTAATACCAGCTTCTTTTAGTTTTATAGTTGCTAAGTCTATATCTTTGACAAATAGCGGAAATGATTTATCAATAGTAGTATTAATAACCGTTGTTAAAATTAGTCTTTTAGGATTTTTATCTTCGGGCGCATTAATGATAAATAGTACAGCTGTTATAAGTGTAATAATAGATATTATATAAAATGTTTTCTTTTGAAAATATTGCTTCATACTCTTAAAATTAAAAAACACATGTAATAAAACTGCTCCAACAAATACAAGTCCAAATATCTCATGCATATCTTTTGTATATTTATCAAGTATATGAAAATACATCATAACTCCTGTTGTTCCTATTACTAAAAATACTAGTGTTGTTAATGATGTAGCGATGTCTCTTTTTTGGTTTTTTGTCATTTTATAGTTCCTTATTATATATTATAAAAGGAATTATAAACAATTATTTTTAACAGTATATTAATGGGCATCATTTAAGCTTATGGAGCAGAATGAATATTAAATAAATGTTGAATAAAAATCTTTTAATTTATCTTGTGCAGTGACAATATCTATCTCTTCAAATCTTATTATTCCACCAATTTTCATTTGTGAGAGTTTAAAACAGTCTATACTGAGTACTGATCCAATTTTAGGATAACCACCTATCGTTTGTCTCTCTTTGAGTAAAATGATAGGTTGTCCATCTTTTGGTACTTGGATACTTCCGAATGTTATGGCTTCAGAGATGATTCCATCAAGAGAAGATTCTATAGCTTGTCCTTTTAATTTACAAGCCATTCTATTAAAATCTGGTGTAATAGTATATGCTGAATTAAAAAACTTTTCTTTTTCTTTTTGAGAGAAACTATGCTCTTGATATGATAGTATTACTCGAAGAGTTAGTTCTTTTGTATAGTTTGGTAAATGGTCTTGATGCCATCTATTGAGAATCTCTACATCATTTTTTGTATAGGGTAGGGTATCTGCATTTTTAATTTGAATACCTGATATTCCACCTAAAGATTCTTTAATCGTTGTCGAATTACTTCCAAACTCTTTTGGAATGTTAAATCCATTTTTAACTGCGAGATAAATTCGTTGACCTTCGATGATTTTACCTATTTGTATGGTGTCACCTTTTTTTATTGTATGAGTTTGCCAAGTACCTTTTAGTTCATCATTGATAGAAAACTCACATATTGCTCCCGTAACACAAATCGTAGTATTTTCACTTGCTTGTAACTCTACATTTGCGAAAGTAATCTCTAAAATATTATCGTTCAAATCATTGTCCAATAATTGATGTGCAGCTAAAGTAGCATACTCATCCATCACGCCAGAATTAGTAACTCCAAGATGAGTAAATGAAAATCTTCCTCTGTCTTGGAGTGTGGTAAATATTCCTGCTTTTATAACTTTAAAACTCAAGAACTCCTCCTTGTTTTAAAAATTCTTCTTTTGAGATAGGATTAAATTTTATTCTTGATTCAATAGTAATTGGAGATAAAGATTCGAGAGTTTTATCAAAAAGTTCAAAAGTTGTTTTACCTAATATATTCCAACCACCAGGGGAGTTTTGTGGATATATTGCTGTTTGAGTATCTGCAATTGCAACTGAGCCTTTTGGTATTTTTTTTCTTGGACTTTCAAGTCTTGAAGTTACAATTCTTTCATCAACTGATGCCATGTAAGCAAATCCTGGAAGAAAACCAATAGCAAATACATCATATATTTTTGAACTATGTATTTGTATAACTTCTTCAACTGATAAACTAGCCTTTAAAGCAACGTTATGTAAATCAAGACCAACTTCATCTCCATAATAGACATCAACTGTTATCACTTCTAATTCATTTTCATCTTCAATTTTTAAATCTTGTAATAAGTTTTTTAAAAATATTTGTATCTCTTCATAATTATATTTAAAGATATCATAAGTGATTAAAATGGAAGTGTAAGAGGGTACTATTTCGATTAAACTTTTATCATTTAATGATTTTAGTAATTTATATGCAGACTTTACCTCTAGAGAAGTTTCTTTTGAAATAGTATCGCTAAAGTATATGATAACAGAGTCAACACTTGCTAATGTAATTTTCATTAGTTAAGTACTTTTTTTAATCCCTTGATAAAAGACAAAGCATTTTGTCCATCACCATGTACACAAATAGTATCTGCTTTTATAAATAGTTTTGTTCCATTTATACTATTTATATAACCGTCATTTGATAATATTTCAACTCTTTTAATCACTTCATTTTCATCTGTTACGACTGCATTTTCTAAAGTACGTGAAACCAAACTTCCATCATCGTTATAGTTCCTATCTGCGAATACTTCATAAATTAATTCTATACCATATACAGAAGCTTGTGTTTCAAATTTTTCATAGTTTGGAGTTGAGAGGATCATTAGTTTGATATTTGTATCAAAAGATGCTATTGCTTTTACTATTGCTGTAAAAATAGCATCATTTTTCATCATATCATTGTATAAAGCACCATGTGGTTTTACATAAGATACGGATGTATTGTGAGCTATACAGAATGCACTTAATGCTCCTAATTGATAAAGAGTAATAGCAGATATCTCTTCATTTGTAGAAGGGATACTTCTTCTCCCAAATCCAACTAAATCTTGATATGCAGGATGAGCACCTATTGTTACATTGTGTTTTACAGCTAGTTCAACAGACTTACTCATAGTTATACTATCTGAAGCATGGAAACCACAAGCAAGATTTGCCATATTAATATACGGCATAATTGACTCATCTTCACCCATCTCCCAAATACCAAAACTTTCACCCATATCACAATTTAGTTTTATCATCTTATTACCTTAAATGTTATTAGATAGTGTATCAAATAACATATCAATATCATCATACTTTTCATTTGATTCTTCTAAAACATTACTCTTAGCTTCAACACACTCATCATAAAAACCCTTAGCTTCTTTTTTACTCAAATCACAAAATTCAACTCCAAACTGTAAAAGATATTTTTCTTTCCACCATTTTTTTGCTCCTAAAAGATGTAGTGCTGGTATGTCATTTTTTATATATGTGGTTGTAGAAACTACATCGTATGCAGGGGCAAGGTTTATATTTTCTATATCGTCATATACTAGCCCGAAGTTTTTGAGATGTGCATCGCCATTTTGTACTAAATAGTTTATAACTGTCATTTTATAAAAGTTTATTAGAGCTTGTTTTTTATTTTTAGGACTTACAAAATCTTTTATCGTTCTAGTTATTTGTTCGTAAGTACCTTCGTATTTATCGTCTGCTTTTTTTGCTTGAAGTACACACATATCTTCAAACCCAAGATATGTACCATCTTCTTTTACATCAAACCTTTTCATGATAAATAGTTTTTGATCATCTGAGATATAAAACTCTGGTACTGGTATGTTTGCTTTTTTTACAATTGACATACAGATATATTCATTTAGGGCTAGTTGAGGATACTCATCTCCCCAAGATTTTATGATGTATTGTTCGAGTTTTAAAGTAGCTTTATCTTGAATTTGAGCTAATACTTTAGGCTGTACACCAGAAATAGGTGAGTTCAGTGCAAATCTATCTACTAGTTCATCAAAAAGTTGATTATTGGTTGAGTGTAAAATGTCATTTAATACTAGAGGTTTATTTTCTTTTTGATTATTTGTTTCATATGAAATCCTTCCTTTTATTGAAGGTGACATAAGTTTTAAAAGACCAAATTCATTTGTTTTAGTAAATTTAGAAAAATGTTTTTTAATAATTGAAAGTAAATAACCCTCAGGTAAATGCATCTCAAATATAGGATGAAGATGCTTACTATTCCAAGATTTATTTCTAACTGGCATAGTTAAAGATATGAAGTTTTTATCTTTTGTTGTTTCGTAAGAAAAGATATATTCCTCGTTTTCTACAGATAATAATCCAGATAAATTATTATCTGTTTTTACTACTAGTTTATCTTCCATCTCGCAAGTCCTCTAGTGTAGGAAATCTATTTTTCTCTTTTAATGAGATTTGATATCCTAAATAGTCAAGTACCCATAGAACTTTTCGTATGCCTATATCGATACCTTTTCCATTTTCTAGTGAAGATAATGTAGCTCGAGAAATCTTTAAATCTTCACAAAGTTGTGTTTGTGATAGTTTTTTGTCTTTTCTAAGCTTTTGTATCTCTTTTCCTAATTCTTTCAAATCCATTTTATACTCATTTATGTAAAATATATTAGTCATTTTATCTATAAATTGAAATAATGTCAAATATAGTTTACATTTTATCTATTTTATTTCAACTTGACAGTTTAAATCTATACTTCCACCTTTTATGATTTGTGCTCGTAATCCTGCTTTATGAATCATTTGAGATAAAACTTTTTCTTCATTTAATTCTTTTGCCAAGTATTTACAAGGTTCACATAGTCTTATTCCTTTTAAGACTACTTCACCTATTTGAAACTCTTTATCAACTAAAGAGTTTAGGTCACAGTTTGAAACCACTATATTTCTTCTAAAGTCTTCTGGAGTTATGTTTAAATTATGTTCACCATTTAAAGCATTTATTTTTTCAATTTCGATAAGTGTTACATCTCTATCTGGCTCGATTTTTCCTTTACTTGAAAATGTACCTTCTTGTACATAGTATCTATCTCCAAAAATTCCTTTTTCTACTTCTAAAACTATTTGATTTACATTTTGCATTGGACTTTGAATACTTTTTGATATAAGAAGATTTTCTATTTTACCTGACATGATGTTTCCTTTTAGTGCTATTTAATTATTTATTTACTGAAAGATGGAAATTACATTCTATCCTTATTTATATTGCAAATAGATATCAAAGTCAAAACAAAGAGATTAAAATTAATACTGTTTTAAAACTTCAAATTCGTCTTGTGTTAATTTCCAAGAACCGTCTGGTTGTTTTTTCCATTCTTCTAAAGTAATAATACCTTCTCCTATATTCATCTTCCAATCAGAACTTAAATGTATAGTTGTTTCATCTATTACTTTTATATTTGTATTTGAGTATTCAATCAGATTTGCTGTTTTTGTTAATTCTGTCCAAAATCCTGCAATCTCTTTTTTACCGTTAAATTCTCCAACATTTTTAACTATCATAATTGCATCTTCTGTATATGCGTCAATACATTCTTTGAAGTTAGCATTATTAAAGTTCGCTATCCAGTTCTCTGAATGTATTTTAAAATCGTTTATTATTGTTTCATTATTCATAAGTTTTTCCTAATTTTTATTAACTTACGTATGTGTAAGTTTAGAATATTAACAAATTTAGATGTATTTGTCAATAGTTAACTTATACCTATGTAAGTTAAACTAATATATACTTTCTTGACTATGAAATAAAAGATAAAGATAATAGATGAAAAAATCAAGAAAAGATGATGTTGTTAAAACTGCAAATTGCATAATACGGAAAAACGGGTACTCACATCTAAGTTTTTCTCAAATAGCAAAGACACTTGATGTTACAAGAGAAAATGTACATCATTATTTTAGAAAAAAAGAAACACTAGGTAATGCTTGTCTTGAGGTGATTTTAAAAGATTTGGAAAGTTATCTAGATGATGTTTTTCAACAGGATATAAGTGCATTAGAAAAACTAAAAGCATATTTCCTAATTTATAAAACGCAACAAAGTCAAAAAGAAGATTGTCCTATAGTATCGCTTTTAAATGAGTATGAACTGCTTCCAAACTCTATGCAAATACAAGTAAAAGAACTCTATAATATTGAATTAAAATATATGCAAAGTATCTTATCCTTTGGATTAGAAAGTAAAGAGTTTACTTTTGAAGAGCAGAGTGATTTTAAAGCAAAACTTATCATTACACAACTAAAGGGTGCTATATCATATGTAAAGTTAGAAGATAACTTTGATCAAATAGAACAATACGTAATAAAAAATCTGGAGTTAACTAATGCCTAAAGCATAATCAATATATTTTCTTGCTACTCTATTTTTATTAATTCAACTACTCTTATACTATTTTTCGATAAATATTATAAAAACATTAAGGAAAATAGTGCCAAACATACAAGAATCAATAAATGAATTTATGTTCCATTGTCAGTATGAAAAAAATCTAAGTGATAAAACAATTAAAGCTTATAAAATTGATCTCAAACAGTTTTTAGAATTCAAAAATGTTAGTACACTAAATATTGAAAATATAGATAAATATATCCTCAAACTGTATATCCAAAATCTCTTTGATAAAAATTTAAAAGAAAAAACTATTAAAAGAAAACTAGCTACATTAAAAGCATTTTTTAATTATCTTGAGTTTGATGAACAAATTATTGTTAATCCATTTCGAAAAATAAAAGTATCTATAAAAGAACCTAAAAGATTGCCAAAAACATTAAGTATGCGAGAGATCAAAAAGCTTTTGACTTATGTATATAAAATAAAAGAAACTATAGATAAAGATATATATTCATATAAAGCATTAGTAAGAGACATCCTCATTTTAGAACTTCTTTTTGCAACAGGTATGAGAGTTTCAGAAGTAAGTAATCTCAATGTAAGTGACATAGACCCCCGAACCAATACTATTAGAATCATAGGAAAAGGAGACAAAGAAAGAACACTCCATATCTGTGAAACAGAAATCAAAATGCTATTAAAAGAGTACATGAAACTTTTCCATAAAGACACAAAAAAAACTTATCTTTTTATAAATAGACTTGGAGATAAAGTATCAGAACAATCCATCAGATTTATGGTGAAAAAATATCAAAAACTAGTAGGTATAGAAAAACATATCACACCCCATATGTTCCGTCATAGTTTTGCAACGATGTTACTAGAAGAGGGCGTAGATATACGATATATACAGCATATATTAGGACATAGTAGTATCTCTACCACACAGATATATACACAAGTAAATATGAAACATCAGAAGAAGATATTTAGTACGAAACATCCTAGGCGGAATTTGACGTTTTTGGGATGATTATTTTGGGTTTTATTGTTGTTTTGAATAAAGGATAATAGGAAATTATGATGAAATATCTTAATCAAGATACTTATTGGGAAAGATTTATAAATCAAGATGGTAAATTTAATGGAATAGAATTTGAAAATTTAATTTGTAAACTTTTACCTATTATTTCTTTCGGTAAATGGACTTCAACAAAACAAACTAGGGATGGTGCAAAAGACTTTTTTAAAAGTTCAAATGATTTTATAAGTTGGGCAGAATGCAAGTTACACAGAAATAGCATGCCTTTATCTAAAATCGCTTCAACATTAGTAATGGCAATAAATGAAGAAGTTGGAGAAATCTATTTTATATCTTTTAGTGAATTTACAAAAGATAATTACAAACAATTAGCAATATTTCAACAAAAATCAAATAAAAAAATATTTTTATATGATGATGTTAGATTAGAACAAATAATTTTATCTGATGATAAGTTATTAAAAGAATTCTTTCCCTCTTTTAAAAATAGCGGGGATGAAAAAACATTTTTAGAATCAGATTTCATTATTGATACTATGGTTTCTCAAGACCCTGATTTAGAATATGATGGACGATTTAATAATTATTCTAACTTAAAAGAATTAAATATACATCAGACATTTTGTATAGATTTATTTATTAAAAACAATAATCCAATAGATGCTTTAGAATTAAATATATCTTTCCAAAATCTTAAAGTTTTTTCCAGTTACTTAGGATTACTAAATAAAATAAAATTACCATATCAAAAGAAAATTGATAAAGCTCGAATATTTTTTGAAAGATTTTATTTTAAAACACTATCTACTAAAGAAAGTCTCCCTTTAACTAAGTTTATTATTAATAAAAAATCGACTAACCTA
>PJEL010001342.1_pt1 | contig 25387 bp, 28 predicted proteins | sample 1853271 | NCBI WGS metagenome assembly PJEL01 (sample SAMN08108733, study PRJNA415343) | Invertebrate metagenome, whole genome shotgun sequencing project. | host: Globobulimina | place: Sweden: Gullmar Fjord | collected 2015-08
TACCTTTGGAAATGTTGGAAGGAATAAGTGGATTTCATAAAGCGCGTCTTTCAGAATTAGGTATCGACAATATTCAAAATTTGGCCCATGCAAGCTTGATGGAACTCATATTGAAAACCCCATTCAACCCCCGAATATTAATAGACTGGGTTGTTCAAGCACGGTTGTGTTTAGAGTTTAAAGACCAAGCCAGTGTCATTCGAAGCGCAGGTATAAGAACAATATTAGATTTACAGGAAATTGCGCAAGACGATGCACTATTAGCTGATTTGGCTAAAAACTCGGGGGTAGAACTTAGTGTGATACAAACCGTGTGCAAAGCTAATAGCAATGAAAAATCAATAGTACGGCTTCGTCAAGCATATGACATTTTAAATATTATCTAGAACACTATTTAACATCAACACTTTATGCTTGTGCTAATGGTGCAATAACGACCACCAGCATTAATAATAAGCTAATAACTAAGAAAATTTTCAATCTTTTACGGCTTACTTTTGAGGTTTTTGTTGATGGAATATAAGTATTGATAAGTAATTAGTCGTAAGTTTTTCTTTGAATTAAACATGCTTATTTCTTCAATATTCTTGTGATGTTACCTATTTAACTAAGAGAAAAGTGCGAGTTGCGGTTAAATCAGAGCGGGTAATGATCCGTTGTGGGTAAAATTTGACAAGGGCTAATTGGAGCCTAGACGAAAGCTAGCGCTAGTGTCGACCGATAGTGTTACTATAACATATATTCCATTTATTAAATTAGCTGCTTAATGTTAGCTTTCATATCTAAGACAGGGTGCAGTTGAGCTTACCTTACTCGACTTATTCTGGTGATGCCCCGTCGCTATTTGAATCTATCTCAAATGATTTGGTAGAGAAAGGCTATAGTATTCGCCCTTATGCGTTGCCCGAAAAATTAACCTCCTTATTATTGCAACATATTACTGAATTACCAGAAGATAAATTTAAGCGAGCAGGCATTGGTCGAGCAAAAGATCATACGATTAATCATTTTATTCGCACCGATGAGATTTGCTGGATAACTGGTGACAGTGAAGCAAGTTGTGCTTGGATAAGTTGGACGCAGTCATTGCAAACGTTTTTAAATAAGCGCTTATTTCTAGGTCTGTTTTCTTTTGAAAGTCATTTTGCACATTACGCAAAAGGTGATTTTTATAAAAAACATAAAGACGCTTTTAAAGGTGAAGATAATCGTGTGTTATCGGTGGTGGTTTATCTCAATCAACATTGGTCTGCCGATGATGGTGGAGAGTTGGTTATTTATCATAATCAAACGTCGGCATCTTCAATAGTCGATAACAATAAAATTACAGTCACACCGAGCTTCGGCACCATTGTCGTATTTTTAAGTGAAGAGTTTCCACATGAGGTGCTAGCAGCAAAGCGTGATCGTTATTCTATTGCAGGCTGGTTTCGTTTAAATAACAGTATTGCTAATAATATTGATCCGCCAAGTTAAGGTGATGTAATGTTTAATGATGAGAGAAAGAACCATTGGCTAAATTAAATGATAAGCCTCATGTGATCAGTGAGCTATATGACATTAATCATAAAATTATTCCGTTAAAGGAATTAGCTGATAGAGAACTTGTTTCTATTCGCGGTCTAACGGGGATGGTTTATACCCCATACCTAGATGATTATATGCAAGTTGCTATTAAGAAAGCTGAGATAGTTGCCTGCTTGAAAAATCAAAAGCTGCTGCCACTATCACAGGTTGAGGTGATCCATGCCGAGTTAAACGCGCTACATAGTCGAGCGAGAACTCGCAGTGTTGTTGAATATAAAAAGTGTAAATATGAGCGTCGTTTTTTACCGTTAAAACTGAGTAAGTCAGGTAAAAATGTGCAAAAATGGGCCAAGGTTTGGCTGCTACAAAAATCTGATGGCAGAGTTGACCCAGAATGGGAAAGTCAGGTTAGAGAGATCTGGCCAACGTACTACTTAATTAGAACTATTGATATCTAGTCCAGCAGTTTTATCTAACTAATGTTACCCAATCCCAATGTAGCTACAATTGAGTATGGTAAGTTCTGCGGTATATTTAATCATTTATTGCATTTAAGTCTTGATGTTCGCCAGCAAGGTTTTGTGTGCATTTGACCAAAATTGACTGGTTATTTTATTGATAACATTCGATTCGGCATTGATCAGTACTGCGAAACCAATGTCTAAATCGGGTGAGTAGCCGATATCAGCTCTAAAGCCTGCAACCCAACCTGAGTGGTAAATTATTGGGTGGCCAGCAAATTGATAAATACGCCAGCCATAACCGTAGTGTGCATCAGTTAAGTATTCTCGCCAATATCGACGACGTAAATCTTTTTTAGTTTTAATGCGTGGTATTGTCAGCTCATCTAATAATGCGGGTGAAAGCACTTCAGGTTGATGACCTAAGTTCGCGATTAACCATTTAGCTAAGTCGGTAATGCTGGCATTAACCCCTGCTGCAGGTGCCACTTTGTAATAGTCAGGTTCAACATTAACAGTGCGCCAAACGTATTTTCTAATATCATTGCCTTGTTTATCTTTTCGGCCAGTTTTTATGCGCTTTCTCAATATATGAGGTTTAGCTGTGTTTTTATTATGACGAAATACATCAATCCCCACTGAAGCATTTGTCATATCTAACGGCGAGAATATTCGCTCTTGTAACAAGGTTGAATAGCTCTTAGTTTGGCTGGCTTCGATAGCGGGCTGTAAAAAACCATAAGCAATATTTTGGTAACCGTAGCATTTAGCAGGCTGACATATTGGTTTAACGCGATCAAAGCGGTTAATAATTTTTTCCATACTCCAATTTTCATGGAGCAAATTGTCGTAGGCATTTGGCATTAAGCCGCTTGAGTGGCTCAGTAAATGCTTTAATTGAATTTTTTCTGCAGCACCTTTAGTTGCAAGCGCAAAGTTAGGCAGGTACTTGGTTATTGGGTCAGACAGGTTTAATTGCTGCTCTTGCGCCAACATTGTGGTGATAGTTGCAGCAAAAGGTTTTGATACTGAGGCTAAACGGAAAACAGTATTATTATCGACTTTCTTTATTTTTTTCGTATCGGTATAACCGAACTTTTCTAATGCGATGACTTTATTGTTTTTTACAATCGCATACGCACCGCCTGGAACATTGTACTTTTTTAATTCTTTAGCAAAATCAGCAGCCAGTTGTTGATTGAGTTGCTTTAGCTCGTTTGCATTGGCATTTAAACATAGGCTGTTAGCAAAAATAAGGCAAAAGGAGATGGTAATAGTGAAAAAACGGACAAGCATGAATTGGACTCAAATTGAAAAAAACAGCCAATTCTAGCGGCTTGCTAGCAAAATACAAAGTAAAAGTGTCAATCGCATGAAAACATTTACTAGCGAAGTGTAAAGTTAAAATAATTTTATTGCTCATTTCAAATTGAAATAACTCATAACAATAAATCTAGGTGATAAGCTGAAAAATATTGATCTACGTCAAAGTCCCGGTGAAAAAGTTGATTAAAATGATAATGAAAGCGAATTTTCGTCAAGAAAATTCGTGTGATTTTTATGTCTTAGTTTGTTCTAATTCCGGGCAAGTTAACATTTTGGAATATGTAATGAAAAACAATATACCTTTAGTTTTTGCTTGTTCTGGCTGCTCACATTTAGCAACCATGGCGAATGATATTGCTTTAACGCTTGATAGTGACGGTATTGCCGAAATGTCTTGTGTATCATGGCTTATGGCTGCTTCTGAAGAAAAAATTAAAGCTAAATCTTTTGGCCGGAAAGTGATTTTAATTGAAGGTTGTGGTGATTCTTGTAGTCGTGATTGTTTAACTAAAGCTGGTGTCAATGTTGATGCCCATTTTAATATTTCTGATCTGGGCTTTATTGCACGTTCAGCCAGTGATGGTTCGTTACAAGAAAATAGCATTGCCATGAGCCATATTTATGCCGAATTGAAAAAATTAGGTCTAAAAACTGAATAATAATATTATAACTTTTCAATTTTAAATTGCTTATTTAAAACCTTTTTCTTGTGGTAGCATATTGATAAAAAACTAAAGGTTTCAATGTTATGCCTACCGAATCAAGCTCCCAAGCGTTAGCTATATTAAGAGATACCAGCCAATTTTCTTGGTACGTTATCCCACTACTTCTGATTGTTATTTATGTTTACGCACAAGAAGCTGAGCGTGGAAATTGGTCTAGAGTGCTTGCCGGGTTAGCTTTTTGGGGAATGGATTGGTTTAATGAAATATGGAATTCATTAGTTTTTCATTTTAGTCAATATGCCCCTGTTTGGGGAGCTCCTAGTGACACTGCTTTTCTGATTTTTATCGGTTTGAATGTTGAAATTTGTTTTATGTTTGCTATTTCCGGTATTGTCGCAACGCTTGCTTTGCCTAAAGATCCTGAAATGAAAATTTTGGGCCTGAAAAATCGCTGGTTTTTCGCCATCCTTTTTTCATTACTCAGTGTTATCGTAGAAATAAGCTTAAATCGTATTGGTGCGTTAACTTGGGAATGGTCTTGGTGGAATGCTGATGCGCCCTGGTTGCTTTTTTCTGTTGGTTACTTGAGCTTTTATAGTGTTTGTTATTGGGTATATGATATGCCATCGAGGCGGAAACAATTACAGCTAGTTGGCGGGTTATATGCGGTTAATATAAGTGCTATTGCTATTTTTGCTGGTGTATTAGGCTGGATATAAAGTAACTGTGGTTATATGAGTAAATTTAATGACAAGGCAAATAGTGGTAAAGAGGTACAGTGCTAACTGGCACTTGCAATTCAAGCAAGAGGAAATGACATTAGCAAATGTCTTTGATAGTCATCGTGTTGCAATTCATCATATTGGGAGTACGGCCGTTCAAGGCTTACCTGCTAAGCCAATTATTGATATTTTAGTCGAGGTTGATTGTTTGTCTTATTTTGAAGAGAAGCACAGAGCGCTTTCCAACTTAGGTTATATTGCCAAAGGTGAAAATGGTATCGAAGGGCGCCGTTACTTTCAAAAAGGTGGCATAAAGCGCAGCCATCATTTACATGGTTTTAAACGTAATGATATTCATGCATTAAGGCACTTAGCCTTTCGTAATTACTTACGCAGTAATCCGAATATAGCCGCAGAGTATGGTGAGTTAAAGCTAAAAGTAGCAGAGCAATGTTTACATGATATGAATGTTTATATGCAAGGTAAAGATAGCTTTATTCAGCATCATCTTAATTTAGCAATGAAAGCGGAAAAGAATCATTTATGAAATTGATTTGTGCTTTCAATAGCCGTATATGCTAATAACTAGGTGTAACTTTTCGCGCTAAACCAAAAATTCATAAAGTCAGCGGTAAGTTTATTTTCTATTTCCATGGCTCGTTCAGTTGGGCAAAAAATAGTAAAAATCACTTGGGTATCGCCTAAGTTAGATGTTGCCACTTCGATATGCGGCTCAGGACCGGCGATATTAATATCTAAGCGATTTTCAATTACCTGATTATAGCGCACGGCAACATCATTAAAGTCAGCACAATAATTATTAGCTTTTTCTGTTAACGCATCAATAAAGTCGAATGGATTAACACTGCCATCACGGGTAATTGTAAAATGATGCACGGCATAACGTTTTAAGAAGTTTAAGTTTTTTATTGGGCTCGTTACTAGCTGGCTGTTCGGAATAAACAAGGTTTTACCGGTAAATTGATAATCATCTATATTTACTTCTAAAAGCGTTAAGTTAATCAAATCTATAGAGTTCACCTCACCATAATGGTTACCCACCTGTATCCAGTCGCCAATACGAAATGGACGATTAGAAATGACATAAATAAAGCCAATAATACACTGAATAAACTCTCGCGTTGCTAACACAATGGCGACAATAAAGGCGGCGATGGAAAAGGCAAACTTTTGAATTTCTACCGACCAAATATTAAACACCATAAAAATAAGCGCAAAGTTAAAGATATTATTGAGTAGGTTTACCGTAAAGCGCTTGTCGACTTTTTTCTTTTTCGCACGGCGCTTGATAAATCGAGTAATGACTAGTTTAAAGGTAATGATAAGTATGGCTAACACCGCCGTAATAAAGCTTTTGTTCTGTAACAGTGTGTCAAGTAAGTGCATGGTCGTGGGTTCTCAGGTAAAGCCAAATACTGGCATTTAAACAACAGTAATGTTGATTGATTTCAGTGAAAGGTAGATGATTTCACCCAACAAATCGAGATAAATATTGCCTTAATCGTTAACTATTCAGTGGGATAAATTAAGTTTTAGCAATACCCGTTCAGCTAAGATTAATGTTAAGAGAGCTATTATGAGAAAATATATAGAAAAGTGCTGAATATTGAGAAACTTAATCACCATTACATGGTCATAACCAAGCTGGGTTTATCATCTTAATGCTAAGCATATTAATATTAAAAATTGCTGCTTTACTTTTACTCGCGGTAATTATTCAAATTTACGAATTATTTTTATTAGGAACACCCATGAAACGTTTTACTTCTATCGCATTTATTACTCTTTCGGCGCTAACTTTTTCTGCACTTTCAATAGCGAACACTAGCTTACCGAGTAATCGACATATTGCCGTTATAGGCAAGGCTGAAATGATGGCATTGCCTGACATTGCCATCATACATTTAACTGTTGAAAGTACTAAGAAAACTAGTTTGGATGCTAAAAAAGACGTTGATGAGCGTGTTAACAACTTGCTTGATGGTTTAAGTCAGTTTCACATCGATGAGGCTAACGTTTCAGCTTCAAATATCGCGACTGAAGCACGCTATTCATACAATAAAGGTTCACGTGATAATATCGATGGATATGTTGCTCGTCGTACCCTTAAAGTGACATTAAAGGATATTGAAAAATTAAATGCCTTTATGGATTTTGCCTTAAGCGTAAAAATTAATGCCATTAGAAGTATCGAGCTTAAGTCTTCTAAAGAACCAGCGCTTAAAGCGGAAGTTGAGGCACTGGCTGTTAATAATGCTAAAGCACAAGGGAAAACCTTAGCCAATGCTTTTGGTGCTAAGTTAGGCAGAATTTATAGTATTAATTCGAACGATAATCAAAGTCATCATAGGTATGGTGCTAATAGTGACGCTGAAAATTATGGCGTAAGTGCTCGCATGGGAAGCAGTAGCGCTAAACCAGGGCGTTACTTACAAGAAAATATTGTTTTTTCTGCATCAATTAGCGTTGTTTTTGATCTTGAGCTTTAATCGCCTTCAAGGAATTTGAAGGCAGTATTATTTTAGGTATTATGTGAATATTCTTATTATGGGGGCATCAGGCTCAGGGCAAACAACATTAGGAAAAGCGTTAGCAAATAAGCTAGCGTTCACTTTTTTGGATGCTGATGACTTTTATTGGCTGCCAACTACCCCCGCTTACCAAGAAAAGCGCGATATGGAGTCTAAGTTGTCGCTGATCTTAAGTGCCATGGAATCTAAGCCTGTTGTTATTGCTGGTTCAATCATAGGTTGGGGCAGTGTACTAGAACAGTGTTTCGATTTGGTGGTTTTTCTATCACTGGATACGGATATAAGAGTAAGTCGATTAAAAATGCGAGAGCAACAAGAGTTAGGGTTTGTTGATGATGAATTTATTGCTTGGGCACAAGAATATGAAAACCCTAGTTTTTATAGTCGTAATCGCGTTAAACACCTTAGTTGGCTTGCTAGCCGACAAGCAAAAGTTATCTCAATTGCTGGTGATTTAACTGTTGAACAACGATTAGCATTAACTTTAACAGCATTAAATAAGGTCATTGATTAATTTCATGAGCTTTCATAGCTAGGCGCTATTTAAATCGTGTTATTGGCATTTAATATGGGCATAAACATTTTTTAGATAATATATTAACATTTAAAATCAAAAGTTTAGTTGTAATTGATTTGTTATTTATCTAAAGTGGTTATAAAATATACAGCTTTGCTAGAGGAAATGCTTAATTAAGCGCTTTTATTAAAATGAAATTTGATCGATATACCCTTATAAAGATAAGGATTTAAGAGACAATATGGATATAGTCTACTGGGGAAAATACTTAGCGATGGTGTTTTTTGGCACTTTACTGGTGTTACTGTCATTACGTGAATGTGTCGAAAGCCTTGATTTGAGTTTCAAGCCAAGTAACGAGTTACGATGGTCGGTACGTTATTTAGGGTTGTTTTTGCTAGTCTATAGTGGTTATTGTTTGATAGTTGATGCAATCGTATTTCGCTAGGGAGTTATCTGTCGGAGGAATATGTTTTATTTATAAAGCTAAACAAGTACTTACCTTTCTTATTATTTCAATTTCCCCGTTTATATAATGAGTTCATTTAATCTAATCTATTACTAAAGTTTACCCAATACTCTCCTGAGACTGAGATGCCCACGTCATGATTGACTCAAGTATGGCTCACTTTTGATTGTCGCTAACTAAAGCGCTAAAGTAATATTGAACAAAGCTTTAATTTAAGGACCTATTACATGATATTGCGACAAGTGGCTAATAAGTTATTATTTTTAAAGCCGTTACTAAATTTTGTTTTTTTACTTTCTTTGTCGGTAATTATTTATCTCTTTTTATTTTCTTCCATTACGCTGCAAAACCAATATGCGCTGCCCAGTTTGCTGCTAGCCTTATGGAGCGTATTATTCAGTGCATTACTGGGGCTGTCAGCTAACGCACCCGATGAAAAATTAATAGCTAGTGGTTGGCTAAGAAAGCTCCGTTATAAATTAACGAAAGGCATATTTACATTGTCTGTCGTCATTTTTATTTTTATGACCTTAGCTGTGTTGCATATAACCATTAAACTTTTCTCTATCTGGCTTGCATTTTAATTATTGTGGTTTGCTTAAAAATAAAAACTATAGCGAATGTGACGGCTAATCTCATAGGGCTAATATACGCTAATACCAAGCTTTTGTTATGACTACTAAATATTTACAAGCTAAAGGTGTTGTTGAAAAAGTGTTTGCAGATGACAATAAAGGCAGCCGTCATCAAAAATTCACTGTGAAGTTAAAAAATAACAAGTCTATTTTAGTGGTGCATAATATTGATCTTTGCCAGCGCGTTAAAAGTTTAAAGGTGGGAGATATAGTCGAATTTTATGGTGTTTATCAGTGGAACCGTTTTGGCGGCTTAGTGCATTGGACCCATAAGCCTAAGCCATCTCAAGAAGCACATAAAGCAGGTTGGATAAAGCACTGTAATATTATCTATCAGTAATGTGACTTTAAAATTAAGCGGCTATGCTTCTATTTAAATGTTAAAGGTGCTCAATTTGAGCACCTTTTTTATTACGGCTATATGACGAAAGCCATTTTCTTCAAAAAAGCATTAAAGCTCTGTTACTGCAATACCAAGGGCTTTCGCGAGACCTTCACCATATGCTTGATCTGCCTTTAAACAATGACGGATATGACGCTTTTGTATATCAATAGAGGCGCCACTAATTGAATCCGCCGTATTGGCAAATAGCGCTTGCTGCTGCTGTGCATTCATTATGTTAAATAATGCGCCTGGCTGTGAGAAATAATCATCATCTTCACGGTGATCCCAACGCATGGCCGCGCCTGATAAACTTAGTGGCGGCTCTGAAAAGTCAGCTTGCTCCTGCCATTCACCTTGACTATTTGGCTCATAGCCAATAGTTCCACCAAAGTTACTGTCGACACGCATTGCACCGTCACGGTGATAACTATGTACAGGGCAACGAGGGGCATTAACAGGGATAGAATGATGATTGACACCCAAGCGATAACGTTGAGCATCGCCGTATGAAAACAATCTTCCTTGTAGCATTTTATCAGGTGAAAAACTAATGCCAGGTACAACATTTGCTGGGTTAAATGCTGACTGTTCAACTTCCGAAAAAAAGTTTTCCGGGTTTTTGTTTAACTCTAAAATACCAACATCTATTAATGGGTAATCCGCATGCGGCCATACTTTTGTTAAGTCAAAAGGGTTATATGGTGAATTTTGTGCCTGTTTATCGCTCATAACTTGAATTTTTAATTGCCAAGAAGGCTTTTCTCCTGCTTCTAATGTGTTAAATAAGTCAGCTTGATGGCTTTCTCTATTTTCACCAATCAGTTTGTTTGCTTGTGCGTTCGTTAAGTTTTTTATGCCTTGGTTTGATTTAAAGTGAAATTTTACCCAAGTACGTTCATTGTCACTATTTATCAAACTAAAAGTATGACTGCCAAAGCCATCCATATGACGGTAGCTTGCTGGAATACCACGGTCACTCATCACTATCGTTATTTGATGTAAAGCCTCAGGTAATGATGTCCAAAAGTCCCAGTTGTTTTGTGCACTGCGCATATTGGTGCGAGGATCGCGTTTTACTGCATGGTTTAAGTCAGGAAATTTTAACGGATCACGTAGAAAGAAAACCGGTGTATTGTTTCCGACTAAATCCCAATTACCTTCTTCAGTATAAAACTTTAAGGCAAAGCCCCTAATATCACGTTCGGCATCTGCGGCACCTCGTTCACCAGCAACAGTGGTAAAGCGTGCAAAAAAATCGGTTGTCTTACCAATGTCTGAAAATATTTTTGCTCTGGTATATTGGCTAATATCATGAGTTACCGTAAATGTACCGTAAGCCCCAGAGCCTTTGGCATGCATACGTCTTTCTGGAATAACCTCACGATCAAAGTGAGCTAACTTTTCTAAAAACCAGACATCTTGAAGTAATTGCGGGCCGTTTTTACCTGCGGTAATAATGTTTTGATTGTCTGAAACCGGGCAACCAGCACTGGTGGTTAATTTCTTTTTCATTGTTCATTCCTCTAGCTAATAGTAACGGTGGTTAGCGTTAGCATAGTAGAATTAATTAAATCTGAAAAATTGATTGATTATATGGTTGCGATAGTTTTTTTTAGATTGATATGGGAGGTCGCATAGAGAGGGCGAGAGCAAAGACTAAAAGGCCTTAATTAACTTAATAATTAAGGCCAAATATTTAACTGTTCAGTTTATAACGCCGAGTTATTAAAATTGTGATTTACGGTACTTCTCGCAAGCTTCTTCGTCTTCACACTCACCATATAAGTATAAGCTGTGATTCGTTAGTTTAACTTTGTGTGATTTAGCGATATCTTCTTGGCGCTGTTCAATAACATCATCTTCAAATTCAATTACTTTGCCACAGTTTAGGCAAACTAAGTGATCATGATGTTTCTTATGGCTTAATTCAAATACCGACTTGCCACCTTCAAAGTGATGACGCGTTACGATACCAGCATCATCAAATTGGTTTAAAACACGGTAAACCGTTGCTAAACCAATTTCTTCTTGTTGCTCAAGTAATATTTTATATACATCTTCAGCACTGATATGTTGGTTGTTTGGATTTTGTAAAATAGCCAAAATTTTAATGCGCGGCAGAGTAATTTTTAATCCGGCTCTTTTTAATTCTTCATTTTGTTCAGGCATTAACTTATGTCTCATGCATCAGGCTTTCATTTATGGAAAATTATAGGGGGTTATGCGCTTGGTTGAAAGCGTTAGTTGCAATTGATTATTAATTTAACTGTTTTTACTGGCCTAAATGGTCATAATACTGCTGCTGGTCTGATGAGTGTTGCCGTATAGACCTTGTGAATATTGTGTGTACTCAATGTTTTCTATTTATTAAAGAAAGGATTTTTATGTTTAAAAAAGCTTGGTTGTTGAAATTATTACTAAATATTTGGCCACCACTTTGTTTTAGTGGTATTAAAGTTATTAAGCTTTCAGCAGATTTTCGCTCAGCACAAGTTCGCCTCAAATTAAATGTTTTTAATAAAAATGTGGTGGGAGTGCATTTCGGCGGTTCGTTATTTGCCATGACAGACCCTTTCTACATGCTGATGATTATGGGCTGCTTAGGAAAAGATTATGTTGTTTGGGACAAGTCTGCGGATATCGATTTCATTAAACCTGGAAAAGGGCAAGTAACCGCTGACTTTATAATCACCGATGCTTTAATTAAAGACATATTGACGCATACTGCTAATGGCGAAAAATATTTGCCTGAATTACCTGTTTATGTCAAAGATGAACTCGGAGAAGTCGTGGCAAAATTAAATAGAAAATTGTATATCCGTAAGAAAAAATCAGCCTAATCATTGAAGTAAAACAAACAATGTTATTGTTTTATTTATTAATCGTGCAATTTTTCATATACTCAGCTTTTATTTTAATCAGGACGATTTAAGTATGTTCGTACAATTATCTTTAGCAAAAAAAATCAATATTTTTTTAGTGCTTTTCGCCATCATCTTTCTGAGTACAACAGTTATATTCTTTTGGTTTGATGAAAAGTCACTCAGTGAAAAGTTTGTTAAGAACAATCTTGAAAATCTTGCGTTAAATTACTTCGACTCTGTCAATACCATGATGATAACCGGCACTGCTGCCAATCGAAAAATTGCTCAGCAAAAAGCCCTTAGTCAAGAAGAGATAGTTGAAGCACGCATTATCAGAGCGCCAGTTTTAAACAAAACTTTTGGTAAAGGCTTTGATGACCAGGCGCCAACTGATGAGTTCGAACGTAGTGGCTTGTCAGGTAATAAAGAGTTCAAGCATGTTGTGCAAGATGGCAAGAATATGATGACTTTTATTATGCCGATACATGCAAAAAGTGATTACCGTGGCACCAACTGTTTAACTTGTCACCAAGTTGCTGAAAATGAAATTCTCGGCGCAGTTAAGATTACTTATGACCTGACTACTGTTGATAAGGAAATCAATGAGTCGATCTTTAAAGCCGGTTTATTACAGCTCATTATTACAGTTATATGTTTTGGGCTATTAAGCTTTATGTTTAGCAAATTGGTTATTTCACGTTTACGCCGTTTAAAAAGTACCATTAATGATGTGGAAGCTAATTTAGATTTAAATAAAACGATTAAAGTTAATTATGACGATGAATTAGGTGCGGTAAGTGTTGCACTAAATAGTATGATGGGAAAATTTAAAGACAGTTTTCTTTCTTTTTCAAGTGCCACTGAACAGTTGATAGGCTCAGCAAAAAATGTTGATGAAATATCAACGTTAACCCGTGAAGCGGTACTTAACCAGAAAAATGGTACTGACTCTGTTGCTGCAGCCATCAATGAACTTGATGCTTCAGCAGATGAAGTGCAAAGTAATACTGAGCTGGCGGCAGAAAAGTCAGTACATGCCAGTGAAAGTGCATCACAAGGTTTAACGTTAGTTGATAGTGCGAAAACGGGTATTAATCAATTACGTGATCAAGTGGTTGAAAACACTTCAATGATCACTGAATTAAGCAATAAAACCAATGAAGTGGGCAGTGTACTTGAAGTTATTACTGGTATTGCCGAACAAACTAACTTATTGGCACTTAATGCGGCAATTGAAGCGGCACGTGCAGGAGAGCAAGGCCGAGGCTTTGCTGTTGTTGCTGATGAAGTGAGAAACTTGGCAACAAGAACACGTGAGTCAATTGATCAAATTCAAACCACCATTGGCAGCTTACAAGTTGATGCAAAACAAGCGGTAACATCAATGAATGAAGTTAGCGAACAAGCTAGCGAGAAAGCGCAAGATGTTACTGACGTTGCTAGCTTACTGAAAAGTATTGCTGGCCAAATACAAGAGCTTGATGAACTAAATTGCCAAATTTCCAATGCCGCTAAACAACAAAATATTGCTGCCGATGAAATTAATAAAAATGTTGTTGATATTAGTAACGTGGCGGAGCAATCAAGTGAAGACGCGATTAAAGGTAAACAAATTAGTGAGGAGCTGCTTGAGCTTGCCTATGAATTGAATAGTCAGTTGTCTAAATTTAAGCTTTAGTATGTAAAAAATGCTTAGCGCAAAAAGTTAAATTAAGCAGTAAGTTTTAGCCAGAGTTTAACCTTAGACAAAACAGATAAGCTGAAAAGGCCATGCTAATCACATGGCCTTTTTTTGTTGCCGCACTTTACTTTTGTTATTTCGCTGTTAGCTATTTTTAGTTGAAAGACATAGTTAACCTGATGTGTTTAGCTTAGAATTTAGCGACATTGTTTTTTAGTAATATCAACGACAAGGATCGTTTTGTGAAATCATTCAGCATGGTATTAAGTGTCTTCGTTATCGGTTTGGCAACTATGCCAAGTTATGCCTGCAGCGGTAAAGTACCGAGCGAAGTTAACTCAAATAATAAGCTAAAAGCATTAGCGCAATGGATAGATGAAAAAGGCAAGAATGGTCAGTTAAGTGGAACATTCTTATTTGCGAGAAAAGGTGAAGTATTACTTAAAAAAGCAGTTGGCAAAGTTCAGCCTGATCATGATATGTCTATTGCTCTAGACTCTTCGTTTAACTTAGCCTCAGTATCAAAACAATTTACCGCGATGGCGGTGATGTTGTTAAGTTATCAAGGTAAATTGGATTATGATGCCAGTGTAAAAAATTATTTAGCAGAATTTCCATATCCTAAAATCACTGTTAGGCATTTGCTAAATCATACTTCTGGACTTGCAGATTATATGGAGTTAGCTGAAGAACATTGGAACAATAAGACATTTACCAATCAAGACATGCTCGATTTATTCAGTGAACATAGGCCTGCCTTGGCGTTTGTCTCTGGTAGTAAATTTGAATACAGTAATACTGGCTATGTGACCCTTTCTGCCATAGTAGAGCGAGTGTCAAAAATGTCATTTGCCTACTACTTAAAAAAGTATGTCTTTCAGCCCTTGAACATGGATCATACTAGCGTAGTGAACTTGTTGTCCGAGCCAAATTTATTGCCTCTAGAGTGTATGGGCAAAATAGTGAAGGGTTAGATTATTTAGTGTATCTCGATGGTGTTTCAGGAGATGGAGCGATTTATTCAACAATAGATGATTTATTAAAATGGCATTATGGATTACTGAATAATAAATTATTACCCGAAAAATTACAGTTAGCTGCCTTTACGCCTGCAACCTTAAACGACGGTTCATTATTTCATTATTTCATTATTTCATTATGGCTTTGGCTGGTTTATCGATAGAAAGTTACCGCATATTGTTGCGCATTCTGGTGGTTGGCTTTATTACTTATATCGCGCGAAATACCCAAAGTGATGACGTTATTATCTTACTGACCAATAAAATGGTTGGTATTGAGCTTAAAGAGCTTAAAGAAATAGTTTTTTCGTCATTAGATGCAGATTTCGGTGAATTTCAATAACCTCTATTTGGATGATGAAATTGAATAAGGTTCATAATATGTCATTAATAAATTTAATTATTAAACTTGGTAGCCCAACCGTGCAGGATTTCATCACGTTAAGAGCGGCGATTGGTTGGGGAGAAGCAGATGCGACTATGGTAGAAACTAGTTTAGTTAATTCACTGTTCCACGTGACTATTTATTCGACCAGTAATAGCGATGAGTCGAATAAGCTTATTGCTATGGGGCGTGTTGTTGGTGACGGCGCCATGTACTTTTATGTACAGGATGTTGTAGTTGAGCCAAGCTATCAAGGGCAAGGCATTGGTGATACTTTAATGAATGCAATAGAAGCTTACTTAACTCAAACAGCAAAGAAGGGCGCGACTATTGGGTTATTAGCAGCAAAAGGCAAAGAAGATTTTTATCGTCGCTTTGGTTATCAGTTAAGGCCGAATGATACCCTAGGAAATGGTATGTGTAAGTTTGTGGTGTAAATTACTTATTGTTTCAGGCTGCACTAATCTAGGAGCTTAGGTATATATCAAGTTGGTAGTAAGAATCGCCTATACTAGGCGAATTTTTACCTTTCATTGTTATTCCACTATCAGTATCAATATTCATGATATTCGGATTGTATACTTGTCATACCTGACTATTATTGACACTCACCATACTCTCTTAACGTTCGACTAATTCGACATATGAATTAAGACCTATTGATGCGTCTAAAACACCCGAAAGTTTTGCGGCTTTGGCAGCGTCGTCAAAAGTAATACTTCCTAGAGGGAAAGTAACAGGAATAAACATTTTTCCTATAGTTATTATACAAGTGACTAAGCCATCTACCGCTGTTGCGGTTGCGGTAAACTTAGGTTGGCCAGTACCACTATTTAACATAAACTTTGCGTCAATTGTTTTTCTGGCTGGAACTGCAACCGTCATATCCACGGCCCATTCTTTGGTACTTGTATCAGTCCACTGTTGAGTCGCATCGAATGATATCTCGCCACTTACTTCAACTTCACCTGCACCAACTAGGGGAATACCTGCCTTGAAACTCGCTTTTGTCCCCAGCTTAAGTCCCTCTTTGAAGCCAAATGAAAAAGTATTCTGTGTAGATTCGCGGTAGGAAAATTTAGTCAGGAGCTCTGCTGAAGAATCATTTTTCAATTCTTGATTGTAGACCAACGTTATGCTCGAAAACCATTCAAATGGTTCGAAGTCAAAGTTAGTCAGCTTGATCTCATTTAGCTTTACTGTGGCCAAGTTAATTTTTTTGATCAATGAAGTTTTTAAAATACTTCTGATGATAGGTAATACTTTTTCCTGATTACTCATAATCCAGTTTTTGAGATTATTTGCAAGATCAGTTTGTGATTCCTTAACAATTGCTACAGTGGGTCGGCCAAGGCCATTCGCATTTTTCATTATTCCGATTGTCATTGTATCTCTCCATGATTATTTTAAACCTCAGACAATGTATCAGTATGAGCTAATAAACGAATTTTAGTATAAATAAAGAACAGTACAAGGGGGTTTTTAATACAAAATTGACTAGCTATTTACTCACTTTTAAAAAGTAGGCAATGCTGTTTTTTATGGATATTATAGTTATAACAGTAGTTTATTAGAAAAATTTTTATAAGTGTTTATATTACAAGGAAAAAAAATATTTTATCAAATTGGTACGATACACTAAAGGCAAAATGAAAGTTAAGCCGTCATTAAACTTCAGAATCCAGCAGTGCAGGAATTTACCATGTTAAGAACTGTAAGTGGTTGGGGAGAAGCAGATGCTGCTATGGTAGAAACTAGTTTAACTCATCCGCTGTTCTATAAAGCTTAAGATTATTATCTAAGTTGGGTTCTAAATAAGGAGTACTGCTTATTTAGCATTCAGGTTATTTAGGTAACCAGTCTGCAATCGCTTTACCTATTTCATCAGGTGAGTCCTCTTGAATAAAGTGACTTCCATTTACGGTGACTTCGGTTAAATTAGGCCATGTACGAACAAAATCTCGGGCATAGCCAACCAAAAAAGCACCAGGCTCAGCATTAATAAATAATTTAGGAATATCTTTTGAATGTTCTAAATATTTTGCATAACTTGCCACTAATGCCACAGTATCTGCCGGCTCTCCTGCGATAGGTAACTGACGAGGGCCAGCAAGTGTTGCGCGACGGTCTTCACCAGAAGTTAAGAAAGGCTGACGATATACATCATGTTCTTTTGCGCTTAATGGCCGAGAAATCGTTGCAGGTAAAAGTTTTTCAATAAAAAAGTTTTCTTCTAATACTAATTTATCGCCCTCTGCAGAGCGCAACATTTTAATTGGACCATGTAACTCTTCTGGAAAATCATGCCATGTTGGAAATGGCGTAACGATTGCTTCCATAAAGGCAATGGCTTTTACAGAATCTTGATGTTGGTTAGCCCAATTAAAACCGACACCTGATCCCCAGTCATGTAGTACCAGCGTGACATCTTTCTTTATGCCGAGTGCTTCTAATAATGCGAAGGTATATTTACTATTTTCAGCTAACGAGTAATTTCCGTCTTTGGTATTATCTAATTTGTCTGAATCCCCCATACCTATCATATCAACAGCGATGATACGTCCCTTACCTTCAAGGTATGGCATGACATTTCGCCATAAGTAGATTGATGTTGGATTGCCATGTAAAAATACAATAGGATCGCCAATGCCTTCATCTACGTAAGCCATTTTTTTACCTAAAACAGTTTTGAATTTTTTTGTACATTTTAAATTTTCTGAATTGATCGTCATATTGTCTGTCTGCTCCTGTAGTTGTTCTTGGCTGCTATTTACTACCGCTGAATGAGCTGGATTAATTAATCCGATAGCGATAATCGCAGCAACTAAGCTTGTTCTTTTATTTTATTTAAAGATGATTTAAATCTTACTTTAATATGTGTGACTGAGTCATATAGTAATTGTTTATTTTGGTTTGTCACTGTTTTTTTATGACTCAGTCATATATAGTTCGATTTATGAAAAGTGAAAAATATATATCAAACCTAATTGGCGCATTCGCTTCTTCTGTTTCAACAGCCGTTGAATCACAAGTATTAACGCTGGGTGGACGTAGTTTGAGTCATGAAGCTGCACTGGTGGCAATTAATAATCACCCTAATGAAACCATTGATGTTTTAAGTAAAGTTTTGGCCCTGTCTCATTCAGGAGCGGTAAGGCTTATTAATACACTTGAGCAAGAAGGTTTAGTTGCGCGTTATAAATCAGCGCAGGATGCACGCTCTGTTGTCCTACGAACAACACAACAAGGGCTTGATAGAGTCAAAGAAATTCTTAGCCGTCGTGAAAACGTTACCTCTAAAGTACTAGAGCATTTTAGCGATGAACAAAAAGAACAACTTTCAGCGTTACTTGAATCTGCAATGGCTAACTTGACAGATAAACACATTGAAGCAAGGCGAATTTGTCGAATGTGTGATGAAGGTGTGTGCCGAACCTTAGGTTGTCCAGTGGAAAAATCGATAAAGTAATACCACCTTAATATATGATATTTATCCGCTTATATTCAGCGACAAAAAAGCCAACGACTAGCTGGCTTTTAAATTATTTAACGGCTTATTTTGCTCATTAGGTCGCAATTAAAATTTATAACTGACGCCTAATTTTACCGTTCTAGGCTTGCCGACATTGATTTCGCCATTTTCGCCACCCGCTAAGTCGTCCTTATCAAATAAATTTTCGACATTGAGTCTTACTCATAAATCATTACCGGCTAATGGTACAGCGTAACTAAGACCAGCATTATCAAGCCGAAGCATTATTCTTGATTATTTAAGCTCAAAAAATATCGCCGCTATTTTGCATTAAAGCGGTGAAGATGACGATGAGACCTAAATTGGAAAATAAGCTAATTAGTGTAATGCGATTGATGGCCTGCCATTTAAATTTCAGCAATTCAATTGCTGCACTTCGTTAATATCCACAATCAATAAGTAATTAAATCGGTATCATTTAGGAATTTTATCATTACTAAAATTATTTTTTAATATAAATAACAGCTATATAGTTCTATCAAAAACTTATGATGTGCAAATAATAACTTTTTGATAAGACCTTTTAGCTAAGACTTTCATATTGTCTCTGTAATTTAAAACTATGGAGTTATCTATGAGGGTTAATCTAGCAAGCTATTCGTTGGCATGGGCTTACGTCGCATTATCTATAATCACGATGTCAAAAGGTTGGACAGGCGAGGCTGAAAATTTTGTTGCTAAGCTCAAAATGCACTACCAAAAAACGCCGCCACCGAAGGTTTTTTCGATAACTCATAACTACTTATATTTAGGAGAAAATGGTTATTATCGTTCGTGGGATTATCAGGCGCCGAATCGATATACCGCATTTAAAGTGACTGAATTTGATCTTGAGAATAAGCATTATGTAGAAAATGTTGTTCATCACTTTACCGGCGGCCGGAAAAAAGATGAGCTACATTTTCAAAATAGCACGGAAAGTTTTCGTTATGAAAAAACAGGTATACCCTATGGTAAAAGGGTTGTTAGGCAAAGTATGGACGAGTTTGAAGACTTCAGGGATATTATTCTAGTCAATATTGATTTCTTTGCCGTAACGCCACTACTGCTCGAAAATAATGTAACGGCCAATGTTAGGCTTCAACGTGACACAGTGTCAGGGAAAACAAGCCTTATACATCAAACGGCTAATAGTAAGTCTGTAGAATATGTTTTTAACGATAAGCCATTACGCTTGCTGTCGTTGAACAATAGCTCTAATCGTCGGCGTTATTTCTATGATGATTATCAAACTACCAATGGCTTAACCTTCGCTCGCTCAATTGTTCAATATACTAATGGTGATACAACACCGACGTTTATCAAACGTATCGAACGTTTGGAGATACTAAAAGAAATAGCCCCTGAGAAATTGAAAATTCCTGCAGAGTTTGGCCCCGTAATCCCCAAAAGCGATAGAACTTTAATCACTAAAGAAATTGCTGCTGATCTTTACCTTGTTACTGATTCTTCTGCTTGGCGTAATAGCCTGCTTAAAGTTAAGGGCGATGAAATTATGCTTTTTGGCGCAGCTGTCAGCCCCAAGTTAGCTGAACAAACCATGCAATTGATTCTTGATAAGTTTCCAAATAAACGCATCAGTTCAGTCTATGTTACTCATCCTCATAATGACCACATAGCAGGCCTTTCTGCTTATGCTAAGCGAGGTATCACTATTTATGCTGATGCATACAGTATCGCCGCTATTAAAGCCTACCGTCCTTTTGCTAACGATATTTCTACATTTAAATTTCAGACAATTGAGCATCAGCAAACGATCGATGATATGCGTTTTTATGTTTTAGAAAACAGCCACGCCAAACGGCAAAGTTTTGTGCATTTTCAAGATAGCGGCATTATTTATCAGGCCGATTTTTTTGACGTTGCTTTTGATAACACGACAGTCAAAGCCTTACCAAGTTATACGAAAATCTTTATTGATTTTGTTCGTGATAAGCAGCTTAAGCTCAATCGCATTGTTGGGCATCATTATAATAATGATATCTCTCCAAGACTTATGGATAAAGACTACCGTGCTAATGCTAATGCAAGCGATAGTGGAGGTAGGCTTGTGGTAATAAAACACTAACTAAAAAAATGTCCTTAACTAGTTTAATTTTTATTTTAAACAGAGGGAAGCGCTTTAACGGCAATTTTATTATTGCATCGATTATTTGAAAATATGGAGTGACTCATGAAAGTTAACCAAAAGTGTTATTTATTAAAATTGATTTTGGCGGGTATTACATTACTCATCACCATGATACCTATAAGTTGGGCTGGAGAGGCCGAAGATTTTGTTGCTAAGCTTAAAATACATTATCAAAAAGCGCCAAAACTCAAAGTTTTCTCGCTTAATTATCATTACTTGGGGGCTAGTAGTCCCTATCAGACCTGGGACTATCAATTACCAGACAGGTACATGGCATTAAGAATGGTGGAAATTGATTTAGTTAAAAGACACTTTGTTGAAAATGATATCCACCACTTTCCTGGTGGCAGGACATTTAACCGGATCCAATTTCAAAATGATAAGGAGAGTTTATTTTATGATAAAAATGGCCTTGCTTTGGGTAAACGTATTATCAAGCAAAATATGGATAGTTTTGAGGAAATTAAAGGTCATATTTTTATGAATATCGATTTCCTCGCGGTAAAGCCTTTGCTTGAAGAGCGAAGTATCGCCTTAACTATCAAGCTTAATCATGATGAAACATCAGATAAAATAACGCTCACACACCGCATTGCGGATGACAATATTATTGATTATGTATTTAATGGTAAGTCATTACAGTTGCAGTCAATTAATAATAAGTCCAAGCAAAAAATCTATGTCTATGGTGATTATCAAACCACTAGAGGTATGACCTTTGCTCGATCAATTTTCAAATATTACAATGGTGCAACAGCGCCAAGCTTTATACATCGTATTGATCAATTGAATATTATTGAAGAAATTGAAGCGACTAGGTTTCAAGTTCCAAAAGAATTTGGCCCAATAATTCCAGATAGTGATAGAAACTTAGTATCAAAAGAAATTGCTCCAAATCTTTACCTAGTGAGTGATGCCTCCGCGTGGCGTAATAGTTTATTCAAAATAACGGGTGATGAAATTACAGTTTTTGGCGGCTCAGTTAATGTCGAATTAGCTGAGGAAACGATTAAACTTATTAGTAAGCAATTTCCGAATAAGCACATCAGCGCCGTTTATGTTACTCATCCCCACAGTGATCATATTGCTGGTCTGCCAGTTTATGCTAAGCGGGGTATTTTGATACTTGCCGATGCTTATAGTATCGCTGCTATTAAAGCTTATCCGCCTTTTGCTGAAGATATTGCCATGTTCAATTTTCAAATTATTGAAGATAATCAAACGATTAATAATACAACGTTTTATGTTTTAGAAAGTACCCATGCTAAACGACAAAGCTTTGTTCACTTCCAAGATAGCGGTATTATTTATCAAGCAGACTTTCTTGACGCAGCTTTTGATAATACCGTTGCCAAGATAGCGCCAAACTACACCAAAACCTTTATTGATTTTGTGCGAAATAAGCAACTAAAATTCAGTCGAATTGTTGGGCATCATCGTAATAGCAATATATCACCAGAGCTAGTGAATAAGATCTATAAGGCTATTATGTAAGCTGTAGTATTACCTCTAAAAGTCAGTCACATATAGACTTTTAGAGGTTGAGGGCAAGTAATTTACCTTGATTAATGCTACGCCAATCGGCAGTGGCGTTGTCATTTATGTATTGCGAATAAAAATCACAGTTTACCTGTTGGTTACACAATAATAATGCGACATCTAAACTCAAGCCGCGATTCCCTGCAAGTTGCGCTTGTGCAAAGGTACGTTGAGCATGGTTGATCATTTTACCTGTTTGCTGTGTCGCTTGTGCCATTAAGGTTTTCAAATAAGAATTATTGTAGTTATCGGTTGTCATGCTATCAACTAAGGCTTGGGCTTCAGCAAGTCGATTTTGTGCAATGTAGTGCCGCACTAGTTGTCTTCGGCTCGATTGTGCAACCCAATGTTCAGGCGTTAGCGTGGTCAGCCTTAGTACTTTTTTAAGGTGCGGCTCTTTTTCTGATAATGCTTGAGCGAAAGTGGCATAACTATAAGAGACTTCAGCCGCGTGATATATAGGTAAGTTATATATTGCCATTTTACGTTCAACATCTTGCAAATAAAGGTATTTGTCGTCGTTATTTTGATGCTCATGTGCCAATGAAACCAAAGTGATCAAAGACTCTATTTCACCGAGTTTATTTTTCGCACCGTAAGCTAATCCTGCAGCTTTTAATAAGCTGATTTTAACCGCTGGATAATCGTTTTGGTAGTGATCCAGCCAAGCTTGGTTGTACCAAGTTTGCCATTGATGTTCTAAGTCGTTTATTTTTTCAAACTGCGCCATAGCTAATGTCAGCTTGTGCGAGCTCAAATCATAAAGCTGTTTCTTTCTTAATATTTTACTTTGATAGAGCAGAGCTCTGCCGATATGTTGTGGGTTACTTTGCGACTGTGCGAGTTTTAGTAATTTATCAGCCATTGCCATGGCTTTATCGAGCTCATTGATTTTCAGATAAGTAATGCTTAATTTTCGCAATATAATAAGATCATCAGGTGATGCTTGCTGGGCAATCGACAATTTCGCCAGTTTAAGCTCCGGTGGCTGAGCACTACTTATTAAGTCATAAATAACTTGCCGTTTTAAATGCTGTTGTAGTTGCTCAAATAGCTTGGCCTTTGATGAAGCAGATAATTGACCTTCCCAATTGCCAGCAGGGCCCTTCAACATAAAATCTAAATAGGTCTGTTGCTGATATGTACGTATTTTTCCCGTTAATATAAAAGGGTGAGTTTGCGATAATTTTGGATATTCAATTTCACTCGTGTTGGCAAATAACTCGGTATCAAGGTCAGGTAATAAGGTGAAATCAAAGTCAGCATTATCTTCAAAAATGATTTTTTCATCTTTATTCTTGCTGGTATCATCAAGATTAGTGACAGCAATATAAGCTAACTTAATGGCTGAATTGGTTGTTTCTTGCTTGAATGCACTTTGAAAGTAAATTGTGCCGATAACGATAGAAAAAATAGCGGTTAAAGTAGCAAAAGACCACGCAGGCCTGTTTTGTTTAACTGGTGTTGTAATAGGAGGTTGCTGTGATTCATCCGCTTTATTTTTTGTGTGCTGACCAATAGGTTTGCTTAATGTTTCCTGTGAAATAACTTCAGTGCTTAGTTGCCATTGGTAGCCACGTTTGGGAAAGGTTTTAATTGCGTTATTCCCAAACAAACTCCTTAAGTTACTGATGTTTTGAAAAACCACTTGTTCAGATACTACTTTGCTTTGCCAAACATCAGAGAGAATATCTTCTTTGTTTAGTACCGTTTCCATTTGCGTCAGTAATATTGCTAAAACTTTGGCTTCGGTATGACGAATAGCCAGTGCTCCACCATTTCTAGTTAATAGCAAACTTACACTGTTAAACTCAAAGTCATTAAATCTATAAAGCATTTTTATTATGTAACTTACGGATCTTGTTATTTATCTTCTATCTTAACTTATCGGCGCTAAAAGAATAGCAATATTGTGTGACTAACTACTCAAAATTTAGCCACAAAAAAGCCAGCTAACTGCTGGCTTCTTAATTACGCTAATTGTGTTTGGCGTTAAATTAGTCTTCTAATTCAGCTAAACAAAGTTCGTCGTATATTTGTTTAACCCAAGCATCAACACGTGCTTCAGTTAATTCTGGTTGACGGTCTTCATCAACGCACAATCCGATAAAGGTGTTTTCGTCAACTAAGGCTTTTGAAGCTTCAAACTCATAACCTTGGGTAGGCCAGTTACCAACAACAATAGCGCCTTTTGATTCAACGATATCGCGCAATGGTTCCATTGCATCACAGAAGTACTCAGCGTAATCTTCTTGATCGCCTAGGCCGAAAATTGCTACTAACTTATCAGTGAAGTCAATTTCTTCAAGCTCTGGTAAAAAGTCATCCCAGTCACATTGGTTTTCACCGTAGTACCAAGTTGGAATACCTAAGATTAATAAATCAAACTCTGCGATTTCTTCTTTGGTACTTTTGGCGATATCTTTAACATCGACAAGTTTTTTGCCCAATTTCTTTTGGATCATTTTGCCTACGGCTTCGGTGTTACCTGTATCACTTCCGAAAAATAAACCTACAATTGCCATGAATCTAACCTTTTTATATCTAACTAAACTTTAATAGTGTTGGTAGCAAGTGACTGAACTAATAGTGATTCTATTAATTCACTTCGACTAACACCCTTATCTTTTGCTAAAGCGTCTAAACGTTCAAATACATCTTGATGCAATTTAAACTCAACACGCTTTAGACCATTGTTCTTATCACGCTTAACTTGATTACGTTTGTTTATTTTAACTTGCACGCTACGTGAATGTGGGTTGGTTTTTGGTCGCCCCGCACGCTTTTCATCGCTAAATAAGTCAATGGTTGTTAAATCTGCTACTTCTTTTGCCATCTTATTACTTACTTATCCAACACCTTGGCTTTCCCAAACAAACTGAATTATGCCTTTGGCGATAAATCCAGCACATCCTAAAAATAAAACAAAATAAACTACAATCTTCCCCATTTTAGGAACATCGTTTTTCTTCATTAC
>PJEL010001343.1_pt1 | contig 25377 bp, 15 predicted proteins | sample 1853271 | NCBI WGS metagenome assembly PJEL01 (sample SAMN08108733, study PRJNA415343) | Invertebrate metagenome, whole genome shotgun sequencing project. | host: Globobulimina | place: Sweden: Gullmar Fjord | collected 2015-08
TTAATTTATCTAAATAATTCCCTGCGTTTCTTATTATCTCTCAACCCCCGTACGTTTAATGATCTAAAAGAAAAAGTAGACGCGGCATTAAATTAATTTAAGTACTATGAAATACTATTTCTCAATTAATATCTCCCAACAAGACTTCCTGCCCTATTATCAAGGGCAGGTTCAAACCATTGTTGTTAATTCTACTCAAGGACAAAAAATTCAATTTCCTGCCATGCACTTACGTCAATATGTAACAAGTAATGGAGTAAAAGGGCACTTTTGCATGGAAACACGAAATAATAAATTTTTATCTTTAACAAAAATTAGTTAGTTAGAGTATATGCTTTAAACAGTGGTCAGACCATCGGATGGGTTGACCATTTTTTAATATATTGCAAAACAACGGCTAATTCCTTCGTGTGGTTGTCATCACCCCCTAAAAAACACTGAGTTTTAAACGGTTGTTTTAAACGCTGTTTAGGTTGGGTGTTTTTTTTCTATGCAAGTCAATAAAATAACGAATGTTAACAAGTGTTTTTTAATCTTGCCTAGTTGTTAAAATGATGCAATTATTGTTTTATCCCACAATCTGTGGAATAAAAGATAAAAATAATATAAATACTCTGTTTCGAGTCTGGGGAGAGAATAAATGAAACATTGCCCTCGCAATACGTTTTACAAAAAGCCATTGGCTGCCTGTATAACAGCAGCGCTTATGTCGGTAGCAGCAAATAATGTCCAAGCAGCAAATTTTCAGTTAGGTGATTTCGATGTTAGTTTTGATTCAACTTTTACGGTTGGTTCAAGCTGGCGGGTAGAGAATAGAAATTGGGATGCTAATGTTGGTAAATCAAATAACTTAAATAATGGTTTCAATTATAGCAATTATCATCCAGCGCTTAATGCAACGCCGATAAGTGCGGATGTATGGAAAGGTGAGGGTGGTTACTCAACTAATGGTGATAACGGCAATTTAAATTATGATGCCGGTGAAGCTTTCTCAAAAATCCTTAAAGGCTCACATGAATTAGATATTAAGTATGACAATGTCGGTTTATTCGTTCGTGGCATGTATTATTATGACTTTGCTATGATGGATGATGACCGAGCGTGGACAAACCCAACGTCAAATCAAGTTAATGATCCTTGTCGTGACGAAACAGCAAAAGAGTATTCATGTACTGATATTCGCTTATTAGATGCTTTCATCTATGGTGATTTTGATTTAGGCGACATGCCACTTTCAGTACGTATTGGTCAACAAGTGATCAGCTGGGGTGAAAGTACGCTAATTTCTCATGGTATTAGCGAATTAAACCCTGTAGATATTGCCCGTCTTAAAGCTCCAGGCTCAGAATTGAAAGAAGCCTTTATCCCATTTGGCGCTGTTTGGGCTTCACTTGGTTTAACTGAAAATATAAACGTAGAGATGTTTTATCAATATAGCTGGGAAAAAACACGCTTACCTTCACCTGGCAGTTATTTTTCTACCAACGACTTTGCCGGTGCCGGTGGTCAATATAATAATGTTCAGCTAGGTTTTGCTGGTAATCCAGATATTGATTTGGACTTTTTGTTGAATGGTCTTAATGAAATTGGCGCAGCATATTCAGCTTCAGGGTTAGACTGTACTGCTATTGATGGTTTACCGAGTAATGATCCAAGAAGTGAAGGTTGTTTAAACCTTAACAAAATGCAATTGGCATACGGTACTAAAGTAACATTACGCCCATCTGGTGATAAAGCGGTAATCGAGCCAGAAGATGGTGGTCAGTACGGTTTACGACTTTCTTGGTACATTCCTGAGCTAAACGATACTGAGTTAAGTTTTTATCACATGAACTACCACAGTCGTCGTCCGTTATTTTCAGGTATCACAGCAGATTTCACTGAAGCAGCATTAACGCGAGACCTAGAAACACTTAAGAATACTACACAGACTGAAATTAACTTTTCAGACCTTGAAGGTTTTTCTAAAGTACTGCTTTCTTACCCTGAAGATATCAAACTTTATGCAGTAAGCTTTAATACTGTTGTTGGTACGACTTCTGTTGCGGGTGAAATTTCATATAGACAAGATGAACCTCTACAGATTGATGATGTTGAATTATTGTTTGCGGCTATGCCACAACAATTATCAAATGAAGGTGTACATCCTGGTCTTATTCGCACTGATTTAGATGGTGTTTCGCAAATGGACGTATTTGCGCCAGGCGAACAAGCTGAAGGTTATATTCTTTCTGATACTGTGCAAGCTCAAATGACATTAACTCATTTGTTTGGTCCATCTTTAGGTGCGAGTCAAATGACTGGGTTATTGGAGATTGGTGGTATTAATATCAGTGATATGCCAGATGAAGATACACTTCGTCTTAATGGCCCCGGCACTGCTCGTAATGGTGGGATTGCAGGAAAAGAAGGTTTAGAAGTTGGTATTCAAAATGGGGTAGAAACTAACCCATTCCCGACTGATTTTGCATGGGGTTATCGTTTAGTTGGTAAGCTTGATTACAGTAACGTTTTTGCTGGTATTAACTTATCACCACGTGTTGTTTTTTCACATGATGTGAAAGGCACAACACCCGATCCATTATTCCTTTTTGTTGAAAAACGTAAGTCTGTTTCTCTTGGTCTTAACTTTGATTATCAAAGTACATGGTCTGCAGATTTCACCTACAATAGTTTCTTTGATGGTGTAGGAACAACTAACCAGTTGGAAGATCGTGATTATGTGTCTTTCAATATTAAGTACTCTATCTAGAGCATATTTAACGATTTTCTATAGGTATAGACCTTTAAGGTAAAGTTTATGAAAAAAATTACATTAGTATCATTAGCGATTTCACTAGCCTTTGCTGGTGGTAGCGCAATGGCAAAAGTAAGCCCTGAAAAAGTGGCTAGTTTGAGTAAAGATTTAACACCACTTGGCGCGGTAAGAGCAGCCAATAAAGATGGTTCAATTCCAGAGTGGACTGGCGGTATTACTTCTGCCCCAGCTGGATATACACCAGGTGATCATCATCCTGATCCATACGCAGCTGATGGTATTGAATATACCATCACAGCTAAAAATATGGCAGATTACAAAGGTGTGCTAACGCCGGGTCAAATCAAGTTATTTGAAACGTACCCTGATACATACAAAATGAATGTTTATAAAACACATCGTTCAGCTTCATATCCACAGCATGTATATCAAGCTACGCTTGATAACGCTGGTCGAAGTGAACTGGTACAAAATGGTAATGGAATAATAGGTGCTGCTATTGGCGTACCATTTCCAATTCCAAAAGATGGTTTAGAAGCAATTTGGAACCACATTGTTCGCTACCGTGGTGAAGCCGCTACGCGTCATGGTGGTCAAGCTGCGCCAACAGCAAGCGGCAACTACACCTATGTAGGCTTTAGGGAGCAAATGTTATTACCTTATGGTATGAAAGATGCTGTTCCAGCTGAGTTGCAAAAAAACAATATTTTATTCAAGTTTAAGCAAAAAGTTTCAGAGCCAGCTCGTTTAGCCGGTACTGCGCTTTTGGTTCATGAGACCATGGATCAAATAAAAACACCACGTCAAGCTTGGACATATAATACAGGCCAACGTCGTGTGCGCCGTGCACCTAATGTAGCATATGATGCACCAGGCACAGCGTCTGATGGATTACGTACTACTGATGACTTTGACATGTTTAACGGTGCACCAGATCGTTATACTTGGAATTTAAAAGGTAAACAGGAATTATTGATCCCATATAATGATTACCGTTTACATAGTGACAAACTTAAATATGACGATATCGTTCATGCAGGCCATATTAATCCTGAACATGTACGTTATGAAAAACATAGAGTTTGGGTTGTTGAAGCTAATTTAAAAGCTGATACACGTCATACTTATAAAAAGCGTGTATTCTTTATTGATGAAGATAGCTGGCAAATTGCTGTGACTGATATTTATGATAATCGTGATGAGTTATATCGAGTAGGTGTTGCTCATGGTATTAATTACTATGAAGTTCCTACACAATGGTCTACGCTTGAAGTCTTCCATGATATACAGTCTCGTCGTTATATAGCGATTGGTTTGGATAACGAAACAAGCATGTATGATTTCTCTAAGAAACTTGTAGATAAATCATTTACACCTTCAGCATTAAGAAGAGAAGGTAAACGTTAATAGCGTGTAGCGCCCAAAACGGCTGACAATAGTCAGCCGTTTTTATTTATAATTATCAAGAGTATTTTTTTCATGAAGCGTATTTGTGCTTTCTTTATTACCATTCTTTTCGCCTTCCAAGCGTTATGCAGTACAGAAGTTAGGCCTGCATTAAATTCTCCTATGGCAAGTGAGTCATTATTATTAGATATTTCTCTCATTGGCAGCGACAAACTTGGCGTTGTTGGTCAATATGGTCACATTCTTACCTCAACAGATGGTAATACGTGGCAACAATCTAAAGTACCTGTGCAAACAACATTAACAGGAATTTATTTTCTTGATAATAAGTTAGGTTGGGCGGTAGGGCATGATGCGACAATTTTGCATTCAAAAGATGGCGGTTTAAATTGGCAAATTCAACAGTTTTTACCTGCCTTAGAAAAACCTCTGTTTGATGTTGTTTTTAAAGATGAAAATAACGGTATAGCCATAGGTGCCTACGGCTTACTTTTTAGAACAACAGATGGTGGTAAGTCATGGGCGCATGAATTTCATGATGAATTACTCCCACAAGAAGATAAAGAGTACTTAGAAGAGCTTAAATTAGAAGATGAAGAAGCCTATTTAGATGAAACCGGAAGTATCTTACCGCATTTTAATCGTATATTTATCGATGGTAGAACACTTTATTTGGTAGGTGAAATTGGGCTAATTAGTAAAAGTAATGACTTTGGCTTAACTTGGCAAAAATTCAATGAAATTTATCAAGGTTCATTTTTTGATATTGTACGTACACAGCAAGGCAATTTATTAATTGCGGGCCTTCGTGGCAATGTATTTAGAAGCCTAAAAAATGGCACCCCTTGGCAAAGAAGTGAAACGGATACCACTGCTTTATTGAGTTCAATTATCTTAGCAGATAATAACCGTATATTTATTGCTGGTAATAACGGTATGGTATTAGAGAGTAATAATGACGGTAAAACGTTCACTCAGCATGTTCAAGCTGATGGCAAGGCTATTATCGCGGGTGTATGGTTTAAAAACCAACTTGTTGTCGTGTCAGAAGTTGGCATTAAACGTATTAAAATAATGAAGTAAAAATATGAGCATTGATTCCCTGATTAACCGTTTAGAAGTTGGCATTTTTCGCCATCGTTTTTTTGTTTTGGCATTATTTGCTATCGCAAGTGTATTTTTGTTTTTTCAAGCAACACAAATTAAGCTTGATGCGTCATTTACTAAAAATATTCCTCTTAACCATAGCTACATGAAAACCTATCTCAAGCATAGGCAAAACTTTGGTGGTGCAAATAATATTTTAATATCTGTTTGTGAAAAAGACGGAGATATTTTTAACGAGAACTTTTTCAATACCTTGAAAGGTGTTCACGATAAGTTGTTCTTTATTCCTGGTGTTGACCGAATTCAAGTAAAGTCATTATTTTCACCAAGTACACGTTTTGTAGAAATTGTTGAAGATGGTTTTGCTGGTGGCCCAGTTATTCCTGCCGACTTTAAACCAACGCCTGAAGGGTTAAGTATTGTAAAAAGCAATATTGAGAAAGCAGGTATCGTTGGCAGTATTGTTGCTGATGATTACTCTTGTTCTATGGTACGTACGTCTATCATGGATATTGACCCCTCTACCGGTGATAAACTCAATACTATTGTCTTGGCAGAACAGCTAGAGCAAGAAATTCGTCAAGAATTTGAAAAGAACAATATTAGTATTCATATCATTGGTTTTGCGAAAATGGTTGGTGATGTTGCTGAGGGTGCTAAGGGCGTCGTATTGTTCTTTGGTGTTGCTATCGCTATTACCGCAATTATGGTTTATTTCTTTTGCCACTCCTTTGTACTAACGCTTTTGCCTATTGCTTGTTCATTAGTTGCAGTAATTTGGCAAATGGGCATGCTATCAACACTTGGCTTTGGTTTAGATCCAATGTCGATATTGATACCGTTTTTAGTCTTTGCTATCGGTGTTAGCCATGGTGTACAAATGATTAACTCGGTCGGCAAACTTGTCGCTAAGGGAATGATCAGTAAAGAAGCGGCCCAAATGAGTTTCAGGGTTTTATTAGTACCCGGTGGCGTTGCGCTAATTTCAGATACCGTAGGCTTTTTAACATTACTTTCTATTGATATTGGTATCATTCGTGAGTTAGCCATTACCGCATCTTTGGGTGTGGCAATGATCATATTAACCAACTTGATTCTATTACCTTTGTTAGTCTCTTACGTAAGGTTTTCTAAAAAATCATTAGATAAAAACAAGCCTCAAAAAATATCAGCAGTTTGGTTGTTTATGTCTAAGTTTGCCTCAAAAGGGCCTGCGTCGGTTATTCTAGCGATAACACTAGCCTTGTATGTTGCTGGGTATTTTTACTCACAAGATATGAAAATAGGCGAACTACATGCTGGTGCACCAGCGCTTCATGAATCGTCTCGTTATAACCAAGATACCTTTTTAATTACTAACAAATATGCAATCAGTGTTGATTACATGTCAGTGATTGTTGAAGGGGAAGTAAACGCTTGTGCTGTATACGAAACGATGGATTTAATTGACCGCTTTCAATGGGAGATGGAAAACGTAGAAGGTGTGCAGTCAGCAGTTAGTCTCCCTTCAATTGCGAAAAGAGTAAATTCTGGTTATAACGAAGGCAATCCTAAATGGCGTGTACTTTCGCGTAATCAACAATCCTTGGTTCAATCAATTGCACGTGTACCTTCATCTAGCGGTTTATTGAATAATGATTGTAGTGTAATGCCAGTTATTTTGTTTTTGGAAGATCACAAAGCCGAAACAATCAATCGCGTTGTTGATGCAGTTAAAGCAGCAGCAATAGAGTTTAATACTGATAAGCTTCAATTTAAACTGGCTTCAGGACCTGTTGGCGTAATGGCTGCGACAAATGAAGCGGTTGCCGAAGCGCAATTGCCGATGATGTTATATGTCTATGGTGCCGTGATTATATTGTGTTTGATTAGTTTTAAAAGTGTTCGTGCAACCATTGCTGTTGTTATACCGCTATATGTTGTTTCGACCTTAGCGCAATGGTTAATGACGGCGTTAGACATAGGTTTAACCGTTTCAACATTACCAGTAATTGCACTCGGTGTCGGCATAGGTGTTGATTATGGCATTTATATACTTTCTACCATGAGTCAAAAACTCAGTAATGGCGAAAGTGTATCGGCGGCATATTTGTCAGCTTTGACCGAACGAGGTAGTGCAGTACTGATTACCGGTGTTACGTTAGCGATTGGTGTTTCAACCTGGTTTTTCTCAGATTTGAAATTTCAAGTTGATATGGGGGTTTTACTTACCTTCATGTTTTTAGTCAATATGCTTGCCGCTATTATCGTTTTACCCGCATTAGCTGCATTCTTATGGCCAAAACAAAAATAAATTTTTATTCAATTTCTTAACCGTATTTTGAATAATTAAACATGAAAATGACCGAAAGGTCATTTTCTATTTAATACAAGTGAATAAAGACTTATCTATGGGATCTCTATTCCTCTCTTTGCTTTATCTTCTCTGGTCTACTCAGTAAAAAAACGCTCGCAATAGCCTAAAATTACTAATAAAATTCGAGTTATAGTCTATTCTGATAGACAACAATAAAAAATTCGTTATTAGCTAACAGGCAAATGATGAAAATTAATATATAACAATACAAACAAATTTTTATTCAAGCGTTTTATCCAAAAGGAAAGCGGCATGGCCTTAGTAGATGGTTTACCCTCAGTTATACTTAAAAATGTGGATCAACTTATTCAGCAAAAAGTTTCTGCTGATACAGCTCCTCTTGTTGAGCAATTTGCAGGGTTACTCTATGGTAATATCTCAACTCTCGATTTAGCACATCGCAACGATAGCGACATGTATGGCGCAACGTTGAGTTTGTGGAATTCTTTAAATGCACATCAAGATGATAAACCTGTCATTAAAGTATTTAACCCCCAAGTCTCCAAGCATGGTTGGAAATCTAGCCATACTATTATTGAAATTATTGTAAAAGATATGCCATTTTTGGTCGATTCTTTACGCATTGCATTAGGCCGTTTGGGCTTATCACCGCACTTGATGCTAAATTGTCCGATTAGAATTATTCGAAATAAAGACAAACAAATTACACAGCTATCTGCTGCTGTAAACAAAGACATCAAATCGACTTCTGTTGAGACGGTGTTTTTTGTTGAAATCGACCGCCAATCTGAACAAGCGGTTATTGATAATGTAATTAGTGAATTGTCATCTGTACTTAGTGATATTTCATTAACCGTTGGCGATTGGCAGCCAATGAAAAAGCGTTTGAAAGATGTTATTGCAGAAACAAAGAAAGCAAAACCACCTTGCACTAAAAAAGTACATGAGGATTCATTAGAGTTTTTACAGTGGATTCTTGATAACAACTTCACGCTAATGGGATATCGTTCATACGATGTTAAAGCGCTTGAAGGAGATATGTCTCTGTGTGCAAATGTTGAGTCTAGCCTTGGTTTAATGAAAAACTCTCATGGCACTAAAGAACGGTTGATTTCAACATTAAGTGAATCAGCGCGTGAAATTGCGCTAGGCGATAACCCGCTCATTTTAACTAAAACCAATTCTCGTTCTCGCGTTCATCGTCCAGCGCATCTTGATTATATTGGTATTAAGCGTTTTGATTCAAAAGGCAAGGTTGTTGGCGAAGAGCGTTTTATTGGTTTGTTTGGCTCTGCCTATTACACCAACAGTGCGCTAGAGTTGCCGCTGATTAAGTCGAAAGTAAATGATGTTTGTGAGTCTTCTGGTTTTGCTCATGGTTCACATGCTTACAAAACCTTAATTAATATTCTTGAAACATACCCTCGTGATGAAATTCTTCAAACTAATGTTGATGAGTTACTTAAAAACGTTTTAGGCATTTTACAAATGCAAGAGCGTGATTACTCAGGGTTGTTTATTCGTAGAGACGGTTTTGGGCGTTTTTATTCTTGCATGGTTTATGTACCGAGAGAGCGTTATAACACCGCACTTCGTATTAAAACCCAAGAGTTATTACAAGAAGCGTTTGGCAGTAACCAAAATGTAGAGTTTACTACTTACTTCTCTGAATCAGCGCAAGCTCGTACTCATTATATTGTTAGAGTTAACACGACCAAAGCAGATATTAACGTGAAAGAAATTGAAAAGAATTTAAACGAAGCTGCACGCAGCTGGGATGACAAGCTTGCCGATGCCCTTAAATCACATCGTGGCGAAGCTAAAGGCAAAAAACTCAGTCGTAAATATGTGGGCTTTCCACAGGCTTATAAAGATGAAGTACTCCCGGGTAGCGCCATTGTTGATATTGAGAAGTTTGAAGCTTTATCTGAAAACAACCCACTTGAAATGTTGTTTTATCAACCGCAAGAAGAAAAACCCGATAGTCGCTTTGTTAAATTAAAATTATTCCACTTAGGTGAGCCAATTCACTTATCTGATGTATTACCGATGTTAGAAAACTTCGGTTTGCGTGTTATTGGTGAAAGCCCATATGCGATAAGAACATCTGAAGGTGAAACTTGTTGGATCCTTGATTTTTCAATGCTGCTAACGGGTAACGAGAAATTTAATCTAGAAACAGTACAAAGTTTATTCCAAAATGCTTTTGCAAAAGTATGGAACGGTACATTAGAAGATGATGGTTTTAACCGCCTTATTTTAGGCGCAGAACTTGGTGGACGTGAAGTTTCCATTTTACGTGCTTACGCTAAATATGAGCGCCAAATAGGTGGTACTTTTAGCCAAAACTATATAGAAAACACCTTTGCTCGTTACCCTAATATAGCAAAACTTTTGATCAAATCTTTTAAGCTAGGTTTTGATCCAAAAGATAAGGCTTCAGATAAAGTTATTGCGAAAATACAAGCTGAAATTGAAACGTCTTTAGATAACGTTGCGAACCTTGATGACGATAGAATTATACGCCGCTTTGTTGAAATGATCAGTGCGACAATTCGTACTAATTACTTCCAACCAAATGAGCAAGGTGAAGATAAGTCTTATATTTCGTTTAAAATTTTACCTGAGCAAATTACTGATATTCCTCAACCAATTCCAAAATTTGAAATTTTTGTTTATTCACCGCAAGTTGAAGGCGTTCACTTACGTGGCGGTAAAGTTGCTCGTGGTGGTTTACGTTGGTCAGACCGACGAGAAGATTTCAGAACTGAAGTACTTGGCCTTGTAAAAGCACAACAAGTTAAAAATACCGTTATCGTTCCTGTTGGTGCTAAAGGTGGTTTTGTCTGTAAGCAATTACCTCAGGGCACTCGTGATGAAGTCTTTGCGGCAGGTAAAGAATGCTATAAAACCTTTATTCGAGGTTTATTAGATATAACAGATAACATTATAGCTGGTGAAGTTGTACCGCCAAAAGATGTGGTACGCCTTGATGAAGATGATGCTTATTTAGTTGTAGCTGCCGATAAAGGCACCGCGACTTTCTCAGATATTGCTAACGGCATTTCTGATGAATATGACTTTTGGCTAGGAGATGCGTTTGCCTCAGGCGGCAGTGTTGGTTATGACCACAAAGGCATGGGCATTACTGCAAAAGGTGCGTGGGAGTCTGTTAAACGTCACTTTAGAGAAATGGACATTGACTGTCAAAGTACTGATTTTACCGTAGTTGGTGTTGGTGATATGGCTGGCGATGTTTTTGGTAATGGTATGTTATTATCCAAGCATATTCGCTTGCAAGCAGCCTTTAACCATCTACATATTTTCATTGACCCAAATCCAGATGCAGCATCAACTTATGTTGAGCGTGATCGTTTGTTTAATTTACCTGGTTGTAGCTGGGAAGATTACAATAAAGAATTGATTTCAGAAGGCGGTGGACTATTTCTTCGCTCGGCAAAATCAATTAAGTTAACGCCACAAATCAAAAAAATGATCGGTACGCAAAAACAATCAATGTCGCCTAATGACTTGATCCAAGCCTTATTGAAAATGAAAGTTGATTTGCTTTGGAATGGTGGTATTGGTACTTACGTTAAAAGTGCTAAAGAAACTCATTTGGAAGTAGGTGATAGAGCTAATGATTCACTACGTATCAACGGTAATGAACTACAGGCAAAAGTTGTTGGTGAAGGTGGTAACTTAGGTTTAACACAACTAGGGCGTATTGAATTTGCTGCTAATGGCGGCCGTATTAATGCCGACTCTGTTGATAATGTTGCAGGTGTTGATTGTTCAGATAACGAAGTTAATATCAAAATTTTGCTTAATAGCCTTGTGCAAGCTGGTGATTTAACGGTTAAACAACGTAATAAGCTACTTCATGATATGACCGATCAAGTATCTGAAATAGTATTGGAAGATTGTTATCGTCAAACACACTCATTATCAATAACAACAATGCGCGGCGTTAATCAGTTAAAAGAACAAACGCGCTTTATTCATGAATTAGAGCGCTCAGGCAAGCTTGATCGTGAACCCGAGTTTATTACAAATGATCATGACCTAGCCGAACGTTTAGCCAAAGGCAAGGGGCTGACACGCCCTGAGCTATCAGTATTACTTGCTTACAGCAAAATGGTACTGAAAGAGGACTTAGTTTGTACTGAAATTACCGATAACCCTTATTATGAGCAATTGCTAATAAAAGCGTTTCCATCGCAGTTACAAAAGAAATACCGTGCACAGATGCAAGAACATCCGTTACGTGCTGAAATCATTGCCACTAAATTAGCCAATAACATGTGTAACGACATGGGGTTTAATTTTGTTAATCGCATGAAAGAAGAAACGGGCGCAACGGTTTCGGAAATTGCTAACTGTTATACAATGGCAAGCCAAGTATTTGAATTGTCAGATATCTGGGCACAAATCGAAGCATTAGACAATAAAATGTCGACTTCAGTGCAAACTGAAATGTTATTCCAATTACGTCGTACGGTTCGTCGAGCAACACGTTGGTTCTTACGTCATCGTAATAACTCACTAAACATCGAACAAGCTATCGGGTTTTATGGACCTACGTTCAAAGTTGTTGCGAAGAGTCTTTCAAGTTATATGGTGAAAGATGAAGTTGAACAAATGGAACGCGTAGCAAAAGATTTGGAAAATACAGGTGTTCCTAAAGCCATTGCCATACGTATTTCACAACTTAGCACCTTATTTTCGGCCATGGACATTGCTGAAATTGCCGAAGCTGATGGCCGCTCAATTGATTTTGTTGCACAGCTTTATTTCAAACTTGGTGTACGTTTAGAGCTTCACTGGTTCTTAGATCAAATTACGCGTCAGCCGGTAGCAAACCATTGGCAAGCACTTGCCAGAGCGTCGTTTAGAGAAGAGTTAGATTGGCAACAGCGTTCATTAACATCGGTTATTTTGAAAGTTGATCAAAATAGCGATGATACTGAAAGCTTACTCGACAATTGGTTTGAAATGAGTGCACAGCCATTAGAGCGTTGGTTACATATTCTTGCTGACTTTAGAATTGGTCAAACACATGAATTTGCCAAGTTCTCAGTTGCCTTACGAGAATTGATGTTATTAAGCTTAAACTGTGATGTAGCTAAATAGTTATCTCAGCGATTAAGCGTTAATTAAATCCCTGCTTTGCGGGGATTTTTTTTGTCAAAAAGTAAATTAATTTGTTAAATGGCTATTGATTTACCTACTAGCTATTTATTGTTATTAGCGGTAATTGATATACTTGGCAAAATTTTTGCCCACAACCTCTTTTAGGATAGTTATGCTTTATTCCATTGTTCGTAAGGTACTTTTTAAATTTGATCCAGAAACCATTCATGAGTTAACTATAAAAGGGTTAAAAAGTACGGGAGCTACCCCGCTTAATGGCTTTTATAAGCAGCACATTAAAAATGTTCCGACCAAGGTAATGGGCATTGATTTTCCAAACCCAGTGGGTTTAGCTGCGGGTTTAGATAAAAATGGCGAATGTATTCCTGCATTTGGCGCCATGGGTTTTGGTTTTGTCGAAGTGGGGACTGTCACGCCTCGTCCACAACCGGGCAATGATAAACCACGAATTTTTCGCTTAGTTGAGCAAAATGCGATTATTAACCGCATGGGCTTTAATAATAAAGGTGTTGATTACCTTGTTGACCAAGTGCGCAAAGCTAATTTCAAAGGTGTACTCGGTATCAATATTGGCAAAAATAAAGATACAGCGGAAGAAAATGCTAAAGACGATTACATTGCCTGTATGCATAAAGTTTATAATCATGCTGATTACATTACGGTAAATATCTCTTCCCCTAATACGCCAGGTTTACGCTCTTTACAATACGGTGATGCCTTAAATGAGTTACTGTCAGCGCTAAAGGAAGAGCAAAAAAGTTTAGCTAAGCAATATGGAAAGTATGTACCTGTTGCTGTAAAGATTGCGCCAGATTTATCAGCAGAAGAAGTAAAAGATATTGCTCAGTGTTTGATAGCCAATGAAATTGATGGTGTTATTGCAACCAATACGACGCTTTCTCGCGAAGGTGTTGAAGGTAGCGAGCATGGTCATCAACAAGGCGGTTTAAGTGGCGCACCAGTAAAAGATAAAAGCACGCAAGTTATCCGCTTATTATCAACAGAGCTTGATGGTAAGTTACCTATTATTGGTGTTGGCGGCATAGCATCAGCAGCAGATGCTAAAGAGAAGTTAGCCGCTGGCGCTAGCTTAGTGCAGGTTTATACGGGCTTTATTTATCAAGGTCCTGAGTTAGTAAAAGATATTGTTAATGCGCTTTAGAGCAGGATAGAAGTTGAAATAAGCCCATTATACAGAGTTTATTTCTTTACAAATATAGAGCACGGTAATGCCGACAAAAGTCAGGTATTATCGTGCTTTTTTATACCTAACTTGTATTTAACTTATGTTGATAAGTTTTCACTTTAGATGTACTTTAGCTGCACTTTATTTAAGGCCTCTCTTACTTTTAACTAATCACCTGTTTTTCTTTCATTATTTTCGAAAATTCGATATAAATAGTTTACCAAACTCAGTCGTATAATGAGTTGTAAATTAAGCACTAAAGAAAACTGCACTTATACAGTGAACATCACTTCAACAATAATAAACCTTCATCTACAAGGAAAGCCGATGAAAGCCATAACCATACCTCAAATAGCTGTTGGTTTTATTTCAACCAAAACTATAAAAATTGCATGTATAGCCTTGCTATTACCCTTATGTCTTCAAGCGGCCACGGCACCTAAAACAACGGTTCAGACAGAAGTAGAGCTGACTGATGAACAAAAATACCAACAATGGTCACAGGGGATTTGGGACTCATTAAACCGAATGACCGGAGAAATAAAACTGCCTAACGCGGTAGCAACATTAAACGTTCCTGAGAATTTTTATTACTTGTCACCAAGTGATAGTGAAAAAGTGTTGGTTGAAGTTTGGGGTAATGTTCCAGGGCAAAATACTTTAGGCATGTTATTTCCCGCTGACGTAACACCTTTTGATCCACAGTCGTGGGCCGTCACCATTGAATATGAAGAAGATGGTTATGTATCTGATGAAGATGCTCAAGAGATTAACTATCAAGAGCTGCTTACTCAAATGCAAAGTGATACGCAATTGGCCAGTGAAGAACGGGTTAAGCAGGGTTATGAGGCGATTTCTCTAGTTGGCTGGGCTGCTCAACCTTATTACGACCAAAGCACCCACAAATTGCATTGGGCAAAAGAAATAAAGTTTGGTGCTCGTGATTTTAATACACTTAATTATAATATTCGCGTATTGGGACGTAAGGGCGTTTTGGTTTTAAACTTTATTGCTAATATGGATCAGAAACCGGTGATAGAGTCTCAACTTGAAACGGTTTTAGCACTAGCTGAGTTTGATGAAGGACAACAATACAGTGATTTTGATCCCGCAATGGACAAAGTTGCTGCCTATGGTTTAGGCGCGCTGGTTGCTGGAAAGGTGATCGCAAAAACGGGCTTTTTTGCTATGGCACTTATCTTCTTGAAAAAATTTGGCATTATTATCATTGTTGGTATCGGTGCATTTTTAAAGCGAATATTTAGGAAGAAAGACACTGAAAAAGTTTAAGGGTATTGAATGAAATTACTTAATATTTATTTACTTATTTTATTGATGAATAGCTTTTGTACCGCTTCTTTTGCTAAATCTTTAACAGCCACTTCAGTTGTTAATCGAGCTAGCGTTAGCTTTGAAAAGCCAGCCGACAACAAGCAAAAAGCGATACAAGCACAAATTAAAAGTCTACAGATCACAAAACCTATTATTGAATTTATTAATGATACTTTTATTCTCTCTACGCCATTGGTATATGTTTTTGGTGGTAATGACGGTCCACTATATGACAGTGAAACCAATGAGATATTGCTTCCTTATGCTTTCTATGAAGATGTTAAAGCACGATTTTCAGCAGTAAAATATAGTGAAAGTGGTCTTACAGAAAAGGATGCAACGGCTGATGCATTAATGCATACGATGTTTCATGAACTCGGGCATGCCTTAATTTTCATGCATGACCTTCCTATCGTTGGCAAAGAAGAAGATGCAGCAGACAGTTTAGCAACCATTTTGTTGATTGAATATTTTGAAGACGGTCAAGAAATTGCGATAAGTGCTGCTGATTTATTTGATCTAGAAAGTGAAGATAGAACAACATTAACTGATGAAGATTTCTGGGATGAGCATAGTTTAGACGAACAACGTTATTACAGTACCTTATGCCATGTTTATGGCAGCGCACCAGAAAAATACAAGCACTTAATAGTCGAAGGTGTTTTTGATGACGATAGAGCCACACTGTGCATTCAAGACTACAATAATAGTGTAAATGGCTGGCACACGCTATTAAGCCCTTATTTTAAGGGCGATAAATAATAATGATGGGACTAAAGCTTAAGTTTTCACGTTAACGATACGAGTACTAACGTGAAAACTCTAAGGACTATTTAAATACCGACAATATATAAGCAGGTTGCTTTTACAAATTCGCAATTGTAATATTTTTAGATACTGAAATGCTCAGTAATAGGTAATCACTAAGCCAAGCACTATTTAAACGTAGACCAAATAGGGGCATGGTCAGACGGTTTTTCAATGCCGCGAAGCTCATAATCTACATCTGATTCAATACAGCTACTTGCCATGTTCTTAGTTGCCAATATAACATCAATACGCAAGCCACGATTGTCAGGAAATCCTTTTGAGCGATAGTCAAACCAAGAGTAACGCTCTTCTCTGGTAGGGTGTAATTCTCTGAAAGTATCCTTAAAACCCCAATTCATCAGGGTTGCTAACCATTCACGCTCTTCTGGTTGGAAACTACATTTGCCTGTTTTTAACCAACGTTTACGATTAGGCTCACCAATACCAATATCGAGATCGGTAGGCGAAATATTAATGTCGCCGATCACAACTACGTTTTCTTCTGGCGTATGGTTCTCGTCAAGATAAGTCATTAAATCTTTATAAAACTGGCGTTTGTATGGATATTTTGTTTCATGAGCAATATTATCGCCTTGAGGAAAATAACCATTTAATACCGTAACTTTTTCACCTTGTTCATTGGTGGTTGTTACCATTATCATGCGTTTTTGTGCTTCCTCATCATCACTAGGAAAGCCCATTGTTACCACGTCAGCTTCTTTTTTGCATAACATCGCAACGCCATAGTGTGCTTTTTGACCATGAAAATAAACGTGATAGCCCATTGCTTCAACATCTTCAACTGGGAAAGCGTCGTTATGTACTTTAATTTCTTGTAAACCAATAATATCGGGTTGATGTTTGTCGATAATGGCTTGTAGTTGATGCAAACGTGCACGCAATCCATTTATGTTAAAAGAGATGATTTTCATTATTATTTTCCAAAGTGTCGAAAACGGTGATCTTACCTCAAACTGATAGTAGTGAGATATAAACTGAGGTGTAAATTAAGTGGCTAAGTATGTCGTAAGCGAAGAAAATGTTAAAGAAAATGCGTACTCAATTAGTGATAAAAAGCGCTTTTATCGCTATGTACATATATATGGTTAACTTAATGGATCGGTCTTTGTTAATAATTGTACTTTTACGTCGTAACAATGTAATAACTATTGTTAAAAAATTGTAGCGCGTTTACTCTATGCACATGTTGTTAAGAATGATTAATTATATTTATAGGTAGTAAGCCAATAAACAGCGTTTTACCTAAAGATTCTAAAATATATTTGATATCAAATATGCAGGAGCAAAAAATGTCTAATAAAAATTCGTCAGTTAAGAAAATTTTACTTGTTGAAGATGATCGTCAGTTATCCGATTTAGTTTGTGATTTTTTGGAAAGTGAAGGTTATCACGTTAAGCAAGAATTCAGAGGTGATACAGTAGCGAAAAGAGTTGAACAGTTTTTTCCTGATTTGATTCTTCTAGATATTATGTTACCTGGTAAAGATGGTTTTACTGTTTGTAAAGAATTACGTCCTAGTTATTCAGGCCCGATCTTGATGTTAACCGCAAAAGGCACAGATTTTGACCAAGTGCTTGGTTTAGAAATAGGCGCAGATGATTACGTTATTAAGCCAGTAGAACCTCGTGTTTTATTAGCTCGTGTAAATGCACTATTACGACGTGGTGATTTGCCAAAAGATAGTAACGAAAAATCAGAGCTTACTATTGGACAGCTTTATGTTAATCGTGGTTCACGACAAGTAACTCTACACGGTGAAAATATCGAGTTAACTAGCCAAGAATTTGACCTATTGTGGTTACTTGCAAGTAGAGCGGGTGAAGTACAAAGCCGTGACTTCATCTACAAAGCAGTTGTTGGTCGTGAATACGATGGTTTAGATAGAAGTGTTGACGTTCGTATTTCTCGTCTTCGTAAAAAACTACATGACAGCAATGATACGCCATTTAGAATCAAAACAATTTGGGGTCAAGGTTACTTATTTGTTCCTAATGCTTGGGACTAACCTTAACGTCAATTAAATTTAACAAGCCACTTTTTATAGTGGCTTGTTAGTTTGTGGCACTGTTATTTTGAATATAAATCAAAGTTTTCCTCAATGTCGTTAATTTACAGTTTAACCGTATAAATTAACGCTCTGTGTATTATTCAAAATGACCCTTTTTAGTTTTTAGTGAAAACGGCGGTAGAAAATATCATTTTTTACTTGCTGAACAGGCTTTTATCATGAAACTCGGTCGTTCTTTTTTTACCCTTTATTTTTTAATTATTTCCATTTTTATTATCTCCTCATGGCTACTCGACGAAATGTGGAGCTCCTATCTAGAACAAGATATTGAATCATATACCGGTTATAAAACTATGCTCTTTGCCGTAGGGGAGTACGTCGAAGCGTTCCCGGAAGATGAATGGGCAAGAATTGTTGAAAATGCCGGTAAACGATGGGAGCTACCGCTAACATTGCTTTCCATCAATGATTTAGACAATGAAGAATATGCCGAACATGAAAAGCTAAAAAAGCATAATACCCATGTCTATTATTATAATGATGAAGTGACATTGCATCATATGATTGAAAATACTAATTTCTTGATTGCTTTAGGGCCGACTAAAATGCCTACCAGGCCTCGTGCTGAGGCCATAATAAGAGTACTAGTCTTAGCATTTTTAGGATTAATTATTTTCTTTTGGTTATGGCCTATTTCTAAAGATTTAGACCAACTACAAAAAGCGACCGGTGAATTCGGCACAGGTAATTTTAAAACCAAAGCACCAGATGCTACTTCAAGTATGATGGAACCTATGGTTGGCGCTTTTAATATGATGGCAGAGCGCATTAAGCGCTTGATTGAAGCTCATAAAGAGTTAACCAGTGCTGTAGCTCATGAACTAAGAACCCCGCTTGCGCGCTCTAAATTTGCCTTGCAAATGATTTCAACGGTGAAAGATGAAGCTAAAAAAGAAAAGTACCTAAAACAAATTACCTCTGATGTTTCAGAGCTTGATGAATTAATTAATGAAATGTTGCTTTATGCAAGCTTTGACAGTGATACACCAGAGCTTAAATTTGAAAATCAAAACATCAATCACATTATCAAAAATCAAGTGGAAAATTATGAGCAATTTGAGGGCTCCATTGAAGTAATTCAACCAGAGACTGAAGTATTAGCTTATTGCGATTTTCATTTTATCGAGCGAGCACTACATAACTATGTATCGAATGCGATTAAATATGGTGATGGTAAAATCATTATTACCTTATCGGTTGAAAGTGAGCACTGTATTATCAAAGTTGAAGATAATGGCAAGGGCGTTTCTGATGAATTTAAAAATGTGGTTTTTGATGCCTTCTCACGCGGTGATAATAGTCGCAATCGAGAAACCGGCGGTTTCGGTTTAGGTTTAGCGATTGTTGGTAGAATAATGGAATGGCACAAAGGGCAGGTTGAAGTGCAAGACAGCTCAATGGGTGGGGCATCTTTCATTCTTAGTTGGCCTTTGAAAGCCTTATAGCTATTAATGCTTGAATAATTTAGCAGGTTAAATTAAATGGAAAGGGCGTCTTTATTCAGACGCCCTTTTTTTATTCGCTATCATAAAGTTTTGCATCATAAAATATACAGTTTGATCATTTTGAAAATAATGTTATTTCTGTAGATTTCTTTGCTATCAAGGCTGCTCACGTTAGTATCATGGTATGAAAATAATTATCATGAAGCTTTCACCCAATGTTCTCAAAATAGTGAAGGGAACCATGAAAAGCCATAAAAAAAGTATGAAAAGTTATGACTGAAACTATTAAAAAACTATGACTGAAACTATTAAAAAACAGCGTGCTAGCGATAATAAACAATCGATTGTAAAAATAAATAAAATTGTTTTTACGCGCGAAAAACGTACCGTAACAACGGATAAAGTATTATCAGAACAACCGCTACAAATTAGGCTTATATGGCAAGAAAGTAGTGACGTTCAAGGTAAAACTCAAAGTAAAGTTTTTGCTATAACGATGCGAACCACTGGTAACGACCGGTCGCTTATTCTTGGGCTTCTTTTTGCTGAAGGTGTCTGTCAGCAGTTATCTGAAATTCGCTTGATAGAACAAGAGCAAAAGTCGACTAGCGACTATAATAATAACAATATGTGGCAAGTGTTTTTTGAAGATAAAGTCGTGCCGAACTTATCTTCAATGGAGCGCTATCAAATTACCTATAGTAGTTGTGGGCTTTGCGGTACAACCTCACTAAAAGCGCTTGAATTTAAAAAACCGCCAATATTGAGTAGCCAAAGTCATTGGTTGGCACCCAATACCGTTATGGCTTTAGCTGACAAAATGCGAGCTGCACAGTCGCTATTTGACGACACAGGCTCTGCTCATGCTGCCGCTTGTTTTGATCATCAAGGCAATTTAATCGCTATTTTCGAAGATGTTGGCCGCCATAATGCACTTGATAAGTTAAATGGTTACTTAATAGAGCAAAATCTAATTGCTCAGTTTAACGGGCAATTGGTTATTGCATTAAGTGGCCGCATTAGTTTTGAGTTGGTGCAAAAAGTTGTCATGGTCGGCATAAGTACATTAGTTGCCATTGGTGCGCCGTCTGATCTTGCCATTAAAGCTGCACAACGTTTTGACTTAACTGTAATAGGTTTTGTTACTAAAGAATCTTTTAATCTCTACCATGGTGAGTGGCGATTAAAAAACGGAGAGAATAAATGTCAAAAAATTTAAGCCAATTAGCGAGACGAAAAGGTGTTGAACATACCTTGTTTCAAGAACTCGTTCTGGATAAAAACAGCCAGTCTGTGCAAGCACGAAAAAAGCTCGCCAAAGCGTTTTTAGTTGGCGAGGCAATCGTGCATGGCACGGCCAGTTTTTATGATTTTATTGATGGCGAAAATGCCAATAAAAAAGCGTACGTTTGTAATGGTTCATCTTGTTTATGTGCTGGCACCCAAGATAAGGTTAAATCAAGCTTAGAACAACAACTGGGTAAGAATGAAATAGGGCATGTTACTTGTTTAGGCCGATGTGCAGAAAATGCTGCTTTTCAAATTGCTGGCGAGAACTTCTCAGGCAAAGACATCGATGCAATCAGCAACATTATCGAGCAAACAAAAAGTGACAACCTTCAAGCTCTTTCTAAAGAGCATTATCACGTAGCTACAACGCTAGCAGAGCCAATACTGACAGCAGAATTAAATAACGTTGAGCGGTATTACCAAGCCTTTTTCACTTTTATTGAAAATAGTACGCCAGAGCAACTGTTAGAAAAAATAACTGAATCTGGCCTTCGTGGCAGAGGTGGCGCTGGTTTTCCAACCGGGTTTAAATGGCAGTCATGTCGTGATGTTAAAGGTGATGAAAAGTATATTGTTTGTAATGCCGATGAAGGTGATGCAGGGGCGTATAGCGATCGTTATTTATTAGAGCAACGGCCTCATTTTGTTCTATTTGGTATGTTAATGGCCGGTTATCTTGCTGGGGCCAATACTGGCATTTTGTATATACGCAATGAATATCCTGAAGCTATTCGAGTAACGCAGCAAGCCATTGAATTATTCAAAAAGCTTACCTCACATTCTCTTTTAGCAATTAATTGGAACTTTACTTTTAAAATTATTAAAGGAGCGGGCGCCTATATTTGCGGTGAAGAAACTGCATTATTGCGCTCAATTGAAGGTCAACGGCCTGTTGTTTCTGTTCGTCCGCCGTTTCCAACGCAAAGTGGATTATTTGGCTGTCCAACGGTTTTAAATAATGTTGAAACCTTTGCTTCTATTCATTGGATTTTATCTGATGAAGATAACCGTTTTAAAGCACTTGGCAATGGCAAGTCTACTGGTAGTAAATTGATATCTCTTGATAGCTGCGTGGTAAAACCAGGCATCTATGAAGTTGCTATGGGCACACCGTTAGTTGATGTTATTGAATTAGCGGGAGGGTTTTCAAAATCACTTAAGGCGCTGCAAATTGGTGGCCCTTTAGGCGGCGTTGTTCCTTTAGATAAAATACCTGAACTGACAATTGATTTTGAATCATTTGCACAAGCCGGATTTCTATTAGGGCACGCAAGTATTATTGGTATTCCCACTGAAACCAAGATGATCAAATATATTGAACATATTTTTGAGTTTACCGCGGCTGAGTCATGTGGAAAGTGTTACCCATGTAGCCTTGGCTCTGTACGTGGTAAAGAAATGGTTTCAAATGCAATTGATGGTAAAAGCATGATAGACCAAACCTTATTAAGTGACTTGCTTGAAACAATGCAGCTAGGCTCATTATGTGCGTTAGGCGGCGGAGTACCATTGCCGATAAAGAATATTCTCCAATATTTTGCTGGAGAAATAGCCCCATTTATTATTGAAAAAAATGTGCTTGGTAAAAAGGCTCAAAACAAAATAGTACAAGCAGGAGAGCAATCATGAGTAATAAAATAGCTTTCCTTAATAGCGTTGCACACCCGATTGTTTCTGGAGAATCAATACTCGATTTTAGCCGTCGTATGGCAATTGACATACCAACGCTTTGTGATGACAGCCGCCTTGAAGCTTATGGCAGTTGTAGAGTTTGTTCAGTTGATGTTGCATTATCAGCTGATGGTCCAAAGCGCGTAATGGCCTCATGCCATACACCAATTAGCGAAGGCATGCATGTATTCACTCATAGCGAAAGAGTTGAAAAGCTACGTCATAACATTGTCGAACTTGTTTTAAGTGATCACCCAAAAGACTGCAACGATTGTAATGCAAACCTTAATTGTGAATTGCAAGATGTCGCCATTGCCACAGGTGTGCGAGAAATTCGATTTGAACAAGGCAAGCAAAGTGTCGATAACCTGCCAGAAGTAAGTATTGATACGTCACATCCTTATATGCGCATGGACCTAAGTACATGCATAAACTGTAATCGCTGTGTACGTGCTTGTGATGAAATTCAAGGTGAGCAAGTGCTCAGTGCTGCTGGGCGAGGTTTTAATAGTCGAATTATCAAAGGGCAAGATACCACGTTTGCTGACTCTGATTGTGTTTCTTGTGGTGCGTGCGCACAAACTTGCCCAACAGGTGCGATTAGTGACGTATTTAGAACCAACGTCACTAAAGATGCTGAAGTTACGCGGACAATATGTTCATATTGTGGTGTTGGCTGTAATTTAGAGGTTTCAGTAAAAGATAATAAAATACTGTCAATTTCTGCGCCAAAAGATGCAGAAGTTAATGCCGGCCATACCTGCTTAAAAGGTCGATACGCTTGGCGTTTTTACAATCATCCAGAGCGTTTAACAACACCACTTGTTAGAAAAAATGGTCAGCTTGAAGCTGTAACCTGGGAAGAAGCCTATGCAACACTAGCTAAGCGCTTAACTAAAATTGGCCATGAAAATGGGGCAGATGCTTTTGCTGCTATTTCCTCTTCTCGTTGTACCAATGAAGAAAACTACTTATTACAAAAAATGACTCGCGTAGTTTTAGGCACCAATAATATTGATTGCTGTGCACGTGTTTGTCATGCGCCTACGGCATTTGGTATGCAGAAAGCCTTCGGTACAGGCGCTGCAACTAATTCTATTGCTGACTTAAAACAAACCGAATTTATTATGCTTATTGGTGCAAACCCTACTGCTGCTCATCCGGTAACAGGGGCAAAAATAAAGCAACAAGCTATGAAGGGGGTACCATTATTAGTGATTGACCCTATTAAAACTGAGCTTGCACGATATGCCAATTGGCATATTCAATTGCGTCCGGGCACTAATGTTGCGGTGCTCAATATGATGGCATACTTCATAATCAAAGCAGGTTTAATTGACCAGCAATTTATTGATAATCGAACAGAAGCATTTGACCAATATAAAGCCGCTATTTTGGCACTCAATATAGACGAGCTAGCTAAGATTGCCGGCGTAGATAAACAATTAGTTAAAGACGCAGCAATTGCTTATGCGAGTGCTGATAAAGCGATGAGTTTTCATGGTTTGGGAGTAACAGAACACTTTCAGGGAAGCCGTGCAATTATGTGTATCGCTGATCTGGTCATGCTTACGGGTAATCTTGGTATTGAAGGCGTAGGTATGAACCCATTACGCGGCCAAAACAATGTGCAAGGAGCTGCTGACATGGGCTGTCAGCCTCATCAAGGCGCTGGCTATTTCCCGGTTAATAATAAGGAGAGTAATGACTATTATAATAAGCATTATGGGCAAACTGTTCCTTTTGATATCGGCTACAAAATTCCAGAGATGTTTGACGCCGCGCTCTCTGGCGAGCTTAAAGCGCTGTGGATCATGGGAGAAGATGTTGCGCAAACAGATCCTAATCAACTACATGTAATCGCCAGTTTGAAAAATTTAGACTTGTTAGTTGTTCAAGAAATTTTTCTATCAGAAACGGCAAAACTGGCTGATATTGTTTTGCCCGGCACATCATTTTTGGAAAAAAGTGGTACTTTTACCAATGGCGAACGTCGAGTGCAAAAAGTAAATGCAGCAGTAGAGCCTAAAGTAGGAACAAGAACTGACGGCCAAATAATTGTTGAAATGATGAATGCGCTTGGTTACCCACAAGCCGCTTATGAACCTGCAAGTATGTTAAAAGAAATAGCGAAGGTTGTACCATTTTTTGCCGGAATTACTTGGGATAACCTTGGTGAAAATGGCTTGCAATGGCCAGTTTCAAAAACAGGGCAAGATACTAAAATTTTGCATACAGAATCTTTTAAGCGTGGCTTAGGGAAATTTCATTTTTATAACTTTGAAGAGACTGCAGAAATTGAAGAGCATGGCAGTGTGCACCCTTATATTCTGACAACAAGTAGAAACCTAGAACATTACAATGCTGGCACAATGACGCGAAGAACAGATAATAGTAAAATTGTTGCTGAAGATGTTTTGCTTATTAATCATGCTGACGCTAAAGAAAAAGGCATTATAACTAATGATATTGTTAGGCTTTTCTCTGCAAGGGCGGAGATTGAGCTTAAAGCGGAACTTAGTCACAAAGTGGCTAAAGGTGTCTTGTTTACGACTTTTCATTTTCCTGAGTTAATGATCAATAAAGTGACAGGGCAGGTGCATGATCAAGACACCAAATGTCCAGAGTATAAAGTTATATCAGTAGACTTTGAAAAAGCAATTTAGGTTTTTACTTTGTTCCAAATTTATCCTTTGTGAAGTACAAAGCCTAATTTAGCCTACTAATAAGGTGTCAAAATAATAGTTAACTTTAACTTTAGTTGAGGTTAACTATTATTTACTTAAACCTTTTCTGCTAACTCTTTTTTT
>PJEL010001345.1_pt1 | contig 25343 bp, 15 predicted proteins | sample 1853271 | NCBI WGS metagenome assembly PJEL01 (sample SAMN08108733, study PRJNA415343) | Invertebrate metagenome, whole genome shotgun sequencing project. | host: Globobulimina | place: Sweden: Gullmar Fjord | collected 2015-08
GCCCGCCCGCTCGGACGTTCGATCGTCATGCCGACCGAGAGACTCCAATTGTTCACTACAGTCGTGTGGGCGCTGCCTGTGGAGCTGTAGTTCACCGACACGGTCGGTGCGAGGATCGCGGGTGGAAGCTCCAGGTTGAAACCGTACGCGGCATCGCCCTTGGCACTGCTCTCGGCGGCGTAGCGGCCCATGGACAGGTTCCTGGCCTGGGCCTCGAAGAGTGCGGATGCGGATGGCGTGTTTCCGTCGCCTACAAAGGAGAGCCCGTAGTAGTCTCAGCATATCGAGCAGCCTCTAGAGGACGTCCCCAGTAGACGTGGGAGCAAATGGGAGCTTGGCGGCAGCAATATCGCCACCAGGCATTCCAGAACTGGTCAAACAGGAAACATCGAGCCCTTTCAACGCGCCTCGCCGCACACCCACTTCGACCCCCCGGACACGCGACGGGCGAAGATGAACATCCGCATAGAACAGTGCCAACAACGGCAACAGCACAGCTTCGCGCGCAAGTCGACTCAAGTCTGCCACGGCAGAACAGCCATGGGTCTGTGACATTTTATTCCGACGCAGAGCGCACCTCTCGTTTCCTGCCCTGAAGCTAGTCCAGTGGCAGGACACCCGGAGAACTACGCCGTCTAGATTTCCGGTCTACGAGACCAATCCCAGACCTCAACTACACCGATACGGCCTCTTCCAACGGCCCAAACGGCCGTCAAGAAATCTGAGGCACAACGAGGATCACTATCCCTTCACGCAACATCCCGGCACTCGCCTAGGCGAACATCTTCAGGAGCCGCTGCCCAAAGCCGTCCTTCTTCTCAGATTGCCTCGGTGCCAGGCAATGAGCGATGGCCTCCACGTCCCGGGTCACCGGCTCCTTGGGACAGTACTCGAGGAGCAGCTGCCGGTTCTCCTGCGCTCCAGCGACGGGCTGCCAGGCGTTGCGGATCATCGCAAACACCCGAACGCCAAGGGTCTCCTCGACGGTGGTCCAGTCGACCTGGCGCTCGGCGTGAGCTCGGTTGACCACGAGGTTGGTCTTCGCGGGGTTGAGGTCGAGGGGCACCAGGGACTGGATGCGGCGATGGGCGCCCTCGAGACTGCTGCGCTCCTCGGCGGTGACGACCAGGCGCCGATCGACGGCGGACATGACGGCGAGGGTCTCCTCGTTGAGCATGCTCCCACAGTCGACGATGACGAACTCGAAGGACTTGCGCAGGTCGTTCACGAGCCGGATGGCGGCTTCGGCACTTACTGGCTCGGCTTTGGCAAGATCGTCGGGAAGGCCGATCACGGACACGCCGCAGCGATGCCGAGGTGCCGCATGGTTGTTCATGGCGGGGTCGAAGCCGTCGGGACGGGAGACGAACCAGTGCAGGGAGGGCATGGCCTGGATCCCCATCAGGAGCGCGACATCTCCGAGGTACAGGTGGAGGTCGACGATGACGACCGAGGATCCGTGCTTGGCGAGGCTGGCGGCGGTGTTGGTCGCGAGCATGGTGGTGCCGACACCACCCTTGCCTCCGAGGAAGGCGACGGCCTCGCCCTCGCGAACACTTCCCTCGCGATTGACGAGGGTGTTCAGCGCCCGCGCCATGTCTTGGGGACCGCCTTCGAGCAACGCCACGTCGGCGCAGCCAGCCTCGTCGATGAGGCGAGTGAGGCCATGGTTGGCATCGACGGCGACCGCGATCACGTGCACCCGCGGATTCCACTCCTTTATCCTGGCGATTCTCGTGAGGATGTTCCGGGGATCGTCGCCCACATAGACGATGAGCAGGTCCGGCTTCACTCGCTCCACCATCGCTTCCAGATGCCGCCAGGACGCGACGAACCGAACCTCGGACACCCGCTGGCTCGAGCTTGCCAACAGGAACTGAGCCGTCGGCTCTGAGAGGCCCGCGACGAGCGTGCGCATTTTGTCTCCCGAGGTCGTCGTCCTCTCCTCTCAACGGATCAAAGGCGGGACGCTTGAGTAGGTGATGACGGAGTACGCAGGCCGGTTAGTAGGGCGCCACCCATGACTACCGACAGAGACCACGACGCTCCCACAATGAACCTGAGAACCAGACCATGACGCTGCTCATCGCCCTTGCGTCCCTGGCGGCGGCCGGAGACTTCGCCTATGAAGGGACGACGTTCAAGCTCCACTCTCCGGGGATCGGCGTGGTCTGGCCAGCGGATCTCGCGGTCATCGGTGTCACTGCGGCCACATACTTCATCGCCGACAGCGTCAAACCTGGGCACGTCGACGAAACGTTCGAGCCACTCGACAACTACATCCCTCACTACCACCCCGGTGCCCGGATCCCCAGCGACTTCTTCGGGCACCCACTCAAGTTCCACACCGAGACCGGGTTCGTGAACGGTCCGGTCCTCACTGTCGTGGGGATGGGTGTCGCCGGCGGTATCGTGAACGGCGACGCGCGCGCTGGCATCGCCGACAGCCTGCTGGTGGTCGAGAGCCTGACGACGGTGGGTGCCATCACCGCGCTCACCAAAGTGCAATTCTCCCAGCCGAGGCCGTTCACTTCCTGGGAGTTCCAAGAGGCGTTTCCCGAGGCGGAGGGGGACGAACACATTCAGGAGATGTATGAGGCCGAGGGGGACTATGAAGCCTGGAAGAGCTTCCCCTCCGGACACACCTCCAGCGCTGGGGCGACCTATGTGAGCGCGGCGACGCTGCTCTGGCTGCACTCCACCGACGACCACGCCTTGAACACGACCTTCTTCATCGCCGAGGGCGCCGCGATCGCGCTGACAGCCACCGCCGGAGCGCTCCGTGTCCACTACGGGGTCCACGCCCCACGGGATGTCATCTGGGGAGGCGTGCTCGGAGCGGCGGTGGGGTTCTCCGTGCCGATGATCCACTCCAACTTCGACCCCAGCCGACAGCAAGCTCATCTGCGCCTCGAGCCCCTGGAGAACGGTCTCGCCCTCAGGGGGGCTTGGTAGCCAGCCAGGTGCGGAGGGGGTCGAAAGCCACGTCCCAATCTGGATGATTTGGCTCGCGGAACCGCTTCATCCAGGACGCGGATTCCTGCAGATCGAACACGATGTCGCGGGCTTCCACCACCGCGTGCGCCATGGTCGGCGCCTCCTTGTAGCGGGAGCGAACCCGGGGTCGGGTGGCGTTGAGGAGGAGCTCGCGGATCGGATAGTCGAGCTTCGAGAGCAGCGACGGCCGAAGGTGGGCCAGATGCAGGCGCTCGGCCTTTCTCCGCGTCAGGAGCCTGAAGAGCAGGACTCCCGCCGCGAAGAGATCCGAGGGGGCACCCGCAGAGCCGGGATTGGTCCACTGCTCGGGGGAGCCATATCCGGGCGTTCCGAGCGCTTGACCGGGGATGGTGTGGAAGTCGACCGTCCCGTCTGGATGGTGGGCGACGCCCAGATCGGTGAGCCGCGCGTTGCCCTTGGCGTCGATGAGGACGTTGGTGAGCTTGATGTCCCGGTGCACGAGCCCCTCTCGATGCAGCGCGTCCACACCCATGAGGACCTGAAAGGTCACCGGCAACGCGAACTCGAGAGGCATGGCGCCCTTCTTGGCGAGCTGATCCTGGAGGGAGCCGCCGGGCATGTACTCCATGGCGTACCAGCAGAAACCCTTCTCCCGCCCGTGATCACAGCCGCGAACGACGTGTGGGTGATCCATCTTCTCGAGCACGCGAGCCTCGGCCAGGAAGCGCTCGGTGGCTTCGGGGACGGCGACCTCGGCATCGAGGACCTTCACGGCGCGTTTGACGCCCGACAGCTTGTCTCTTCCAAGGAAGACTCCGCCTGTTTGGCTGGTGCGCAGCACGCTCACCAGCTCGTAGCGACCGCCTCCAAAGCTGATCGCTCCGCTGTAGCTCGGGTCCTCGGGAATCATCGTCTCAGCCTACCGCAGGCGATTCTACACTCGCCTTGCGGGCCATTGCAGCCTTGTCGGTCTCGCCGAGAGCCGTCCACTGATCCGCGGCCAGCGCCCAGGCTTGTCGAGCGCGATCTGGGTGTCCGTACTCCACGGCGCGACGAGCCGCCGTCTCGGCAACCCAGGCGATGTCCGTGTCAGCAAAACGCTGGGCCTCGAGGAGGCGGGAGGACTCGCCATAGTGATGGTTCCAAGCCTCTTCATCATCGACGACACACGGCAGGAGCGTCGTGTGGAAGGCGGTCACCCAGCCGCTTCCCCCCTTCAGGGCGCCCTGCAGCGCTGCGTCCAGGACCAGGCGCGCCGGTTCGTAGTCACCTCGGGCGAGGAGAACCAAACCCAAGTTCGCCTCTGGCAAATGGTTGACGATGCCCACGCTGGAGTACAGCGCGAGGGCCTCCCGATACTTCGTCTCGGCGGTGTCCAGATCGCCGGCGCGCCTAGCGATCTCTCCCACCGAGTTGGCGAGATCGGCGAGGGCATCGGGAGCCGCCCAGGCGTGAATGGCGCGATAGGCCCGCTCGAAGAGGTCCATCGACTTGTCGTAGTCACCGCGCCGCGCCGCGACCTTGCCCAGGCAGCGCAAGGCGTCCGCCTGACCGGTCCGACTGTGGCCGGTATGCAGCTCGAGGCCATTCATGAGGGCAGCCTCGGCCGCGTCGTTGTCTCCCATCATGAAGTAGGCGTCGCCGAGGTTGAGCTGAGTGGTCGCGAGCTGGGCCTGGTCGGGGTGCTCACCGAGGATCTCCATGGCCTCGATGGTCAGGGTGATGCTCTTGGAACAGTCGGTGAGCAACCACATGCGCGACTGGGCGTTGAGCGAGTCGACCGCACCGTGGAAGTCGCCTCGATCTCGATACAGCGACTCGGCCGCGACGAGCAGATCGAGGGAGCGCTGCACCTCTCGACGGCGGGCGGCGTTGCGACCGTGGGCCATGAACACCCGCGGCCAGACCCCATCCCAGTCGTGGGCAGCGGCGGCGGTCTCGGTCTTCAGGATCCACCGACTCGACTCGTCGATATTCAGCATGATCCGGTTCATCGTGGCGAGCAGCAGCCAGCCTTCAGCCCACTGGGGGTCGCTCTCGGGGAGGTGGAGCCGGCGCATGGCCTCCTCCCGCTCGGCGAGGAGGACCTGGGAACTCTGGGGGTTGCCGCCGCCGTAGATCGACGCTGTGGCGGCGTCGAGGAGTGGGCTCAGCGAGTCCCGGTAGGCCCCTCCCGCAAACAGGAACCGCCCCAGACGCGCCGAGTCGAGCAGATCGCCGAGCACCGTCGCACACGCCAGGTTGTGATCCGCCCAGCGACCGGCCTGCTTGGAGCGAACCTGGAGGGTCTCTCGCAGCATGCCATGCACGAAAGACCAGGCCGCAAGTGGGGCATCGACCGCTCGCTGCGCCAATTGGTGGTCGACCAGGATGTCGAGGAGCGCTGGCGCCGGTGGCTGACCGCAGACCTTGCGACACACCGCGATCCACTCGGAGTTCTCGACGCGACGACCCAGGGCGGCGGCGATCTCTAGAGCGATCCCGTCGCGAGGTGGACGGCTGGCGAGCAGACGATCGAGGTGAGAGGTCCACACGTCGGACAGATCGTCCGGCAGGGAGATCTCGGCGCCGGGAGTGAGCTCGAGTCCGCGCCGTCCTGCCCGCAGGAGTCGGCGTTGAACCCAGTCTCCCACCAGGTGTACCGCGAAGAGGGGGTTCCCGTTCACCCGGTCCTCGACCTTGGCGGCCAGGGTCGGCTCGAGCCCGAGCAGGCCCCGCACCAGGATCGAGGTGTCGGCGGGGCTCAGGGCATCCACCTGCAGCGTGGTGCCCAGATCCCCAGCCCACAACAGGAGCTCTTCGAGTCGCTGTGACTCCGCTGCGCGGTGGCGAATGGCCTCGTCCGACGCGGTGAGCACCATGAGCACGGGGATGGTCTGAACCTCGCGCATCTGAATCACCGAGAGCGCGAAGTCCAGGGCGTCTGCACCCCACTGCACGTCGTCCATGAAGAGCACGACCGGTCGATTCTGCGACACCAGCTCCAGGAAGGTGCGGCAGATCGCGTGCCGGGCACTGGGATCGTCAAAGGCGAGATTACCCATTGCTAGCTGAATCTCGACGAGAGCTTCCGTCAGCTCTTCGCCGCCCCGGCGCTTCAGCCAGGCCCTGGTGCGCTCCTGAAGAGGCTCGGGATCCAGCTGAGTGCAGCGAACTCGGCGGCGGATCATGCCCGGCAGCCCGTCCCCTGGGCTCTCTCCGGGGCTGTGCAGTGCCGTCAGGGCGGACGCCAACCCAACCTCGTGCGCGCGCTCGATCATCCAGCTTGCGAGCCGAGTCTTGCCGACCCCTGTCGGTCCGCGAAGCACGACCAACCGCGCCTTTCCCTCGTCGCGCACCTGCTCGAGAGCGCTCCACAGCGCCTCGCGGGCTGGCTCTCGATCGACGAGACGCACCGCGCGGAGCCCATACAGACCGACGCCGAGGCCCGGGAGCCTGGTCGGTGGCGGTACGTCGCGCTTCCAGGATGGGCGCGGCGGCGAGTCGTCTGCGAGAGCTCGCAGCGCGTCGGCAGCCGCAGCAGCCACCGGGAACCGTGCCCCTGGATCCTTGGCGAGGAGCCGTCGCAGCCACTCGTCGAGGCCGGGCGGCATGTCCGGGCGAAGCACTAGATCCGGCGGCTCGGCGTGCAGCTGTCTGTCGGCGATCTGGACCACATCACCACCGGCAAAGGGGGCTCTCCCGGCTACTAGCTGCCAAGCCACACAGCCCAATGCATAGAGATCGGTCCACGGCCCATAGTCCCGCCACTCGCCCAGGACCTGCTCCGGCGGCATGTACTCCCAGGTCCCCGCCGAGACGAGGCCCGCTTCGGCCTGGGTGACCAGGGTGAGGCCGTGGGCGATGCCGAAGTCGGCGAGCAGGAAGGTGTCTCCGCTCACGAGCACGTTTCCTGGCTTCAGATCCCGGTGCACGACGCCCCGAGCGTGGGCGTGGCCGAGGCCGGCGAGGATCTGCAGCAGGGCGCCGTAGAGCCGCTTCCAGGGCATTCGCTCTTCCAGATCCTCGAGAGATCCACCCGGGGCGAGCTCCATGACCAGGAACGGCGAGCCCTTCACCAGCTTGCCCTCGCTGCGCCTCGCTGTGCCCTGGGGGACCTGCCCCGCGTCCAGGACCGAGACGATGTTCGGGTGGTCGAGTCCGGCGACCGAGCGAACCTCGTGGTGAAAGGCGGCCCGATACCGCCGGCGGCGCGCGACGCTGTGGGTGAGGAACTTGATGGCGACCGCAGTGCCACTCCCGCGATGCACAGCTCGCCAAACCTCGCCCATTCCTCCGACGCCAAGCCGCTTATCAAGCTGGAAGGGGCCGAGGGGTATACCGGCATCCGTCGTCATTGGACGCATTGTCGCACAGCACTGCTCGTGACACCTTGTCGCGCCGGCGGTCACGGCCTGTCACGCGGGGACAGGCTGTCCAAAACGACCCCCATCGTCGGCGGTTGAACCTGCACTTTCACGGTGGATCGGCCGTTGCAGTGCAACCTGCCATGGCCATCATTCTGTTCATACTCCTCGCGATAGCGCCCGCTCGTGGCGCGACGCCCGAAGCCCCCCAACCCAGTGTCCGGACCGAGGCCACCGAACAGGGCTTGCGTCTCGTCCCGGATCGAAACATCCCTCCGGACGTAGGTGCTGCAAACCGGCTCCTGCTGGAGTTCGGCGAGACCTCTCTGTACGACCTCACCCTGTTCTTCGCCGACATCCTCCGCAAGAACTTCCTGTTGGCGGACGAAAAGGCCCTGCACGGCAAGAAGGTGATGCTCATCGGTCACGAGACCATGACCATCGAAGAGGCCTGGGAAGCCTATCTATCCGCCCTTCGCATCCACGGTTTCACGACCTCGGACAACGGCGAGCTGGTGACCATCGTGGCCTCTACCGAAGCATCGAGCCGCTCGGAGAAGATCAACGCCGGCCAGCCAGCTGTGGGCGGAGAGGGCATCGTCACCCAGCTCCTGCCGGTCACCAACGCCGCGGTGTCGGACCTGCTCACCGTGGTCAAACCTCTGCTCTCCAAGGATGCCGAGGTCATCGCCTACGCGCCCGCGAACACCCTGATCGTCACCGACACCGCCAGCAACGTCGCCAAGATCCACGATCTCGTCACCGCGCTGGCCACCGCCGCACCCGCCCAGACCCTGAAGCTGACTCGCCTCGAGTACGCCACCGCCAACGAGGTGAAAGAGGTCATCGAAGCGCTCTACCCGACCGAGGAAAAGGCCGCTCCAATCCAGTCGAGACGAACGAAGAAGTCCCGGAGCTCAATGCCGGCTCCCGAGGCCACCACTGCCGGATCCGACGCCCGCCTCATCTCCAAGATCATCGATCACGAGCGCACCGAGAGCCTCATCGTGCTCGCCAACCCCGAGGGTCACGCCGCCGTCGCCCAGATCGTCGAACAGCTGGACGTCGACGGCGCCGGTGCCCGCTCCAGGCTGCACATCGTCCGCCTCAAGTACGCCCTCGCCGAGGAGGTCGCCGGCGTCCTCTCCAGCCTGCAGCAGGGGTCGAAGAAGCAAGATCCGAAGCGCCCAACCCGCCCCGGAACAAAGCAGGCCACCCCCGATCTGGCCGACGCTCTGGACTCCGGAGCGCGTTTTGCCGCCGACAAGGCTACTAATGCGCTGGCCATCCTCGCTGAGGAGTCGGACTTCGAGGCCATCGCCGAGCTCATCGCCGAGCTCGATGTCGCCCGCTGGCAGGTGTTCGTGGACGCCGCCTTTGTGGAACTGACGAGCGGATCGGGCAACGAGCTCTCCCTGAGCGCCCACAAGATGGGCGACGACAAGAACCCTCTGACTGTCAGCAGCCAGGTCGACCCCAGCGGCAAGGTCAACTCCTTCTCCGTTTCTCCCGACTTGCTCACCGGCCTGGCTGCTGGCGTCTTTGGCCCGCTGATCGACGTGATCGGACCCACTGGGGACAGTCTGTCGGTTCCCACCTTTGGGATCGCGCTGCGAGCGCTGCAGACCGACTCGGACGTGCACGTCATGGGAAACCCGGCGTTGTTGGTGATCGATCACCAAGAGGCTGTGCTCTCGGTAGGCCGCAAGATCCCGTTCCCGATCTCCAACCAGCTGTCCGCCTTCGGAGCCCCGATCCAGACCTTCGACCGCGTCGACGTGAACATGGAGCTCAAGGTCACCCCCCACATCAACGACGCCGATCTGGTCACCCTCGATGTCGAGCTCAACGTCGACGAGGTCGAGGGATCGGCCACGGAGTCCGACCTCGCTGGGGGCCCCATCACCTCGGGTCGCAACGTGAAGTCCCAGGTGATGGTCAACGACGGCCAGACCATCGTGCTCGCCGGCGTCACCGGGACCAAGGTCGACGTGACGGAGTCAAAAGTCCCGATTCTCGGGGACATTCCGCTGCTTGGATTGCTCTTCCGAGGCCGCAAGAAGATCACTCGCCAGTCGAATCTGATGGTGTTCTTGACGCCCTATGTGGTCGAGACGCCCTCGGATCTGCTCCGGATCCGCTCCATCAAGGAGGGGCAGCGCCAGGAGTTCGTGCGGCGGTTCCAGGGCAAGGCCGGCGAGCAGTGGCTGGAGGAGCTCGAGGGCCTCCTGGGTGATGCCGGTGGAGGCGATGACAGCTGAGCCGGGATACAACCCGGGCCATGCGTTGGCCCGCTATCGCCGCTTTGATCGCCGGGTGCACGCCGGTGGGAGATCCGGGAGACCTCCGCCCCGAGGCCCGCATGGTGCTCCAGGCCGCCGATGAGTCCGACGGCATCGCCCTGATCCTGGCCGACGTCACGGACGCCGAGTCCCAGATCCCGAGGAAGATCCGAGTCTGGAGGCGAGCAATCGACGGGTCGAGCGACTCCTGCTCGGGACGCGTCGACGAGCTGGGGCTGGAGGACTACGTCGCTGGCGTGGTCCCGGCGGAGTGGTTGGCCTCCTGGGAACCGGCCTCGCTAGAAGCTGGCGCAATTGCAGCGCGAACCTACGCTTCCTTCTGGGCCGCGGTCGGTGGCAAGTACAAGTGTGCCGACCTGGACGACACCACCTGGACCCAGGTCTACAAGGACGACCGCCACCCGAAGACCGACGACGCCGTTGCCGCTACCGAGGGCGCCGTGGTCCTGCGCAGCGAGAGCCTGGTCTTCGCCGAATACTCCGCGGAGAACGGGAGTCCCACCAAGTTCGGGGTCACCGATCCACCCTGCCACGGCAAGCGGGTCGATGGGCACGGCCGCGGCGTCTGTCAGTGGGGAACCCAGCGCTGGGCACTGAAGGGCGAGACCGCCGAGTGGATGATGTCCCACTACTACCCGGGGGCTCGGGTGGTGTGGCCCGACGAGGCGCTCACCGACGGCGTCGACATGATCGTGCGTGCCCGGGACCGCTTCGAACTCTCGCTGACTGTGGCCAACATCGACGAGGAGGCCTGGCCCGCAAAGTCCGTGCGCGTGGGCACCGATCCGAGCGCATTCGCGGATCCTTCGTGGAAGTCACCGACCCGGCCGGCGGTCCTGCGACAGGTTGTCGGCAAGGACGACGAGGCGACGGTCACCTGGTGGATGACGGCCCCGCGCGTCGATGAACCCACGTCCTTCGCCGAGTTCTTCTACCTAGACGGACCGGCGACGGACCGCCCTGGGGCCTCGGGCAGCTGGAGGATCACGGTGGTCCCCTCCCCTCCCCAAGGAAAGCCCAAGGACAAGGAGACAAGCTGGACTCTGCCGTTGGTGGGCGCTGTGGGCGGATTGACCCTGGGCGCCATCCTCATCGGACTCATCAGCCGACGACGGTCCTCCGCTCAGGGCAATCTGCGCAATGGGCAGGGTGACGTTGAACGGTGAACATGGTTGGGAGAGGAAGATATGCCCCTCAAAGACGTACAAGCCCTCGGCAAGAATCAGAAGGGCGACACGCCAATGGGGATGCCCGCCCAGCCAGCGGGGGGAACGCCGACATCGAGCTCGAGCACCGTTGCCCCGTCGTAGGGCTGGGGGACATAGAGCATTGCAATGCCCCATCCTCCGCTTCCGGAGCCCCAGACCAGACCGTGCCCGTACTGGTTCCCCGCGTAGTCGAACAGGGTCTGGACGCCGCCCTGGGTGCCGATCCGGTGGAGATTGTTGCGGTCAGCCTCGGCGACGTAGACGTTTCCGCAGATGTCGACGCCGAGACCGTCGTGCCAGCTGCCAGTGGTAGCGCCGATGACGACAGGGGGCGCGATTGGGTCGTAGTTGGCGTCGAGCTCGACGGAGTAGACCCTCCCACCGTTGTTGACCGTGCCAAAGAACATCTTCGAACCGTCGTGGTTGAAGGCCACTACCTTCGGTGATTGGTTTTCGATGAGCGTAGTCTTCTCCCCAGTCGCCGGGTCGATTCGCTCGATCGTGAATTGGTTGGCCGTGTAGAGCATGCCGTCGGGCCCAACGACGAGTCCGTAGCCGCCGCCGCTCGCGATCAGCGAGGTTCCTCCGGCGGGGGTTATGCGCTGAACCTGAGTCCGGGTGGCGACGGCGAGATCTCCGTCGGGCAGGAAAGCGATCTGGTTGTGACTACCAGCGTTGGGAACCCAGACCCGCACCGTTCCGTCGTAGGACACGGCTAGCAGGTTGCTGTTCAGGTCCACCCCCACGATTTCGTCGTCCGAGTTGAAGGCCAACCCGTGAATGCCGGCGGCGTTTGGCACCTCCCGGGTGTTCTGTACCTGCTGTGGGATCGTCGCGCAGTCGAAGGTCGGAAGGGTCGTGGTGTCGGTGTCGGTGCCGGTGTCGGTGTCGGTGTCGGTGTCGCCAGGATCGTCGGTATCGGTGTCGTCGGTGGTGTCCTCGGTGTCGTTCGGCCTTGTTCTCTGTGTTGGCGTGCAGGCGCTGATCAGGACAGCGAGGAAGAAAGAAACGCGCATCTAGGCCTCTTTCGGAAGGTAGCTGAATCTTCTGTATGTCGCATGACGTTGGCGTCGTGTTGACAGCGGCGCCCACCTCTACAGTGGCCGGTCAAGTCCCTCGTCTGACAGCTCACAGCCCATGGGTTTGACTCCGGACTTGACCTTCTCGGGGGTGCCGGTGCACCTGGCCCTGATAGCCCTTGACTCAATGTTCTTCGAAATCGGATCGACCCTCCGTTCGTGTACCGGAGTGAATGGAGAGGAGTCCTGGTGACTGACCCCGAACTGCGAGAACTGGTCGATCGAGGCTTTCGCTACGCCCTGTCCCTGACACACGACCATGTCGCCGCCGAGGACCTGTTGCAGGACGCCTGGACCTCGGTGCTCGCAGCCAATGGCCGGATGGACGTCGGATACCTCATCCGGGCAATCCGCTCGCGGTGGATCGACGGACACCGGCGCCGCCAGGTCGTGAGCATCGAACCGCTGGACGCCCCGGTCGTCGACGAGCGCACCGACCCACGGGACATCGATCGCGACGCCCTGTGGAAGGCCGTAGCCACGCTGCGTCCCCAGGAGCGGGAGGTGCTCTTTCTCCACGTGATCGAAGGTCACACCGCGGCCGAGGTGGCCGCGATCACGGACAGACCCAGAAACACCGTACTCACACTGCTATCGCGAGGGCGCTCCCGAATGCGCGCCTGGTTTTCGTCCCAGAAGGAGGCCCTGTGACCGACGAACAGATCGACGAAGTCATCACCGCAGTCTACGCAGAGGAACGCGCACCCGATGCGCTGGCGACCGCGCTCATGGCAGAGGCAACTCCGGCGACACGCGGCGGCTGGTTCTTCAAAGCCTTGGTTGTGACTGCAGTTGCGGCCACCCTCGCGCTGGCTGTCTCCCAGACAGGAGCTCGCGTGGACTCGGCGGCACCGCCCAGCGTTCCTGCGGCCCCAGCCGCTCAGGTGCTCACTATCGACATGAAAGTGTGGGGTCTCGGTGACCCAGACGCATACGAGGCGCTCAGCGAGCAGCCGATAGGCCAGAAGATCGCCCACTTCCACCCCGTGAAGGCCGACTACGCCCCACCGCACGGCGCCGAGCTTCGATTGGCTCCGACCGTGGTCACCGAGGTCGGCGTGACGGCCAAATTCTCCGCGACGCTAGAGGACGGCACGACCTTCGGGGTTGGAGTGCAGTCGAGGACGGACAGCGACGGCCACCTCGTCCTCGAGTGGGCGGTGACCCGCGCATGGACCGGCGATAACGACACGCCCTTGGAGTTGACCCTCAACACGGCACCTCTGGTCATGGACGGCGGCACCGGCCGCTACGCGTTCTTCTTCGACACGCTCGATCCCGCCGACCGGAACCGCTACGAGCCCGTCCTGTTCGTCTTCGAGATCTGATCGGGTCGTCGTCAGTGCTCGACGGCGGGACCTGGCTGGCCGTTACGGAAATGGGGTGCGGCGCGTTCGGCCAAACGAGCAGCATCCGAGTGGTCCTCGGTAAGAACGGCCACTACGATGACCTCCCGGAGCAAATCCGCCAACTCACGGCCCACGCCGTGGGGCGCTGGTTTTCCAACGAGTCGCTGCTCAAGCCTCGGAACGGGGGGAACCCTTCGGGTGACGACTGGCCGCCCTTGGCGGATGAGGGACCCATCCACGATCCTGGTCGGGGCGCGACGAGTGGGCGCTCGGATTGCACGTTGTCTCTGTGTTTTTCTGTGTGCATCTTCTGTGGCTTCTGTGTGGGGCAGCTCGCAACTGCTGGCCGGTCCCGGACGGCGTCCCCGTGGAGGCTTGAACCGCCAGCCCCCTCCCCCTTCTTTGCACCCCTGACCCACAGGTGGTCAGGGGTCCGCGAATTTCGACGCCGCCCTCATCACATGGTGGTCAGGGGTCCGCCGTTCTCGACGCCGCCCCGGCCCACACCTGGTCAGGGGTCCGCGATCTTCGACGCCGCCCTCATCACATGGTGGTCCGGGGTCCGCGATTGCCGGCGCCGCCCTGACGCACACCTGGTCAGGGGTCCGATCCCGAGCTCGCGGCACTGTGGGTGTGGCCGCCAGCCCTCGGGGCTCCGTTGGGCGCGACCCCTCGATCGCCGATCTCCTCCACCCTACATTGTTCTCGTAGCCGAACTCACCAGTTCATAGCTTCGTTTTCAACAATGTCTAGCCGTGGTTTGCCCCGCGTCTGGACTTCAAGAGGAGGTCATCATGGCCCAGTACAAGCAAGACCACAGCCGCCGTATCGACGGCGACATCATCATCACCCGCAAAGAGGCGTTCTTCGACCTCGGCGACGCCGTGAAGTGCCACTGGAGCGTGTTCACCGCGCACCACCACTCGCTGGTGAACGCGACTCAGGTCCGCGGCAGAGCGTTGGTCGCTCTCGAGCAGGCCCGCGAAGTCCGCGACGCCCTCGGTGAGCAGCTCAAGGTGGACTATCAGTGGGGCTTCCACAACACCCTGTGGCCGGACTTTGCAGACCGCAACAGCCCGGACCTCCCCAGTGACAAGGTCCGCGCGGCGCTGTTTCCGGGGGGCAACCCGACCCGGGCTGGTCGCTCCCGCCAGTGGCTGATCGACGCGGTCGACGCGGTGGTCGACACTATCGAGAGCGGGGTGGCCGCCGATCGGCCCCCGTCCTGTCTGCCAAAGGAGTGGTGCGTGAAGATGCGCACGACCCTGGACGCTTATCGGCGGAGCATCGACGCGGTGCGGATTGCGTACGACGCCTACAACGCGCTCGCCGTTGATGTGGGTATCGCTCGGTCCACGTGGGATCGCAGCCATCGGCTCCTCACCGAGCTCACCAGGTTCAGCCTGGCGGAGACCTCGGAGATCCATCGGCTCCCAACGCTGATCCCTCCGGCGGTCAGCCCCGCGGCTGCTACCGAGGAGCTTGTCGATGCGCCGACTGTGTCCGACGAGGAGGTGCTCGTCGGCACGGTCGTCGCTCCCGGCGAGGAGGCCGATCCGTTCGTGGACCTGTCTGACCTCCTCACTGTGGAGGAGGCTGCCTAGCTCTCTTCGCCTCGCTCAACAGAGCCGCTCCGGGTCACCCGGGGCGGCTCTTTTTCGTTCTCAGCTCACGGCGGCAGGCTGGGCAACCGGGAGGGTGACGATGAACCGTGAACCCTTGCCCACGGCGGACTCGACCTCCAGGCTCCCGCCGAGGACTTCGCAGTAGCGGTGCACCAGCGCCAGCCCGAGCCCGAGTCCTTCGAACTGACGCCGATAGGAGGTGTCGTGCTGCGCGAATGGGGCGGTCAATCGATGCAGGATCGCCGGATCGAAGCCAACTCCGGTGTCTCGGACCTCGAGCCGGAGGACTCGCTCGGCGTCGATCAAGGGCGTGCTGACGTGCACATCGATGCGGCCATGCTCGGTGAACTTGGTGGCGTTGTCGACGAGGTTCCGGAGGATCTGGCGCACCTTTTCGCCATCTCCCCACACGATCTCCGCAGCGGAATCGGCATGGAGGAGCAGCTCGTTCCCGCGCTCGAGTGCGCCAATCTGGCCCTTGGTGACAACCTCGGCGGCGAGAGCTCTCACGTCGAAGGCCGCTTCGGGCGTCGAGGATCCTCCCATGTCGAGATCGGCCATGCACAGGATCCGCTCGACCGTGCTGAGCAGTCGATCCGTCGACTTCAAGATCCGAGCTAGATCCTCGCGCATGCCGCCAACGGGGCCCCCGAAGCAGAGGTCGTCGTCGATCATCTCGGCGTAGCCCTTGATGGCGTTCAGCGGGGTTCGCAGCTCGTGGCTGGCCATCGCGAGGAAGGTGGTCTTGGATCGATCCGCCACCCTGGCCTTGTCACGGGCGATCCTGAGTTGACCCTCGGTGCGTCGGCGTTCCTCGACCTCGAGCTTCAGCTCTTCGTTGGCGGCCCGGATCGCGACAGTTCGCTCCCGAACCAGGACCTCCAGCTCCTCGGCTCTGCGCTTGAGGAGCTCGTTCTCGTGCTCGCGCTGCTGGAGCTCGAGGCGGTTCCGAAGCGCCTCGGTCTTGCGATTGGCGCCGGCCTCCGACAGCTGAACCGCCAGCTCTCGCCCGCGTCGACTCGCGTCCAGCGCCCCGCGAAACTCGCCAGCCAGCGCCAAGCAAGCGATGCGCTCGTCGATGATCAGGAGGAGAACTGCGTCATTCTTAGCGTTTGTGGCCCACTGCTCGGCGTCTTCGAGCAAGGTGGTCGCCTCGTCGAATCTGCCCAGCTTGCCGCAACACTCGGCGCCCGCCACCCGTACCAGGGTCGCCATGCGTCCGTGCCCGCCCTCGGTGAACAGAGAGATGGCATCGATGAAGTGCTGGCAGGCGGCCTCGAGTTTGCCTTCGTCCACCGCGAGCTGGCCGAGGAGCCGCTCTGCCAGGCCCAGGTTGGTTGCACCGCCGATCTCGAGGTAGATGGCGACGGCGTTGGTGGACTGAACTCGGCATTCATCCAGCCTTCCCATGCGTCGGAGGGCTCCGGCGTAGTTCGCGCCCACATGGGCCGTGACCGCCCATCTGTGGCCCGCCAGGCTCTCCACGGCCCGCTTGAACCACTGCGCCGCCTTCTCCCATCGCTTCGTGGCTCGATGGGCATTGCCAATGTTGCTGTAGATGCCAGCGCGCAGGGAGATGGTGCTGGGATCATCGCCCCCGCCGAGCACCGCCAGTGCCGCGGTGTAGTGAACCAGCGCGTTGTCGTAGTCGGAGAGATCGACGTACATGATGCCGACATTGCTGTGGGCGTTCGCCTCCTGGGTTGGTTCGCCCAAGTCCCGGCAGACGTCGAGTGCGGCGATGGTGTACTCGATGGCCTGGTGAAGATCGCCGGCGCGGCGATGGGCGATGCCCACCAGGAGCAGGGTGTTCAGCTTGCCCGGGGACGCCGGCACGTCTGCAAAGAGGTCGAGGGCGACGGAGCCTTCCTCGACTACACCCGCCAGGTCATCTTGCAGGAAGCAGGAGTGCGTCATCGCCCCATAGGCCTCGGCCTGCAGCTGCCGGTCGGTGGTCTCTGATGCGAGTGCCACCGCCTCTTCCGCCATCGAGACTGTTCGATCCTCGCCCCGCCCACAGTGCTCGCGGACGAGGGTCACCAGCAGTGGTATCCGCTCGGATCCGACGGCAGAAGCGAGGGCACGAGTCAGCTCTTCTTCTCTCAGCGGCTCTCCTTCCCAATACGCCGTGACTCACTCCAGGCTACCAGCGCGGGCCAACAGGGGGCTCAGAACTGATCGGCTGTTGATCGAATCGTTTGATGGAGGAAGGTGCCGAAACAGACGTCTACAATGCGCCCATGCTTCGACTGACCCCCCTCGCAATGCTCCTCTCGGGATGCGCCTTCATCTCCCTCGACGACCACCAAGAGCGACGCTCGGAGCTTCGAGACGTCGATACTGGAACTGAGACAGTCGATATGCCGGGCTTCGACCTGGTCGTGGATGCGGTGGTGCCACCGGGGATGTCGGAGTGCGGCACCCAACAGGTCCAGGTCGAGGCGACGGTGAACGGTGCCTGGGCGGGCGAGACCGTGGCGGTGTCCTATCGCTTCGACGAGGGGGACTGGATCGACGCCGGCGATGTCGTGGTCCAGGACGCATTCGGCGGGCAAGCCGCAATCACTGCCTCCTTTGTCGCCAACCCGCCTCCACCGGGCCCAGACTGCGGAACCGGAGCCTGCCCCCACGACCTGGACATTGGCGTGTCCGCGGCGGGCATCGAGGAAGACGCCCCGGCACCGGTGAAGTTCGCGGTTGTACCGTCGCTTGCACCGATCGTCGAAGACGGCGGCCTGGTCTCTGCGGACGCCACGTTCGTCAACTGGGCCGACCTGGCTCCGAGCGACAACCCCGCGGCCAGCTTCAACACCTCCGAGTACCCAGTGGTCGCACTGGCGATCAACCACCCACTGATCAGCGGACCCGGCATTCTGAGCTTCCGCCTGGCAGCCTGCCCCGAAGGTATCGATCCCCGGGTGAGCGATGCCGAGTGTGTGAACCAGGAGGGAAACCCGGAGAACTCCATCTCCGGCATGATCCAGCAAGCCGATCTGTTCATCGGCTTCGACACCGCGCCCTTCACCACGCCCGCCTGCGACAGACTCGACACCCTGTGGAACCTCTGGCTCCAGTCCGAGGGAGATCCCTGCGAACCCCTCCGGTATACCGACCTGGGAACGCCCGGAATCCGCTTCGTCCACGACGACTGCGACGGGGACCTCTCGACCGTCGCCGATGGTGACTGCGACGACGGCAACCCCGATGTGAGCCCGAGCAGCCCGGAGATCTGCGACGGCCTGGACAACGACTGCAATACCTACGTCGACGAGGGCTTCGACGGCGACGGCGACGGCTTCATCAGCTGCACCGACGACTGCGACGACGACAACGCCGACATCCACCCGGGCGCGATCGAGCAGTGTGACGGACTCGACAACGACTGCGACCCCGGCACCGTCGAGAGTGGAACGGCGGCCATTGGGGGCGCAAGCTTCGCAACGATCCAGGAGGCGCTCAACGCCGTCCAGCCCGGAGAATATGTCGGCATCTGCGCCGGAAACCACAACGGGGACCTGGTCAGCAGCGGCACGGTGAGCGTGCGCGGAGCCGGCTCCACCGCGACGATCCTCGAGGGATCTGGAACCCGGGCGGTCTGGACGCACAGCGGCGGCAACCTGGACCTCACGGGCCTGCAGATCACCGGCGGAGACGGCTTTGAAGGCGGCGGAATCGACGGCTACTCGATGCTGCCCACCGACGGGGTCACCCTCACCGATGTGCTCGTCGAGGCCAACGTCGCGGCGCTGGGAGGCGGAGGTGTGCACGCGCCGAACGTCACGCTGAACAACTCGTCCATTGTGGGGAATGAGGCCTCGAATGGGGGTGGCATCTATACGGACGGGCTCCTGGTCATGGACCTCACGTCCCACGTCTCCGAGAACACAGCGAGCGGATACGGAGGAGGCATCTTCGCAGCCACGGTCGAAGGTGGATTGGTCCAGAGCAACGAGGCCGCCTACGGAGGCGGTATCGCCGGCCGCGACAGCCTGACCGTGTTCGGGGCAACCCTCGTAGACGACAACCAGGCGCTGTTGGCGAACGGCGGCGACGGAGGCGGCATTCACTGCGACCCCTGCGCCGCGGGTGGCCTGAGCATCAACGGGATCAACGTCGCAAACAACAACGCCGACGGGTTCGGCGGCGGCCTCTACCTGGGCGACGGGGCGGCATCCGGCATCGTGAACTCGGACTTCACGAGCAACGAGGCCAACGGCGGTGGGGCGATCCAGCTGCGGAACGGCGACACGGTCTCGATCACCGGCGCGACCTTCGTCGGCAACACATCGGGCGGCAACGGCGGCGCCATCGGTTCCGATCTCAACGCCCTTACCCTGGGTGCCACCACGTTCACAGGCAACGTCGCCGGAACCGAAGGGGGCGCGTTGTTCTTCTTCGGAATGGGCAGCAACCTCAACGTCACCGGGGCGACCTTCGACGGCAACACCGCGGGCTCGGGAGGAGGGGCCATCCGCACCAGTGACGGGACCGTCAACAGCATCCAGTCGAGCGACTTCAGCAACAACTCCGCCGACAACGCAGGGGCAATCCTGGCCGAAGGCGAGATGGAGATCAGCATGTGCGACTTCGTCTCGAACCACGCCGTCTACGGCCGCGGCGGTGCGATCTGGGTAGATGCCGCGGGAAACACCGAGCCCGCCACGATCTCCAACGGCGAGATGACCAACAACACCGCCACCGAGGCCGGCGGGGCAGCGTGGTTCCACGGTGGGGAATCGACCGTCACGAGCGTGGAATTCGACGGGAACAGCGCCAACCAGGGCGGCGCCATTCTCGTCGAAGACCACTACCTCACCCTGAACGCGTGCACGCTGGTCAACAACCTCGGGGTGAACGGGGGAGCGATGGCCGTGGGGGCTCTCGCCGACATGGACGCTGACGGCACCGACTGGGGCACTCCTGGGGTGGACGACAATGCAATGGACGACATCCTGTGCATCCCCTCCGCCGCCACGTATCGGTACGAGACCGAGGCGCTGGTGTGCTGCGACGAGGCCTCCTGCGACACCTTCTGCCTCTGATTATTGCCAAATCCCTCTATACTGCCGCGACACGGAGGGACTCATGCGCTTTTCCCCAATTCTTCTCCTCGCCATCCCAGGCGTCACCTCGGCCGCGACCCTCACCGTGGGGGCCGCCGGATACGTCACGATCAACGACGCGCTGGACGCCGCCGCTGATGGGGACGTGATCGAGGTAGAAGCGGGTGACTACCCAGAGACGCTGTACATCGACGTCGATGTCGACATCATCGGACTCGGTGGCGTCGCAGGCAACAGCCTCTCGGGTACCGGAGCGCCAGCGATCCACGTCGACGACGCCACTGTCGGCCTCACCGGGTTCACGCTGAATCCCACCGCAGATCGCGGTGTGCTCGTCGAGAACGGCTCAACATTCACTGGGACGGACCTGGATATCTCCGGATTCTCGATCTTTGGCATGGAGGAGGGACCCGCGCTGTCGAGCACCGACTCCGAGGTCACGCTCACCGACGTGATCTTCGACGGCAACAGCGGAGATATCGACGGCGGGGCGGTGGCGCTACGGGATTCGCTGGGTGTGTTCACGCGGGTGACGATCACCAACACCGTGTCGGGGAGGGACGGAGCGCTGGCCATCGACTTCGCCGACCTATTCCTGGACGACTCGCTCTTCGAGGGCAATGACGCGGACAGGAACGCAGGAGCCATCGAGGTAGACAACGACTCGTCCGCCACAATCACCGCCACCGACTTCATCGACAACACCAGCTCCGAGGACGGCGGAGCCATCAGCGCAGAGGGCGGCGGCCTCCTTGTCGTCGATGCATGCACCTTTGACGCCAATATCGCCAGCGACGGCAACGCGACGGGCAGCGGAGGCGCCATCCACGTCTGGCAGGGCACCGACCTGGATCTATCGAACAGCGCCTTTGACGCTAACTCTGCGGAACTGGATGGCGGGGCGCTCGACCTCGAGGACGGCACCTACAGCCTGCGCGACAATACCTTCTCCGAAAACACTGCGACCGACCTCGGAGGGGCGATCCACATCGAAGTCGAGGGCGACCTGAGCATCGATGGCGACATCTTCGACAGCAACTCTGCGGAATGGGCCGGCGCGCTCTACATCCGCAACGAGACCGTCGCCGACGTCGCGTTTGCGAGCTTCATCGGAAACACAGCGATCGAGCGAGGCGGCGCCATCCGCGCCATGCAGGAAGGAATCGGCGCGCTGACCGTCTCTTTCTCCAGCTTTGACCTAAATACATCCGGGACCACTGGGGGCGCAATCTCGGTTGCCACTGGCTTCGGCGGGAATGGCCAGTTCGCAGCGGTGAACAACAGCTTCAGCGGGAACGCCGCCGTGACATCCGGCGGAGCGCTCTATCTGGACGAGGTCGATGACATCTACGCCGAAGCAAACATCTTCTGCGCCAACGACGGCGGCTTCGAGGGCGGAGCGGCGGGGGTGGTCGACGCGGGGGACGGAATCAACGAGTGGGTGGGCAACCTCGTCGCCGAGAACGTGAGTTCGAGCTTTGGAGGGGGACTGCGCTTCGACAACGCCGGACCGCCCTACCTCGCCAACAACACCTTCGTCGGCAACGGCAGCAACGACGGGGGCCACGTTCGCGCGTTCCAGACCAGCCCAGATCTTGTGAACAACATCTTCATGGACGCCACCGACGGAGACGGCGTCACCCAGTCCAACAGCAACGGCGCCCGGGACTACAACCTGTGGTTCAACAACACCACCGACGACGTCGGCGACCAGCTCAACGCCGGAGACCTGGGTAACAACGCCGTGTTCTCCGACCCCGATCTGATGGCCTATTCGGCGGATGGAGACTGCTCGAACGACGACTTCAGCCTCGACGTCGGCTCGCCCGCCATCGATGCCGGCGACCCATCCATCTACGACCGGGACGGCTCGACCTCCGACATCGGCGCCTTTGGCGGACCGAGCGGCCTGCCGCAGGACAGCGATGGAGACGGCTTCAACGAGCTCCAGGACTGTGACGACAGCGACGCGGCGGTCAATCCGGCAGCGGCTGAGGTCTGTGACGGCATCGACAACGACTGCGACGGGCGCACTGATGGCGCCGATGCAGCGGGCGCGGTCGCCTGGTATCCAGACGCCGACGCGGACGGATATGGCGACGACGCTGGCGAGGTCTTCGCTTGTTATGACCCGGGCGGAATGGCGAACGCAGGGGGCGACTGCGACGACGCTGACCCGGGAGTGAACCCGGGCGAAGTCGAGATCTGCGACGGCCTGGATCAAAACTGCGACGGCGACGTGGACGAAGGTGTGCGGATCGCCTGGTACGAGGACCTCGACGGAGACGGCTTCGGCGGCGGAGACATCCAGATCTGGGACTGCGAGGGCACTTCCGGCCTCGTCGACGTGGGCGGTGACTGCGACGACGACGAGAGCGCCATCAACCCGGGCGCGGCCGAGGTCTGCGACGATATCGACAACAACTGCGACGGCGACGTGGACGAAGACCTCGACCGCATCTGGTACGAGGATGCCGACGACGACGGCTTTGGCGTCTGGGAGACCGCCGTCGAGGACTGCGGCACCGTCGACGGCCACAGCCTAGAGGCGGGCGACTGCGACGACACCGACGACACCATCTATCCGGGTGCCGACGAGGTCCTGGGCGACGATATCGACCAGGACTGCGACGGCGAGGCCGACGGCGCTGGCGAGGGAAACAACGGCGGCAAGAAGGACAAGGACGACGGCGGCTGTGGTTGCGACAACAGCTCGGGATCACAGAGCTGGATAGCGCTGCTCGGTGGCCTGCTCTTCTTGAGGCGCCGTCGCTAGACATGACGTCCGGAGTGCTCCGGACCTTCGAAATGACGTGCAATTCCGGGTCACCCGCGGCGCCCGTACAGTTGGGGCAGCGAAAGGGGCAGTATATGCGGTTATCGATGCTGGGGATCAGCATGTTGTGGGCGTGCGCCGACAGCGGCTCGGTCCAAATCAAGGACGCCAAGACCTCCGACACCGAGGACACCGACGCGGACTCCACCGAGGACACGGACACCGACGCGGACTCCGATGCGGACACCGACTCCGATACCGACTCGGACACCGACTCGGACACCGACTCGGACACCGATACGGACACCGACGCGGACACCGACACCGACACCGACGCGGACACCGACACCGACACGGACTCCGACACCGATACCGATACAGACCCACTTCTTCCTCCAGATGTCGTGGACACCTGTGGCGAGCTGGCCCAGTACGACGTCCTCACCAACGGCGTGCACCAGATCGTGGGTGACCTCGGCGGGTTCGCAAACGACCTCAACCCCAATCAGCCAGGCCCCTCTTGCACCCAGTGGCAAGCGGCGGGCAGCGATGGCGTCGTCGGCATGCAACTGCAGGACGGCGAGACCGTGGACATCAGCTACGCCAATGACGGCGACGGCTCAGTCTACATAAACGCCGTGTGCGATGACACGACAACCTGCGTTGCAGGGCGCGATTGGACATATCAACCGGGCAACTCCGAGAACCTCGCCTATCAAAATACTTCCGGTGGTGTGGAAGATCTGACGCTAGTTCTGGATTGTTGGGACAACTGGATGTGCGGTGGCTTCACCGTGGACATCTCTATCTACTAGCTCTCAGGCCTCGCGATCCCGGATCGGTGGTACGTCGATATGGAGTCGACCAGACCATCCCACCTGTCCGGGACCGCGGGGCCTTCGAGCCACCGCAGATGGCCGGGGAGACCGCGTTATACGGTCGCTCGGAGGGGCGCGTCACCGACCAGCCATCACTGTTGGATCTCGCGGACGGGGTCGTCGATCTCGAGCGTGGGGAGGTGCGCCGCGGCACCGCAAACAGGCCACTGTCGCCCATCGAGACAAAGCTAGTCGCCTATCTCGCGAGCAAGCCCGGCCGAACCGTGACTCACGCCGAACTGCTCGAGGAGGTCTGGGGCTACCGACCCGGCGTGCACAGCCGAACGGTGCAGGTGACCATCCATCGCCTCCGGCAAAAGCTGGAGGTCGATCCGGCACATCCGGTGCACCTGTTCACTACCCGCGGCCGTGGATACAGGTTCGAGGCGGCAAAACGCTCACCTGAAGCGCCACGGGCCGCCGACACCTTCTTCGGCCGGATCGAGGAGCTGGGGGCCATCGAGCACGCATGGTCCCGTACGAGAGCGGTGCTGCTGGTCGGACCCGGAGGCGTGGGCAAGACCCGACTCGCCGCCGAGCACGTCAAAGACTCCCCTCACCTCTTCTGCTGGTTGAGCAGTCAAGTGACCCGGTCGTCCCTGGTACAAGCCGTCGCCGATGCCCTCGAGCTCACGACCGGAACCTCCGTCGACGAGATCTCACAGACAGTGCGGCACGCCATCGAAGCGCGGCAGCTCATGGTCGTGCTCGACAACCTCGAGCAGCTCGACGAGGAAGCCACCGCTCAGATCACCACCTGGGCCGAGAGCCTCACCGAGGGCAAGCTCTTGCTCACGACCCGCCGGTCTATCGAGATCGCGGGCGCGGTGGCCATCGACCTCGGATCGCTGCAGTCCCAGGACGCCGAGAGCCTGTTCATCGCGCGGGCGAGCGCGACTGGCTGGACCGCCGAGGCCGATGATCTGGTGAGCATCCGCACCGTGCTCGCCGCGCTTCAGCACATGCCGCTGGCCATCGAGCTCGCCGCCAGCCGCCTCCGTCTCCTCGCCCTCCCCGATCTCCTCGACCGCCTGCAGCGACATCTCGACCTCCTCGGCCCCGACGCCGACAAAGACCCCCGTCACACGTCATTGAGTGCGGCGATCGCCTGGTCTTGGGATCTGCTCTCCGAAGAGGTCCAACACACACTCACCACCTGCTCGGTGTTTGGCGGGCCCTTCGATCTCAACGCAGCCGAGGCCCTGCTCGCATCCCGAAAGACGGCCTCACAACTACAGATCCTGCAGGAGAACAGCCTGATCCGCCGCGCCTCCCCCACTCGAGATGGTCGGTCGAGGCAGGTGCTGTACGTCAGCGTGCGTGAGTTTGCGCGCCAGAAACTGGAGGAAGCCGGACAGCGAGAGCAGACCGAAGCCGCGTACCGATCGTGGTGCCTGTCTGTGGGCGAAGACATCGTCGATCGCTGGGAGCTCTCTGCCGATCCCGAGGTGATGGCCCAGCTCGACGACCACATCGACCACCTCATGGAGGCCCGCAACCACGCCCTGGACCCGGTGGAAGCGGCGCGCCTGACGGCCTGCACGGTCGACGCTCTGTACAACATGGGCACCCGCTCCCCAATGGCCCTGCCGCTGAGGACGATGGCGAAACATCTCGAGCGCGCCCTGACCGCGGAGCTTCCCGATCGCATCGCGCTGCGCCTGGAGATCGGACTCGCCCGCGTGAACCGCCGTCTCGGACGTGCCGGCCGAACCGTCGAGCGCCTCGAACCCCTGATCGGCCGGGCCGACGCCACCA
>PJEL010001346.1_pt1 | contig 25316 bp, 13 predicted proteins | sample 1853271 | NCBI WGS metagenome assembly PJEL01 (sample SAMN08108733, study PRJNA415343) | Invertebrate metagenome, whole genome shotgun sequencing project. | host: Globobulimina | place: Sweden: Gullmar Fjord | collected 2015-08
GGATAAACATTATAATTTCTGATTCATAGGGTTAGAAAGTGATTGCTATTGTTAGGTTTTATTGATGAATGACAGTTACGTGTTACTGATAAGGTGCCGAATTATATGGTAATTATCAAGTCGACACTTTTGTATAAGGTATTAAAGGGCTGACCAGAATACGGCCCTCTCCCTCGGCTAATCGGGTCCCACTTGTTCTGATATATTTTACGAATCGCTTCAAAGTTGCTATTCACTAGATAACCCTTTGCCAAACTTTCAACACTTTCTTGCTTGGTAAACAGCGTCATAAAAGTGGCAATAGCGTCCATTGGTACACGCCTTTCCCAATCCTCAAAATAACTTCTCAGTATTTCTGCATTGCTACCATCTTCAACAATGTTTGTGGCCGGATTCGAAGAGCTCTGCTCAAATGACTTACTGCAATAGGGTTCAACGACTTTATATTCAACGGGATCGATAAGAAACTTTGGTGCCACTTGAGGGACGTCAGACACTAAGTTTGACCCGTTAACATATTCTCCAAGTTGATTTCGAAAGCGTACTTGAGGCAATAACTCGACACCGGCTTGCGCTTTACACAGTGCACCAAGCAGTTGTGTTCTTAATTCAGCTGCGAAATCATCCTGACCACGGTCAGCAATTTTTTCTAGCGAAGTAAACAAAATACTAGCATCGACTTCATTGCATAGCATTTGTTGTTTATTTTCTGAAGGTACAAGATAGTTGGACTCAAACAGCTCGGAAAGAAGCAGCCAACCGACAAGATTTTCCGACAAATATGGAATACAGCACGCTTGTACAACAACCGTTTCAGTCACGGTTTCCAACTTGCCCAAAGCGTAGTTTTGTTTTTTCGCAGCCTCAGAGACCAATCGTGTACCAACTGCAGCCTTGCTATTTATAATCCAGCGTTCCAATTCGCTTTTAGTCTGACTGTCTTGAACAAGTCCATTAGACAATTGTGAAATATGATAAATCATGCTGTCTGAAGCACTGCATAATTTTGTTGAAGCAGGTAGCTCACTCAGTCCAAACTTCAATATTTGATTAGGTGCAACACAATGATTTGGTTCCTCTAGTGTTAACCACGGTGTTTCCTCAATTTTTCCGTGAAGTTCATCGGAAACGTCCGTTTTCTCATCTCGAATAATGCACAGCTGTTCAAGAATGAATGAGGCGAAGTTTGCTGGCTGTTCTTGCATCAATGCAATATCAATTAGTTCAATAGGTTGACCACTGTTTACCCACTTTTTCTGACATGCTGCAACTTCACTTAGTTCAGAGCGCTGAATGATAGTGACATTTAATTCAGACGGTACGTCCGAGCTCCCTTCCATCAAACAATCAGTAGTTATCGTTACATGCCCCCCGGTATTAGTGAGGTGTATCGGCATTGAACGCCATAAATCCTTTTGCTCTTCAGCCCCTATATCAGACAGGAGTGTTTTTAATTCCCAGTCATCAAACTCTGAAAAGTCACACATAGGTAACGCTAACCGATAGACATCAATAATGCCTTGGTAAGACTGTTCCTTAATACCGATAAACTCTTCATGCGGACCTCTCAATACCTGTTCAAATTCTGGATCCAATTGACACCAACCAGGGAGCTCGCCTGTTTGACACATCTTCCATACTTTCATCCACACGGCTTTTGTGGTTTTGTTTCTTTTCCAAAGAGGATATTTGAGGTCATCCTCTTTATTGCCGTGAATCAGATACCGCAAACCTCGCTTTTCATCCAGCGATTTAAACTCATCAGACAACTCTTTGAGCAATGTCAAACGACCTGACTTGGAACCGAGGGCTGGATACGTAGCAAGCAGAGATAAACAATTGGATTCTGTGCAGCCACCAATTTCTTTGAACTCTTCTAACATACTTACCAGCTTTTGATTCAAGAAACACAGCTCGATATCAGGCGCTGCTGACGCCAACTCTTTAGCGAACCCCATCCCAAATGCTCGCTCGCCCCTTTTAACAAATAGCTGTCGCTTGCTTTTCAAGTCCAATAATTCATTCAAAGAGCGATATTTGGTTTTTTGAATCGAGCCAATGGCATCGACTTTGAACAGTTTCAGGTGTCTACATAGCTCGAAAAACGTCGAAATCTTGATATCAATATTAGAGTCAGCATTAGAAATAACAAAGTCGATTATCCTATCGCAAGCTGAGGACTGTTGTTGGCTAAAGTTAGACTGGTGCTGATTGATATAGGTGTCTATACAAGCGAGCAGAGATAACAGCTCATCCTGTGCCAGAACTGCATATTCACCATCACTATCTGTGGCGATAAATCTCGGAACCAATAATTTGTCGGTCTTTAGTCCCGAGAGCACATCCCAAATATCTTGATCATTTTTATCAATCGGGATAGCCACTGATTGATCTTTACTAAGATGTGTAAGCAAAACAGCCACCAGTCCTTTATTAGTCGAAAGCTCTACTAAAGGTTGCTCAGCTAAGGTTTTTTTGAATAAAGGTAACAACAAGGTATTGAGTTCAACCTCAGTAATCTCTCTGCTCACTAAATCAACAAACTGACTTAAATACTCAATATAAATAGACTTTTCAAACACATGATTTATATCTTCACCTAACACTTCTCCCACAAGTGTAGGCGTCCAGTTTGTATCGGTATTTCGTGTGGTCAAAAATTCATACCCACACTTCTGATATAAGGTTTTACTTTTCAAAAGTTGTCTTAATATTGGCAACGTAGACCAAATACGTGATTGATCATTATTTTGAGGTTTAGGTATTGGTATACAATGCGCTAGTGAATCAAGTAACTTCCATGACGTTTGAGCTTCATCGACATCAAGTAACCAGTTATTTGGTTTTACGACTTCACGCTTGTAAGTATTTTTCGTTACAAATAGCTGATGCAGTGCTTCAGTTAGAGTTGAAGTAGTTTTATGAGAAAGATTAAATTGACGACAAAATGCATCTAATGCACTTAAGACCAGATTAAACGTTCCTTCACTGGCCAAAATTACATTCCATACCTCTCTTAGACGCTTCTCGTCGTTTTTGACTTCGTCAAGCGTAACCGATTGACCTAATTGTTCATGTCCGTGTAAGCCTTTTCGACCAGCATCGACAAAGAAATAACCATGGAGGTAGAGGTTATAATCATAGTCACCACCAATGGGAACCGATACTAATTCATCAGTAGTTGCAAGAGGTAGAAAAACAGCCCAGTTGGCTCGTAAATACGCTTGCCCAGTGGTTTTATAACGCGAAAAGGTAACCGCTGCATGCTGCTCAGCCTTATCCAGTGCCTCTACAGGCTCTTGTGCGTGCTTATCAAACTGGTAGCTTTTAGGCCAGCCCATTCCTGCCGTTTTCAGTGTTTTTAATCGTGAATCAGCGATAATCTGCTCACATCCAGCATACTCTAGAACATAGCTATTATCTTGTACTTGGGCACGTATTTGGCCGCTGAACATCGCATTAATACTTCCGTTAGAAAGTATCTCTTCCCCATTAAAAGCGCTTCGACTCGAATCTGGAACCAAAGTAATGTGCGTAATAGTTTCAAACTCACCACGTAACGTTTCTTTATAAAAAACGATGTCGTTAAGATGTTTAAGTTGAGGCAAGATTTCAGATGTTTTTTCAGCTAGATGTTTTTCAGAGAAAAAATCAGGTAAGGAATGGCCATCACTAATATTGTTGATAATCATATTGTTGTTTTTGGCATCAACAAGGGCTTGAGTTCTCAGTGGAACCCACACGATAAACCATGGTTTGTCTTTCTCGCCAAGCAAAGGTGCTAATTGCTTTTCGATACGTATCTTATCTGAACGATCGAACTCGTTCCATTTAGGGCGATACTTATCCCAGGGATTAAACACATCAGCAGCCCAAGTTTTATGTAGCCACTGTTCCGACATAAAGAAGAAAGCTTCACCTAAGTGAAACAAGCTTTTCATACCTAACCCAAACTTTCCGACAGATGTTTTTGAAGCGGCTTTTGAGCTTTGAGCAATAGACAAGATGGCATCGCGATGCTCCTCTTCTAGAGGCGCATCATTGACAAAGAAAATCGCTGGAGCATTAAGCAGTTCATTATCGGCGTCTTTAAAACCTTGGCTCCAACCTATTGTTAAGGTATTTGCACCAGCATCATCGGCATTTTGAATGATCTCCTTAAGCACAGGAAAACCATTATCATAGCGATCGGTCAAATTATCTTTGATTTGGTTGATCACACCAATCGCATCTATTGAAGCACCTGCCATAGTTAGAACTCGCCTATTTGTATAATTAGAAAGAACAGAGAAAAGCCAAAGAGAACAAGCTAGGGTAACCTTTGGATGGCTTCCTAACTTATCATTTTACGCCACATTACAATTAGATAGTGATTCTATCGCAACCACCAAAGTCAGGCTGGAATATCCAATATTCCAAACTAGGTGCGATGCTTTTGATAATAATACGATAGGCCTTACAAGACCTTGTTTGAAAGCACGTTTCGGAATCGATTGGAGTAGGTAACAATGAATAGTGGCTACCTAGCTGAAGAGAATCGGCACTAAAATAGATAAATGGCAGACTACTAACACCTCATTTATCCAACAACTTCAATCCTATAAAAATGCCAATAACAATACTCAATGTAGCCACAAGACCAGCAGCGGATAGCGCAGGTAATGCGACTAGTAACTGTGAATCATTCCCGCCGCCGGCCATAACAGCTCCCAATCCCATTAATGCTCCTGAAAAGAAATGCTTAGTTAACTGAATCAATGACACAAATTCAAACCTAAATGATTTCGTTACAAAAGCCGCTATGGCCATGCCAAGCACAAGAAAAAAGAATAAGTAGAACCTTTCAGATCTTGGCCAAGCAGCCCCATTTCCATTCCATACAGATAGCCCGACAGATTTTAACAACCCACTGGGAGTCCAATGAGGTTCATAAATAAATACTAGCCCTGCCATGACACCGATCCCCAGCATAGACAACCAAAGCTTACGAGTTTTAGTATCACTTTTTGAAGCAACAACAAGTAGTATTACTGATAAACCAATTAGTATCATTATGTGCAAAACGGGGGAGATTAAATATGCCTTCCCTGCTCTATCAGTAAAGAGATCAACGAATAAAAGCCATGACACCAGCCAACCTAGAATTGTTGCTACCATCATGAACTGACCTCGGGCAAAACGACTAATGGTCGATACTCCGCACCCACCATTGAATGACGCACCTAAACCAAAAGTAAACCCTCCAAGAGCCGTCAATATCGTGGGAAAGTTACTATTCAAGCGAATAGGTTGGTCCAGAAAATATGCTATAGCTATTGCTAACCAAACAGACGACCCACTTAAAAGAATTGAGACTAAAAATACTGGTTTTCCGCTTGTCGCTTCTTTCACCCCTCGCACCATACAAAGCCCGGTAGTTTGGGCTAGAAAACCAATAACCGTGATGAAGAAAAGTGATAGAAGCAACATAGTTGTGCCTTAGGGGGTATTGAAAAGACATTACTAAACACTATAGTTAAGAATCTTCAATTCTTGGAAGAATTCGCCATGAACTCACAACTCATCAACTAACATGTCTCAAATGCATACAGCATCTATTCGGTAATTTAAACTAATAAACATTAAAAAGAGCAACTAACATGGATGTGAATCAATTCTCTAAATTAGTGGCTGAGGTTAACATAGGCAAACAACTGCCCAATGCAATTTACCTTCATAAAGATGCATTCAGTGCGCTACCTAATGCACTGATACAGTTCATTCCTGCCGTAGCAAAAGCCGTTAACTTAGATGAAGAAGACTGGAACCTCGTTAAACTGTTTAAAAAAGAGTTCCGTTTATCTCTTCTCCACTACCCTAATTTTTATACTGATTCCTATCCCGCATTAGAACAAAGCCTCAATGTCGACCTCTCTAAACTAAGCCACAAAATTACAGGTTATCGCGAATCTGAAAACCCACCGATCTTACATAGAAAAGAGACCATGGTTTTACCAACGAGTGAATATTACGGACATTTCGTTTCACTCACACAAGAAGGCGAGAATGCAGGCCTGTTCGAAAACAGCCGTTTGATTGGTTTTAAACGTTCTTGGGAAAACCTAATAGCACGCAATGGTTATGAGCTTGTCGATGGTCGACTATTCCGATGCTCCTTTGTAACAACGCAAGAAGAAACTGGGATTGATAGGTACAGAACGGCCATCGTGCGTCATGAACTCTCCGCACCAATGAAAACTCTCGTTAAACATGGCTACTTAAAAGGCGAACACTCAATTTTCGATTATGGCTGTGGCCGCGGAGACGATTTAAGAGAGCTCGAAGCACATGGCCTCGACGCTCTGGGTTGGGATCCGAACTTTCAACCCGACAACGACAAATCCAGTTCTGATATCGTAAACATAGGTTTTGTTCTTAACGTAATAGAAGATCAAGATGACAGACTCGAAGCCCTACTAGACGCATGGGAGCTAGCAGACAAGTTTCTAGTGGTTTCTGTCATGCTGGCTAACGAAAACTACATTGCTCAGTTCAAACCTTATAAAGATGGGGTCATCACCTCTCGTAACACCTTCCAAAAATACTACGCGCAATCAGAGATCAAAGTGTACATAGAGAGAAGCTTACAAGAAGAAGCCATTACCGTCGCACCTGGTATTTTCTATATCTTCAAAGACAAATTGGAAGAGCAACAGTACCTGCAAAGTAAATACAAACGCCACCACAAATGGCAGCAACTGACGTCACCAGAGCCTATTGAAGCCAAAGACAAAGCCAAACTGCTTATTACTCAACATCAAGACTTGTTTAATGACTTTTGGAACACCTGCTTAGAACTAGGGCGTATTCCTGCCAATGATGAATTTGAACAATCTGACAAAATTCTTGAGTTAATAGGCTCACACAAAAAAACCTTTAACTTACTGCAAGAGATGTTTGATACCAAAGAATTTGAACAAGCAGAAAACAGCCGAAAAGAAGATCTTCTCCTCTACTTTGCTATGGGACTGTTTGAAAAAAGAAAACCCTATACGCTGCAACCAGAACCCCTTAAGCGCGACATCAAAGCCTTGTTTGATGATTACAAAACCGCAATCAACCTGGCTGCGGAATTACTGTTTGCGATTGCCGATACCGACTTAATTCATCAGCAATGCGAGAAAGCACACGGTCAACTACCAGCAAGCCTGCTAAACGAAGGGCGCTCACTGCTCCTACATCGAGACCTTATCGATGATTTACCACTACTGCTACGAGTATACGTAGGTTCAGGGTTGCAAATGTATGGCGAACTAGGTGACGAAATTGACCTCATAAAGATTCACATCACATCAGGAAAACTCACCCTAGCCGCTTATGATGCCTTTGAAAAGTCGGTGCCCTTTTTAACTGAGCGCATAAAAATCAAGATGGCTGAGCAAGACATCGACTTCTTCGATTACGTAACTGAACAGCGTAGACCGCCACTACTCAACAAACACTTATACATGCAAACTGACGATAAGAAGTATAAAAAACAGAAAAGTTTTGACCAGCGTTTAGCGTTGCTAATGGATTATGATTCCAATGAAGAAGCGCAAATGAACAGAGCGGAGTTTGAAGCGCTGCTGGGTAAACACAAGAAGCACATTAAAGGCTTCAATCTGGTAACGAAGAAACCTTCATAAAAATTAGGTAAAACATGGAAATCTCAATTACATCGCTGTAAAATACAACGCTAATTTTGGCATACTCATGTTATTTATCGCACAAAACTAGCCCTAACATAACAAACTAAAACTTTAGTTTGTCAAAAAATAACATACCGACTAATATGTATGTCATATTGAAATGACATACATAGAGGCTAATATGCTAAATCAGGATTCAGGCTACTGTTACTCTTTCCCTGCCGTAAGAGGAATTCAAGCAGGACGCCCCTTCTATATTGCGACTTGCCCTCTTAGGATTATCCCTAAAATTTTCAGCTACAACGAAGATGACGTTCCACCAGAGCTGAGAGCTCAAAGAACCCTAAATAAAACTCGTATTCCTGAGATGGTCAAATACTTGTTAGACAACCCCAAAGAATACGTCTTCTCCGCTTTGACCGCATCGGTAGGTGTTGATATATCGTTCGATGATCATGATGGAGCACCAAATCTAGGAACACTTAAGATCCCTATGGATGCTCAAATTTTGATTAATGATGGGCAACACCGACGCAAAGCGATTGAAGAAGCACTTCGAGAAAACCCTGATTTAGGTCAAGACAATATCCCTGTTTTGTTTTTCATTGATGAAGGTTTGGGCCGCAGCCAACAAATGTTCGCGGACTTAAATAAATATGCGGTTAAACCAAGCCCATCGTTGGGCACGTTGTACGATCATCGTGATGAAAGTTCAGAACTAGCAAGGGAATTGGCAAAAAAAATAAAGCCATTTGTTGGTCTAACCGAAATGGAAAAATCCAACATCAGTCCTAAATCGAATAAGCTTTTTACCTTAAGTAGCATTAAGCAATCTACTAGAGCACTTTTAAGCAAAGGACCAAAAGACGGCTTTACCGAAGAAGAAAAAAAATTAGCTGCGGAATTTTGGGAAGAAGTGACACGGTACATCAAAGATTGGCAACTAGTTATCGATAAAGAAATTTCACCAGCGCAACTTCGTCAAGAGTACTTGCATGCACACGGTGTTGGTTTACATGCAATTGGCGTATTAGGAAAACACCTTCTGTGCCAAGAGCCTAAAGATTGGAAAAAGAAATTACAAAAACTAGCTGACGTAGACTGGCTAAAGACCAATCCTGAATGGATAAAACGCAGTATGAACCATGGCAAACTGAGTAAGTCGACAATGAATATTCAGCTAACTGCCAACGCACTAAAAATTGAACTTGGGTTACCACTAACCCCAGAAGAAAAAGCTCTAGAGAAGCAGTTATCATGATACACGAGCTACAATTGGCGGAAGATCTCGCCGAAGAATATCAAGAATTTATCAACACTGAAGATTTCGCAAACAATAAACTCAGTCACTATATTGCTGACGTACAACGCGTCTATTGTGCAGATAAAAGACCGTGGGTGATTGGTTACAGCGGAGGTAAAGACTCATCTGCAATAATGACCTTGATCTACATGGCACTACTTGGCCTTAAAGAGGAAGAACGCTCAAAACCGGTTTTTGTTGTGACCTCCGATACGCTTGTCGAAACCCCTGTGGTTGTTAATCATATTAACAATTCTTTAGACGCTATTAGCAAAGGGGCCAAGCGAGACAACCTGCCGATCACTTGTCACAAAGTTGTCCCTGAAGATTCTCAAACCTTTTGGTCTAGTCTATTAGGCAAAGGTTACCCTGCACCGACACGTTCTTTCCGCTGGTGTACAGAGCGAATGAAAATAAACCCTGTCAGTGATTTCATCAAATCTAAAGTATCTCAGTTTGATGAAGTTATTGTGGTTTTAGGTTCGCGTAGTGATGAAAGTGCTTCTCGTGCTCAAGTAATTGCAAAGCATAAAATTGACGGCTCTCGTCTGGCACGCCATACAACTCTTTCCAATGCGTTTATCTTTACACCCATCGATACCTGGGGTGTGGATGACGTGTGGAAAATTTTAAGGCTCTGCCATCTAACGACCGAAAAAACACCTTATGGCATCAAAAACATCTGGAGCAATCGGTACGATCTTGAGTGGGAAAACCCTTGGGGAGGAAAAAACTTAGTTCTTTGGAATCTTTATAAAGACTCTTCAGGCCAGGGGGAATGCCCAATGGTTATTGACGAAACCACCCCGTCTTGTGGTAATTCTCGTTTTGGATGCTGGACATGTACCGTGGTAACTAAAGACCGCGCTATGGAAAGTTTGATTCAAAACGGTGAATCTTGGATGTCACCTTTATTAGAATTCAGAGATATGCTCGCTGAAACGGGGATTCCAAAAAATAAGGATGAATACCGAAACTTTAAGCGTCGTACAGGGAAAGTGACAAACCAAGCTTCATACAAAGGTAACGAGCTAAAAACTCTTGAAGATGTAAAAAGTAACATTACTCTTGGTGAAGGCCAACACCTTGAAATTTCTGATGATGGGACCCAGGTTCGACTGTATCAAGACGGTCACTTACTTGAACACTACTCCTATCAGTTAGTTAAAAGCACTCCTGCTCACCCGAACCCTACAGAACTTGCTTGGCATTTAATTCGATTTATTCCCGGCCCTTACTGGCTAAAATATCGTCGCCAGTGGTTGCGTGAATTGTTGGAGCTCGATAAGAAATACAAATCTGAAGGTCGTGAAATTGAACTTATAACGGTTCCAGAGTTACATGCCATTCGCCAAGAGTGGATCCACGATCCAAACGAGCCTGACTGGGATGACTCCCTACCGACTATTTTCAATGAGGTTTACGGCTACGATCTTGATTGGGTTTATGACGACAATGCAAGTTTTGGTAAAGATGATGCCTTAATTATCAACGAGCTCAGTGAAGATTTCGATATTGCACCTGAAATGATAATGAAGCTAATTGAGCTTGAAGTCTCAATGGAAGGTCTAAGTCGACGTAGCGGAATCAACAATAAGATTGCTTCACTACTGAAACAAGACTGGGGAAGCCTTGAAGAGATCAAACAAAAGCATGCCTCACTACAAAGCAAGGCAGAGTTTGATATTCACCAGCAAGAAATTGACCGTTACAATCAACAATTGATTGATATCGATAAGCAGCTACTAAAAGAGTTTTAATTAAAGTCATGCTGATTACTAAATTAACGTTAAACAACTTCAGAGTATTTCGTGGATACCACGAAATAGATTTACGTCCGGCGCCTGCTCGTCTTAGTTTAAACGGCGCTATTGAAGGCACCGAACGCCCGATCATTTTATTCGGTGGCTTAAACGGTGCAGGTAAAACATCAATTCTTACTGCCGTTCGTTTGGCTCTTTTTGGTCGTCAATCGTTTGGCCAATTGATGTCGAATAGCGAGTATATTGAAGCTTTAGGTGATTTGATCCATAAGGGTGTTGGGCACGGTGGTGTTCAAGACAATGCATCTATTGAACTTGAATTTAAATACAGCCAAAACGGTGAAGAAAACACATACAAAGTGATTCGTGGTTGGAAAAAAGACAAGAAGGACAATTTGTGCCTCGAAAAAGATGGCCTTCCCATTCCCGAGCTCAATTACGAACAATGCCAAGGTTTCTTAAACGAATTAATCCCAACTGGAATCGCTGATCTTTTCTTCTTTGATGGTGAAAAAATCGCCGATTTGGCTGAAGATGAATCAGGGAAGGTTTTAAAGACTGCAGTTCGTCGCCTATTAGGGCTAGATGTTATTGGGAAGCTTAAGAGTGATTTAGGTATTTACCTAAAGAAACAAGGCTCCTCGACCCTTACTCAATCAATCCGCGAAGAAATGGATTCGCTCGATACCAAGCGTATCGAACATGAGCGTAATTCAGAAAAGCTACGTGGAGAAGCTGATATTGTTGACGCTCAAATAGAGCTCACATCAAATGATATTCTCAACTTAGAGAACAAACTTTCACAAAGTGGTGGCGCATGGGCGAAAACCCGTGAAGCCGAAACACTAAAAGTTGATGAGTTATTAAAAGAGAAAGTCGAGTTAGAAAAACAGATCCGTATGGAAATGGAAACTAGCTTACCGTTTTCACTTGCTCCAAATACAATGTTTTCATTACTTGAGAAGATCAAGCAAGAACAGAGCATCAAGCAAAAACAAAACTTTGGCCAAGAGTTAGACTCATTCCTTGAGACACTACGAGCTAAGCTATCCTTCAACTTAAGTGGTTCAGCCCCAGCAGCAATGGAAGCCATCACTGATAGTCTTGCGGACCACTTAGGTGATGTTTCACAGCAAGATCTATTACTTGATATATCAGACCGTCAATCGGCGACTATAGACTACCAAGTAAACCAGCAATCTTCGGACTCATTCAACCGATTTAACGAAGCTAGAACTCGCTTAAAATTAGTTGAAGATGAAATCGATAATGCGTCTAACAATATTGCACGCGCACCAGAGCAAGAACTGGTCAAAGGCTTATTTTCTGATGTACGAGAGCTTGATAAGAAGAAAGAAAAACTGATTATTACGTATCATGACTTGTTAGAAAAAGCGAAGCGTGAACTTCGCTTAGCGCTTGAAACAGCAAAACAAATTCAAAAACTTCATGACAAAAATAAAGATCAAGCTAATAAAGATAGTAGCGTCGCTAATGCCCAAAATGCAATGCTACTTCTAGACAGGTTTTCAGAGCAGCTAACTAAAGCTCGCGTAAAACAACTTGAGTCTGAATTTGTTGCATCATACAAAAAGCTTGCTCGTAAAGAAGATCTCAAAATTTCTGCGACTATTAACCCGGCAACATTTGATGTTGAGTTAATCGACGAACACAGCATTAAGATAAACCGCAAAGCGATGTCTGCTGGTGAAAAACAAATTTACGCGATTTCAATCCTTGAAGCACTAGGTAAAACATCAGGTCGAAAATTGCCAATTATTATCGATACACCACTTGGACGTTTGGATTCGCACCATAGAGATAAGCTAGTAGAAAACTACTTCCCTACTGCAAGTCACCAGGTAGTTATATTGTCGACGGACACTGAGATTGATAAGAACTATACCAGCATGATTCAGGATGATATCGCGCGTACTTACGAAATCTGCTTTGATGGTGCAACCAAGTCTTCATCACTGAAACAAGGTTACTTCTGGAAAGAGCCAACTAAGGAGGCTGTATAATGCTACCTAATCGCATGAACTTGACTCGCACTACGGAAGAACAATTAAAGAAGCTAAAGGGTTATACAGGGATTACTCCAAACGTATCCGCGCGTATTGCTTTTTTTCGCTCTGTAGAGAGTGATTTTAGGTACAACCTCATCGAAGCGAAACTCGATGGCTCATTAGTATTGGATAAGTTTACGTGGCTAGGTGAAACCAGTGATGTGACTGAGTTAGTTTTAAAGATGTACTACCCTGAACTGGATACCAAGCAATACCAACAAGCTTGGGCTGCTCATGTTGAAGATGGTATTGCTTCACTGAGAAACCACAAATCTATAGAAGCGCTTGCTAGAAAGCTATAGTTACTTATTTAGTTGCTTTGTTACGTAAAAGAGTTATCCACTCTAACTGTTATCTATCAAGTAGTACAAAGTTCATGAAAACCTTATTGCTTGGTAGGTGGTTGAAGTAGTGCTAGAGTTTTATTCTAAGTCCATAAGCCGATTCTGCGTAAATTCACTATTACGCAACAAGGTCTTATTTAGTTTAAACAATGGTGTATGTACCATTATTATTTCAATTCAATGTGCGAATCGAAAAACCGTACAATTTGGATTACTGCTTAAAATTGGTCACACGCACAACTAGATAAACCAAGAATAGGATCTAAACAACCATAACACCCAATCTACGAATTATGGTTGTTTAGATCTAATATACCCTATTACTTAATATATTTAGTCATTTCTTTATACATTAATCCAGCACTTCTTGAGACTGCATCTACATTAGTAAAGTATTCACATTCAACTTTAACTTTATTCAGCACTTTTATGTATTCATCCTTTTTGATTACATCACCATACTCAACCTTACCATCATCAACCAACTTATTAACTATTAATCTCAACATTCGCATTAATGAAATCAACCCAACAGTTTTATTCAACACTGATTTTTTATTTTTTTTATCCCATGCATCTGGCCACCTTTCATTAACTGCTGAAAAATAATTAATAACATTTGCAGCAATTGCAGCGTCATCCTTTTCGATAAAACTCTTTCTAAAGACTAAGACTTTAAAGTCATTTCTTTTACGATCGGGTAATTTGTCATCTTTGAGCCCTAAAAAACCTTTCTTTTTCCCCAATAAGATATCTCTATCTAAACTAGGCTTCTTACTTATTAGTTTAACAAGGTTATCTACAAATGCAGCTTGTGTAAGAAGTTCCCCGTCAACACCCTTAGTTTTTATCCCTAATCGTTTAATTCTCCTATAAAAAGGAGAGTCATTTCTTTCATTCATAACAATCGCAATTTGATGACAGCTCCGAAAAGGGCTTCTTGCTAGTGCAAGAGCTTCCAGATCATATACAAGGCTTTTATTAACCTTAGTTTGACTCTGATTTACCATAGTGAAGACTTGAGATTGAGTGTGTAAATCAGCTTCAACAAAAATAGTTACTAGTAACTCAAAATCCTTTCTATTTCCTTTTTTATTTTCATATTTACCATCTGTATCTTCAAAACCAGCAAGTCGGTGTTGTCCATCCAATACTTTGGCAACTTTTCCTCTATATTCCTCAGAAAAAGTGATACTTAAAACACCGTCTTTTGTAGAAATATACTTTTCAGGAATTGCTACGATGATTGAGTTTGGGAAGGTCGCATCTACAGACGTTATATATTCTTTAATTTTCTTCACTCTAGGAGGAGAAAGCTTACGCTGTATTCCTAAATAGCTATCAATTCCATCTTCGTTTTCATCTTTCAACTTTCTAACATCAGAGAATGAAATACTAGTTAACTCACTAGCTTTCATAACACAACAATAAAATTCACCAATAGGTTGAGTTAACTTTAAATATTCACTATTAATTACATTCATATATTAACCACCCAACTTATTCGTGATATTTTCATTCATTTCTTCGATCTCTTCTTCGTTCTTTTTACTTGGGTTACTTCCAAGTGTCTCTAGATGGTTTGGCCAAATACTGTAATACCAAACAATCAGAGTTGCAAATACGACAAACAAACTTGCCTTATCCATTGTCAAAGTACTTATCTTCATTTCTATTCCGAGTAAGCTTTCGATTCTCAAGTTCACAAAAATATAAGCACCTGTTGTCAGAGAACCTAGGAACAGGTAAAAACAAAACTCCTTCCATATGTTTTTAGTTCCTTCTTTTAACCTATTAACAATATATGGTGCTAAAAATGCAGCCGTATATAAGAATGCTTCCCCACTTTCGAAACTGTCAATAAATGCCTCACTGAATGCAATAGAAGACCATGATGCAGCAACTACTGAGCTGATTAAAATTGGAACCAAAGAGAAAAAAATAGTTATTACAAATTCTTTAGAGACCCGACCAAAATGTTTAATAAACACCCACAATGTGTTTCCTCTTTCACTTAGTTGTTTTTTCATATTTATACTTAAAAACCTCTTGCTGATACCAACTCAAACGAAACAAGTTTGGCAACCAATTCTCTCTTTTAGTAAGCGTATTAATTTGCTTTCAATATCAATAACCAAACGCTGAGTTTGCTCTCTGCCATTGAGGCAGTCTGATAACTTAACTTTAAAGTGGTCTGTGAATAAAAATAATCCCTAATCAATCTCTTCACAGTGTAACAGGCGAAGTGCTAATCCATTACTAACGTCGCGTTGGTCGTTTCGCGACCAACGCTTAACACCTAAAACGGCTTATATAAGCTCTTCAGAGTTCACGTGTTATCTAGCCTGTAATGCTGTAACTTTTACTTTTTTAACGCCCATTTTTAATTCACCATTATCGTTAAGATGGTAACCAACAGATAAGCACTCCCCTTTTTTCAATTCCCCTAACCTTTCTTCCCAATCGACTTGTTTAGTACCTGAAACTGAAAGCTCGAGAATTTTTGCATATGTTTTTGTTTCTGTTTTCGCAGGGGCAAAAAATAATTTATGTGATGCTTGAAAAAGTCTATCCTGCTCATCTTTTTTAAGCATACTTAGAGTTTGCGTTGCCAATACCAACGACAAGCCGTATTTTCGCCCTTCAGTCAACATCTTCCCTAGTGGGCTTTCTAAGCGATGATCTAGATTCTGAACTTCATCCAAAACGATAGGGATCGGGTTATTTTTAGTACCATAACTGCAAGCATATGCGTACAGGTCCCAAAGCATGAATTCAGTTGCCAACATTGAAATATCATGAGGCAATGAAGCCAATTGCATTATATTTAATTGCTGTGAGCCATTGAGCATATCAGCCCAACCACCAGTACTTTCTGATGAAAATAAATTTGATTTAACTAGTGGAGATATTTTGCTAGCTAAAGCTTCTCCAATTTGACCTTCCTCAAGTAAATCGTCATGCATGCATTGAAAGTTATATTTTTGACCATATCGCTGTACACCACACTCAATTACATTATTTAAAACAGCTAACTGCCTTTCTCCAATACTTGAATAAACCTTATTGAATACGGATGCTACTCTACCAGCGACAGTATGAGGTGGTTCTTTAATTTCTATACCACCAAAATCTTGTGACTGTTGGCGGAATGGCGTCATGGGCAACGGTTTATGGCATAGAACATGAGAATGAGGGTCAACTAGCTCTTTAAACTCTGACTCCAAATGGTTTGGCAAAAATCCATTTGTATAATCAAACACAAGTGGATCAATTGATGATTTGAACATACTCATCAATAACCCTTGTATGCAGTAAGTTTTGCCTTGTCCAGAACTACCAAAAATAATTAGGTGTCTATTGGCAAGATCGGGATGCTGATATTCCCAGAAGACACCTTTTCCATTAGTAATATCTTCACCTATCAATATCCGAGCTCTTTCTTGTACTTTCGTCACTTTTGATTCGTCAAAGCTTGCTTTTTCTACCTCACCTCCATCTTGATCCGTACTAGGTTCGTCATCAGGAACTCTAGTAGGTGTTTCCTTATGAGACGTATTCAATAGGATATATTCTTCAGGTATTTTATTTAATGTATCAGAACAAGCACCTGCCATTAATTCGGTTAGCGGCGTACTTACTAAGTAATTTAAATTAGCACTTGGCAATTGAATTTTAAGAATGTTTTGAACCTCCTTAAAGCTTGCTTCAAAGAAGGTGTCATTCTCTACCATCGCTACTAAGAACCCTTCAGGGTAGTCTTGCAGTTCAGCTAATTGGTAATCGCCCTGTAGCCACCATTCACGTTGTTTTAAGAGTTGCTCAAAGTAATCTGGTTGATAAAGGTTATACAGCTTGTATTTATCAATCTGCATTAGTATCTGACGCATAAACAAACCGCGGTAAAGATGCCCTGCTAAATCATCACGACCTAAAATATCTTCAGTTAAATAACGTTTTAGCTCTTTGGCTTGCTCTACCCCTTTATTGTGAGTTTGTTTTAGCCCTGCTTTTACTTCAAGTGGAAGTAAGTAAAGTTGATTGTCTTTAAAGCCAACAAACAGCACATCGTCTGAAATTGCACCGGATTTATAACCATTTACATTACGTGAAAAATCACTGTCATTCATTTTCAAGCCAATATTACCGGCTACACGAACCATCTCAGCAACTGATAACGGAACCCAAATAATATCGGACTTTGCTAATAAGCAATTGATGTATTTATAGGCGCCAATAATACCCTTTTTCTCTTTTCGCTCATTGCTATTAGCAGTGATCATTTTGAGTAACCACTCACCGTTGAAGGCGTTGAACTCCTCAATAATGCCACCTTCGTCCTGCTCTAATACTTTTTTATACAGGTCCGTTTCTTTGGTAACTGTAATCGCATCGTAGTTGGTTGAGTTAGTGTAATTATCTGAGTAATGGATCAGCACCATATCTTTAGCGCTTTCAAAAAAGTCTAAGGTGACTTTAGGGTCAATAATTGTGGTCCATATTGAATTATCGTAAGAGCGCTCAAGTAGTGTTTTAAAGTCATCACTCACCGCTAAAGCTAAAGAGTTAGCACGACCGTGTTGCACATTCGTTTTACGGGCAGGTTTAATCAAACCATTAAGGCGCCGCGCCATGCTAAGGTGCGAATTATCTTTAGTTTCAACATTCTTCAAACCAAACGCAGTGAAGTAGCTTTCCTCTTTGTTGTCGGCTGCTTCGCCCGCCAATAAGCCGTGACAAACTACGCCACTAAGCTCTTCTAGCACGTTTACATCTGTTGGCTCTACTTTATGATGATTTCTGAAAAAACTTAGGTGTGCATACGCTTGCGGTTTAGTCTCACATTCATCGTTACGAAACTTACTGTAAGTTAAGCGTGTACGTAATAGGTCGATAATGGCATCAGCTTGTTCTTTCAGTGCTCCTTTATCTAATCCATATAACGTTTTCAACTCGTCGTAACTGGCTGTTTCTGCAAAACGGTCAAATTCGCAGCGTGTCTCTTTATCATCGTATAAGTTCACATGAATATGACAGACTTTGTCCTTTTGCGTTTTAACGTAATCCACCAGCCCCATAAACAGTTCAACATTTTTATGGTTATTTACCGAGTTGATAATCAGTGTGGCTTTGCTATTTGCAGTAAATAGTGAACTAAAGGCATCTTTAAACTCTGTGACCTTATCTTTCACCAATTTACGTACGTAGCTGTAACTTGTTTCTTGATGAGGCACTAGCTCAAGCCACATAGAGTTGTCTTTTTCTAGCTTGGTAAAAGCAAACTCATGTTTAGGGTGATACAGAAAAGGCAATAAACCACGCGCATTCAAGCGCTTTAACGTCACTTTGGGTAGTGTTTTAAAACTGCTGTTATCATTGATGTTATCACTAACTATTGCTTCAGCTAGGCTCAAGTGATAAGCCAACACTAAGGGGTGGAATGGAGTTATATATTCACGATATTCTTCGTTTTCTTGGTATTGTGCATACCCGATATTAACGAGCAGTTTTTCTGCTTTGGTTAACATTACATCATAACCAATTTCAGCTATCGCTTGGTTGTATGCATCAACCAATTGAGAGACAACCTTTCTAAACTCGTCACCCCAACTAGATAAACTCGGTAGTGTTTTATTGATTGTGCAATATTCAAATAACTTTAGGTATGACAGGTAAACTTCAGGGTAGTTTGCTTCAATCGCTTTTAGCTCTACGCTGTTTTGTGGATCAACATGTTGATTTAATAACTGCTTATCTAAAAAGTCTGCTTCACGTTGTAACAGTGTTAAACGTCGACCTTTAGGTGCAACCTCTTTATTGTCTAGTAGCACTTTGTTTTTGTTACTGTTAAAGCATGCAAAATAGTCGTCGTTAAATAGCTGTACGAAACGATCTGTATCTAACATAAGCGGTAACGAGAGTGAATCAGATGCTACAGCCCCTTCGACATTAAAGGCTAAGCTACCAACCGCACTAGTCACTTCGAAGACCACATCATTTGACTCATTGGCTAATAATTCAAAGTCGATCTCTTTGATTTCTTGATTGTCGAATAACTGCCCAGACTGCTCTAGTTTAGCCTTATTGCCCTGCTCTGCAATCACAAAGCTGTTATCTTCTGTTTGTAGCGTTATACGTTTTTTATTTGGTTCAATTAGGAAGATATTTTCAAACGAAGGTAAGTAAAAACTATCTGCTGTTAAGACCAAAACACGGAATTTATAACACTCTGCTGTTTTGTCTCTTTTTAAGACCAAACTAAAATACGTTGGCTCACCTGTAAATGCACCCGTAACAGTAACCTTACTACGTTTTCCACCACTATTATTAGGCTGCTGGATCTCAATGCTTGGATCTTTGGTATGCTCTAGAGTAAGTTGATTTTTCTCGACTTTACCACCTAAAAAGGTAAGTGACAGCTCGAAACTCTGCAGGCCCTGTTGCAACGGCAATATGATATGTTGTTCACGTTTCCCTGCTTTACTATCTGATTTACTTTTCTTAGCTAGCCTATCTATTTGCTGAGAATCAATCGACTCGAGCTCTAGGACATTGCTTACGTTATTTTTTTTCTCATTTAAACAATCAGCAAAAGTAAGCTTTGTTTTCCAACTTTCCAAATTTTCATCGTTAAAATGTTTAGCAACAAACTTTTCACTAAAATCATTCTCCGCAAACTTCTCTTCAAGCTCTGTTGAAAAACGTTCAGTTACCGTATTGATACGATCAAATAGCTTTTTATTTTCTTCTAAACGGTTGTTAATCTGCTCTGGTTTACCACTCCAATTCAATATTTCAGGATCATCTAACAAGCCAAGCTCATGAAACTTCAAATCCCCATCTAAGATCGCTTTGTAAAGCTCCTCAAAGCCAAACATGGTTGCACCATCATCCACTATTTGTGAAAAACGGTGATCTAGCAAACATTCAGAAACTTTGCGGTCTTTTGCGTTGGGATCGATTAGACTTTTTAAGGCATCTTTGATTTTTTCTGGGTGCCAAACACTATTGTCTTGAGCGATATCCTCAGCAGAGTTGATTAGTGTGTCTAGCATGCTGTTATGAATAACTAACAATGCAGAACCTTTAAAATTACCTTGCTGCCCAGCCACTTCATCACGTAAATGTGAGATAAAGTTCTCAGAATAACCAATGTCATTTTCACTGTGTAGTACAGGTAAAAGCTTGGTGTTACCACACTTCAATGCTCTGATGGTAGTGTTTTTGACCGTTAATTGGTCATCACATTTTTGGATAAACGCATTGTATAGACGCTGGCTATTCTGGTTATCCGGTGATTGAAACTGATAACGGTAACCATGCTGCAGTTTTGTCTCGTTTAACTTTAAAAACTGCTCAGTTAAAAAGATCTCAAATTGTTTTTCTAACATAGACTGCATCTCCACTATCGCTCATACGTTCAACATTACCAATACGTTCAAAGAATTTAATTAAGGCTTGTTGGCTCTGTTTATCGAAAAATACACCTCTTGATTCAAAGGCTTTGATTAACTCATGGAAACGAAGTTTATCTTGCTCACCAATGGCTAAGTTGGTTAATAACAATAGATAGTCCTGATTAAATACTAATACGCGACCAGCACGGCCACGGGATTGTGCAAAATGGCTACAAAACTCAGATTCTGTTGCTTTGACGTAAAGCTTATTAATCTCATGACGCGTTTCTTTTGAACCAAACTGCATTCTGCTCAACTGAAGTAAATCTGCTAGCACATCATGTGGGTTTTCACTGTCACTCAAGTCGAAGTGTAAATCTCGACTCTCTTTAAATGCCTGTGCATAGTTTTTCAGTAAAGTAGCGGAGCTAGGAGTTTGCTGGAGATTTTCAGCTAAGGCCCATAATGGCTGAATGGTGTTCACTGCATTATCAATCTTTTTAGATTGCAGGCTTTCATTCATTGAGAGGTACGGAAAGATATTCCACAACGACTTTGACAATTGTTTAAAGCCATAATCTTTTATCAGATAACGCTCATCACTGGCTTTTTCGCTGTCTAATATGTAATAACATAGTTGCGCTACCGGCTCCCCCTTTTGCCACCTTTTTAAATTAAGCGCTAGCTGCGCCGTATAAAGATGTGCGTAAAGGTGTAAAAACTCTTTGAAGATTGATAACAGGTATTTGGGTCTTTTGCCTAGAAAACGAAGATCTTGCTGTAGTTGCTTTGCTATAAATGGTAGATATGGCGCTTCACTCGGTTCAGAAAAAGTCAAAACTCCATCTTTCTCTTTATTGCTTGGCTTCATTAACTTCAATAGTTCTGAGTACAGCTGCTCCTCTAAGAAGTTAAATTGATTGTTTGGTTTTTCATTAAAGAAGAAGTTTTGCAATAAATTAGAAAACATTCCACCTAAGCTTGCATCCCTTGCACTGCCTTTCTGCTTAATAGTCTTAAACAATAAAAACTCAGGCGATATTTTAAAAATCTGGTCATTTTCAAAGTACATTTTTTCTAGGATGGGCCAGAAATCACTTTCATCTAACTTTGTTTTAAAACTACGCTCGCAGCTCAACTTAAATGTTGCGAGCGCTATTTCTGATTCAGTTGTTTCACCCTCTTTAATCGCTAATTTTTCATCATCAGTTAATTTTTCTAGGTACAATTCTTTTCGATATGATGTTTTAACCACATAACCTAATACACTGTCCCAATTAAAAATATCTTTTCTATCCTTTGTGTTAATTGGGAAGTAGGTAGTTAAAGTGTTATTTTTCACCCCATCTTTAGACTGGGGCAAGTCAGCTCTTAGCATTAAACTCATAGTCCACTCACCTCAAAATCTTCATTATCTACGTTGGTTATTTTGTATTGCTTGTTACCTTTCCCAACGATATATAGGGTATCTGCACTATTTGCGATATCCGCAATTTCATCAACCAACTCATCCAGTAACACGACAGTATTCTTGTCATGTTTGTTAGGGCGATAACCGGAAACGATACGTTGCATTAAGTTCAACAAATTGATATTGACCATCAACGATAAGGTTTTATCCCCAACTCGAAAATAAGCAGTGAAATAGCCAGTATTTTTTTTGTGGTCATTTTTAATCGCTTTAACGTCAGCCTTTAACTCTAGGGATGAAGCTAAAAAATAACCATTATGCTCAGAAATGAAAAACTCCCCTTTCGCCAATTTAGGTGCATTTCGATTGTTATATTTATGGATAGCTGTAATTGCTGTTTGGCGATAAAAATGACGCAGTTTTTCTTTTTGCTCTGGTGAGCTATCAAAAGCAGTATGCAACTGCCAAACTTCTGAGTAATTGTCTATTAGGTGCTCATCAAAATCATTCGAAAACTGCTTATGGTATTCATTCCCATAGTCCGACTTCCTTAGAATATAAAACAATCGCAAGTAGGACTCGGCATTTAGTCCCCTTCGTATACCAAAAGCAGTCAAAGCGGTTTTATAATCTTCAAAGTTAACGTCTGGTAGCTGCAGTGAGTGAGACAAAATAAATTTATCGATTTTTTGTGTACGTTGAATCGATGGGTCAAAGTCTGAAATAATATTGGTCAGCTCGTTTTCACCTTTTTTGAATAGGTTATCAAACAAATAGCCAGGCCCAGCAAGCAGATGAAAAATGAAGTCCAATAATGCTCGCGCCGTTAAGAATTGATCTTTCATTAAACGCGCTTTGAACAATAGATCGACAATGACATCTTGAACTTCTTCACGCCCTAGTAATTGATAGTTTGCACAAAGCTTTTTATCAGGGCTTTGTTTGTGCATTTCAACATCAAAGTATTGGCGAATTAGGTTTTCATCTTTTTCAGTAATTTTCTGAAGCAGCTCTTTTGCAAACTTAGAAGTATGACCGTCAATTTCTAACGTAAATTTAGGATAGTCTTCAAAATCTAAAAAGATATGATTTTCTGAGGTCGGCTGTTTCTCTAAAAAAGCTTTGATTGATGATGTTACTTCGGTCACCGCGCCTTCTTCAGCATAGTTACCCAACATACCTGTATTGATGCCTACAACTAGCGGCTTCGGTGTAGTGTTAAACTCAGTAAACAATTCATCCAGCGTTTCAATAGCCGAATCACTCGGACGAAAACTATGGGTTGCATCGAGATGGAAGTCAGCTCTATTTTGATACTCTTTCTTATACTTTGTCAGTATTTCGGATTTGCCATCACCACTACTACCACACAAAAAAATGATTTTCTTATCGGTTGAGGATAGTCCTTTCAATTGTTTAACAAAGTCAGCCTCTATATCTGTTCGTACATATAGATACTTTTTTACAGCATCTAAGTCAGTTGATATTGTTGCGTCTCGCTCTGTAGAGACTGCATATGGCGACGACTTTGACATCACACTAAGTGCGGTTCGTAAATCAATCAAGTTTTATAACCCCATGAAAATATTAGGTAGACAGAAGTACAGGTGATAACCAAGATAGCTTACGCTGTTACTCAGACTCAATACTGTATAACTCAGCATTCTACCTAATTTAGTGTGTACGTGTTCATATTCCGCTAGTTTTTTCTGAAGAGATTCACATCTTTTATGTTTTTTGCGAAATAATGAGATCTTAAGATTTATCAGAGACTTGATCATTTGAACCATGCCTTTTAAATAGGCGGTGTTTTTCAAGGTGGGCGCCAATGATTAACAAACTTATCGCCAATCGACTTGAAGATGTAGGCTTGGACAATTGAAAATGAACATTGATTCCAGACGTTAACAAAACTTGCGTTCTCTAGATGATTCACAGTAAAGAATTGGTCTCTTGTTGCTTTGACATCACGTTTGTTTTTACTTAAATGTTAATTCTCGACTTCTCACTCATTACTATCCACAGCCGCTCTATTGGATTCAGGTCATGACTGTAAGGTAACGGATTTTATGGGTAGCTCTCTTTACTTACAGAAAAAGAGTGCAGCTGCTTAAACCATGTACATAGCCAACACTCCTAGTACCCGTCACTGCTCAGGCAACTCTTAAAAGGGGGAGCATTTAAGTCAGTAGTGAGATAGATGCGAGCCCAGTCAATATGGTTATCTAGATCAGTTTGCTTTCCGCTAGTTGATTAATCACATCACGTAGTTTTACTTCTTTTTACATTGACAGCCTTTTCTATTTCAAGAAATGGCCACATAAACTAATGGAAAATGGACAGCACTCTACGTCAAGATACGTACTTTGTTGCGTATTTTTACACATTAAGTGACCACCCACTCAGTTTACAGCTTTGTTGAATAGGATTAGATTAAAGGACATTAAATTCAAATAATTAGTACCAAGAGAAGGAATATAAACACACTTCCGATGGAGAAATTCCTTTGCTTTACAACAACGCACCAGATAAACAAGCTAATATCACTCGATGGGTCCAAAATGGTATGTCCCAAAGTGATGCCGAACAACTATACTCATATATGGTTAACGACCCTGCTTACTCAGATCCTGATGCCGTCACCTTTGAAGACCCATCTATAAATGACAGATTGAAAAAAGCTGAGTCCAAGAAGCGATAACGCTATGAATATGGAGAAGCCCCAAACTCTTCTCCTACTTTTCAATTAACCAATCCAATAGATTTCATACACATATCACTCCTATGTATCCACCAGCATAGGAGTTCATTATGCCCACCTCGATTATTCAATTAATTTCAATTGTACTCTTTCATCCGACACCAGATGTCCAAGCTACTCATACAATCAACTCACCTTAAAGCCTAGCGTGTTCGAGCTTATTGCGAGCACTCAGAAGGCTATCGAGATTTCGTGCTGAGCCGAATTCGAGGTGTTCCAGCTCTTGAGACAAAAAAATAAAAGAGAGAGAACAAGATGAACTTTGGAATACTCATCTCTCTATTAAGTTAATCCCCGACTCAAGATTAACCGAAGCCCAGGCCAAAGTGATTGCACACGACTACGGTATGGAAAAAGGCAACCTGACAATACCAACGAACGCAGCATTTGTTCGCTATGTTCTTGATGCTTATAACATCGATATTAATGTGTTGAATTCGAACCCCAAAGGGCAACAGATCATCTTAGGGAATTTTGAGGATCTGAGGCCGTATTTGGTTTTTGTGGTGCGCGTGAATCCTTTAAAAAGCATACACCGCACCTTTGTAGTCCAGCATAAGACTAAATCGAGTCATCTACAGTCTTGATTCGTTGCTGG
>PJEL010001347.1_pt1 | contig 25312 bp, 21 predicted proteins | sample 1853271 | NCBI WGS metagenome assembly PJEL01 (sample SAMN08108733, study PRJNA415343) | Invertebrate metagenome, whole genome shotgun sequencing project. | host: Globobulimina | place: Sweden: Gullmar Fjord | collected 2015-08
GCTGCCAATGCAATAAATATTAGTAACTCGGTAAATAAAAAATAATCTCGGTAGTTTATGTTTTTAAGCTTTACTTCAATCACATCATCAATCAAAAGCAGATAATATGAAAATTGATTACCAGTAGACAAAGGAATAAAGTTAATTAAGTAATGATGATCTGGTCTTTCAAGCTCTAAACCCAAATCGATGGCTTTTTGATACGAAATAGTTTCCGATAAGCCATTAAATACCTGTTCGGTCAATTTTTTATTAGAGGCAGAAATAATTTCGATCTCTTTTAATGGTAAATATTCCTTTGCTGGTAACTTAACCACAGAAACTTCACTATTTAAGGTTCGGTTCAAGGTAAAAAGCACATCAACAAAGCTTGCAGACATGCTGATAACAGCAACATTACCTCGCTTATTTAACACAGGAACACTGATAATCTGAAGACATTCTACGGTAGTATTTTCGCACGTAACAAAACTCAACGGCTCTTGACGAGTAAATACTTGTGAAACATTTTCTCGCACTAATGGTGGCGTACTGAATTCTGAAGAAGCCAAGGTTTGGAAGTTTTCATCAACTAACCAAAAGCTCTCAACATTTAGGTGTAGCTGCAGTGCATAGAATTGTTCTTTCATAGCTTCTGAAAGCAATGAAAAGTCATCCTGTTCCGTAATTTGTATAATATCAGAAAAGGACTCGACCCAAATTCTTAGCTGATTGTTAAGTGCTTCTTGTTCAATCGCAAACTGAGCTTTACCTAGCGACATTTTATCTTTTTGAAATTGATGGAATTCGTCTTGTAATCGCCATATTGACAATGACGTGAAGCCTGCACTTAACAGCAGCAAAGATCCGATAATAAGCCCTAAAAGCTTGACTGGAACGCTAACGAATGTTTTTTTCATTAATTAAAACCAATACATAAATTGGATTGCCCAGGCTTGCCAATGTTTCTTATGATTAATGTTAGGATTTGGCAGAACGACAGGTGTTAGTCTTGCTGTGCCCTCAAACCAATGATGTTCAAATTGAATCTGCATATTTTCACGCAAGTTGTAAGTCAGCCCCAAAACAGCATCATGCTGGTAACCGAAATACGCCGGTATCGCGCCAAAAGACGCTCTTTCTAATTTTTTGCCGTTGCGATCATCTTTGTCAGCCCAAAAACGTTCAAACCGAGCTAACAACTTGATATCTTCAGTCAATTGATAGCGAGTTTGTGTAAAAAAACCTTGGCCAAAACTGTCTCTTTTAAAACCATCGACATAAAAGCCTTCCAGCAAAAAACGCTCTTGAAACAACTCGGTACTAAACTCCCAACTTTCTGCCTCATATAGCGCATTAAATATATATCGTTGCAGTGTGATATTTGCATCTTGAAAGGAGTCATTAGCCCCATTATCATAACTAAAATCTGAATCTAGTAACGCTATACCTAGTCGCCACTGAGTGTCTATAGGCTGCCAGAACGCACTTCCCTGCACATCTTTATCATGTTCCATGTCCCCGGTTGCATTTTTACTCAGTATGATTTCAGTTTGCTTATCTGAAATATTAGAGGTGCCGTAGCTTAAGTTAAACTCAAAATCGCCAAGCGTTTCGTTATTTTGCTGCAAGGATAATGCTAATCCATCACCGCCAACAGCAATGTCTCTAAAACCATCAAAATATATAGATTGAGGTAACACAATACTGGGTCTAGTATGCGGTACATCTCGCGTGCTTGAATATAACCAATTGTAATTTTTAAACCGCCCAACAAGAACATTTAATTGCCAGTCAGGCGTTCGATACGCAGACCAATCCAATAATAGATAATCTAATCTTGCACCTTCTGCATATCGATTACCGCCATTTATATAGACCATTTGCCCCGCAGCCCTTAACGTAGAGGAGAGCTCATAAGACGCATTGATGCCAATTTCAGTCAACTCAAAAGACAGATCCTTGTCATCATTCACAAAATCACTGTCCTTAGACTCAATAACACCTTGGGCTAAAAAACCATGGACTTTCAATTTTTCAGATAAAAACTCTTCTGCATGTAAAGTACCAGGCGTGAAAAAAACACCTAACGAAAAAACGCAAAGCATTACAATACGTATCAACTTACTACTCCTTGATGTTGACAACATGAACATCGCCTCCTTGTTCTAGATCTTCCGCATAACCAATAGCTCCGGGTGTCGACTTAACCGCATTGATTAATTCTTTGCTAGTACTTACGACCATAGGGCCAGTACCAATCCCAGAGTAGGTGAGCTTGTTCCAAATACGATCAAGTTGATAAGGAAATATTTTTAGGGTTTCTTTACTAAAACGTTGATGTAATTTATTTTTACTTGCTAAGACAATAACAACTATAGGCTGACCATCAGGCCAAAACACTTGTTTTCGGGAAAATATTCGACGTAATTCTAATTTAGAGAACTCTTGGTGTTGAACACTAATATTTACGATCGCCCGCACCTCTCCCGCAAGCACGACACTTGAAGAGGCAAATAAAATCATTAGTGAAAAAATAAGCTTCTTAATAACCAATCCCTTGTTCTTGCATACTGCTCTCCCTACATTTAACAAAGTATGAAAATTGCTGCGACTTATGAGTCAGGTATTATTTTTCAATAATACAAATACAACCGATGGAAAATCAGTTGATTAGTAATGATTACGACTATAATTGTAGACAATTAAATAAAGACTACCAAACCTTTTAATAGGATAAATAATAGGGCGAAAGTGATTAGACCAGTATTTTGCTGCTAATTTCTTCGAAATCACTATAATAATCGCCTAACTGATAATAATTGTAATAAATTGCAATTTACGGTTCTTATTTTTGATAATTCGTGTAAAGATTATCAAAAATTAAAACTTACGAGCACATTTGAAGACGATGACGACAAAATTTAACATTTTAGTGATAAACGGTCCCAATTTAAACATGTTAGGTAAACGTGAGCCTGAAATCTATGGCCACCAAACACTGACAGAAATAATGGGTGAATTGGACATTCAAGCTCAAACATTAGCGATGGGCTTTGAACATTTCCAGTCGAATGGCGAAGGTGAGATTGTCGATCGAATTCATCAAGCGTTTAATATTGTCGATTTCATTATTATTAACCCTGCCGCATATACCCACACTAGCGTTGCTATTAGAGATGCAATTCTGGCAGTAGGCATACCGTTTATAGAAGTTCATCTATCTAACGTGCATGCAAGAGAAGAGTTTAGACATCATTCTTTTTTCTCTGACATTGCCGTGGGGGTTGTCTGTGGTCTAGGTGTTTCAGGTTATCAATACGCATTACAAGCTGCTAGCCAATGGCTGACAGACAAAAAATAAGCAATTCACACGCAACATACAGGTGTAATCATGGATATTAGAAAAATCAAAAAACTAATCGAATTAGTTGAAGAATCTGGCATTAACGAATTAGAAATTTCAGAAGGTGAAGAATCAGTACGCATTAGCCGAGGCGCCCAAACTCTCTCGGCAGCCCCAATGATGCAGCAAATGCCGATGCAAGCAGCTCCTGTTGCTGCACCGGCGGCTCCAGCGCAAGATGCAGCTCCTGCTCCTGTAACGGGTCATATCGTTCGTTCACCAATGGTGGGCACCTTTTACTCTGCCTCATCTCCTGAGTCGCCAGCTTTTGTCGAAGTGGGTCAGCATGTTAATGCTGGTGATACTTTATGTATTATTGAAGCAATGAAAATGATGAATCAAATTGAAGCTGACAAGTCAGGTGTTATCAAAGAAATTTTTATAGCCAATGAAGATGCTATTGAATTTGACCAACCGCTATTCATCATTGAATAAGCCCAACCAATAAGGGTAATTCCATGTTAGATAAAGTACTTATTGCAAACCGAGGCGAAATAGCACTGCGCATATTGCGTGCGTGTAAAGAACTCGGCATTAAGACCGTAGCAGTGCACTCCACAGCCGATCGTAACTTAAAACACGTGCTTTTAGCTGATGAAACTATATGTATTGGTAAGCCTTCCGCAACAGATAGCTATTTAAATATTCCAATGCTTATTACTGCTGCTGAAGTCACTAATTCTGTTGCCATCCATCCTGGTTATGGATTTCTTGCTGAAAATGCAGATTTCGCAGAACAAGTAGAAAAATCAGGTTTTACTTTTATCGGACCAAAAGCGGAAAGTATCCGATTGATGGGTGATAAAGTTTCTGCAATTAAAGCGATGAAAGCAGCTGGAGTTCCTTGTGTACCTGGTTCAGATGGTCCGTTAACTGATGATGACGCAGCCAACTTAGCCCACGGTAAACGTATTGGCTACCCTGTTATCATTAAAGCGTCTGGTGGTGGTGGTGGTCGCGGCATGCGTGTTGTTCACGAGGAAAGCGAATTACTCGAAGCAATTAAATTAACCAAAACAGAAGCTCGTGTAACGTTCAACAATGACATGGTTTATATGGAAAAGTTCCTAGAAAACCCTCGTCATGTTGAAATTCAAGTAATAGCAGATGGCCAAGGTGGCGCTATTCATTTAGGTGAGCGAGATTGCTCAATGCAACGTCGCCATCAAAAAGTCGTTGAAGAAGCTCCAGCTCCAGGCATTACGCCAGAAATGCGCAAGCAAATTGGTGAACGTTGTTGCCGTGCATGTCTTGAAATTAACTATCGCGGTGCCGGTACGTTTGAGTTCTTGTATGAAAACGGTGAGTTCTATTTCATCGAAATGAATACGCGTATTCAAGTGGAACATCCAGTAACAGAAATGATTACAGGTGTTGATTTGATCAAAGAGCAACTTCGTGTTGCTGCAGGTCAGCCACTATCGTATACACAAGATGATATTAAAATTAATGGCCATGCGATAGAGTGCCGAATCAACGCAGAAGATCCACGTACCTTTATTCCTTCGCCAGGTAAAATCACGCGATTCCATCCTGCCGGTGGCATGGGCATCCGTTGGGACTCTCACATTTATGCCGACTACTCGGTACCACCACATTATGACTCAATGATCGGTAAACTGATCACTTACGGTGATAATCGTGATGTCGCTATTGCTCGAATGAGAAATGCGTTAAACGAATTGGTCATAGACGGTATCAAAACCAATATCGCCCTTCATAAAGACATCTTAAACGATCAGGGTTTTGTTAATGGTGGAGCCAACATCCACTATTTAGAAAAGAAACTCGCCGAACAAGACTCTTAATCAACTAAGCCCCTTCACTGGGGCTTTTTTTTGTCTTTATTTGCTAAGATGAAACCTCAGTCAGATTGATTTATAATCTCAAAAAATTGGTGAACTGATAAGTGGTAGCAGTAAAATGTCAGAATCTTTATTAGAAAAACCTCCCGAGCCTGCCGACGACGATTGTTGTGGTGGCGGAGCATGTAATCCCTGTGTCTGGGATCATTATTATGCTGAACTGCAAAAATGGCGTATTCAACAAGCCGAGCTTAAAGCAAAAAATAACGCAGGTAAAAACGAAGATATTTAGCTAATCACACCATAGTTCCTATTTATTATCTCTGTTGCACGAAAGTAGCATTGCCAACCGAGCGGTTTTTAAGTCAGGATAGTTTTTTTAGCTAATCGGTGTTTAACATGAGACCGTTGAAAAACTTCTTTTTATTCTCTTTATTGATGAACGTTTGCATGTTTAGTCATGCCTCTTTTGTTGAATTAGAAAACTTTGGCGAAAATCCGGGTGAATTAACGGCTCAAACATTCATACCCGAAAAACCATATTTATCGGTCGTTGTCCTCCTTCATGGCTGTGTTCAAAATGGAGTGGACTTAGCCAAAAAAATGGGGCTACTAAGTCTCGCTGAAATAAAAAACATCGCACTTTTAGTTCCTCAACAATCAACAAGCAATAATGCCAAGGCTTGCTTTAACTGGTTTTCTCCACATGATACTGACACAGACCAAGGTGAAAGTTTATCATTGAAAAATATGGTGCTTTCACTGAAATCACAACAACCTGACGCTAAGTTTTACATTGTTGGTCTATCTGCAGGTGCCGCAATGTCAACAATGATGCTTGCCAATTACCCAAACCTATTTACCGCTGGGGCTATTTTTTCAGGGATTCCGTTTCCTTGCGCAAAAGATTTAATACAAGCTATTTCATGTATGCAAAATGGACCGAGTGAAAGTGCCGGCCAATTGGCGGATAAAGTCAGAGCAATAAATAAAAATCAATCAGTCTGGCCTTCTTTGTCTATTTGGACAGGGCTTGAAGATAATGTTGTCCACCCTCAAAATTCCACGGTTTTAGCGCAGCAATGGGCTAAACTAACTAACATGACTGAACCGCCGACGGTGTCAAACCATAGCAGTTATACTCAAACTTCTTGGCAAGAAAATAGTAATGTCTCGATTGATTTATTTGAGATTAGTCGCATGGGACATGGCTTACCTGTCAACCCTAACCAATCGAATGGTGGAAAACTAGGGCCCTATTTATTGCAAGCCCCTTTGAGTGCTACCCTTGCAATAGCCGAACATTGGAAACTGTAATTATTTCTTTAATTTCAACCAGTTAAAATTAAAAACAATATGGCACTATAGTACTAAATATTTTATAAGAACAATAAGCTAGAGTGATATCTACAACGACAATAACAACTGTAAAAAAAATAATTACAACAGATACAAGGGTTCATTCATGAAACAGTCCAACTATAAAGTAAGTGCTATCGCATTAGTTGTTGCCAGTGTTCTTTCTGGCAATGCTTTTTCACAAGACACACCAAAAGTAGATAAAAACGCCGAGTTAGAGCGCATTGAAGTTACAGCTCGACGTACTGTAGAAAATCTTCAAGAAGTTCCCGTATCCGTTACTACATTTGGAGCGGATGATTTATCTCAAAATGGTATTAACGTTGTCACGGATCTACAACAGTACGTACCGAATACCACACTGCAAGTCAGTCGTGGCACTAACTCAACATTAACAGCATATATCCGTGGTATTGGTCAGCAAGATCCATTATGGGGATTTGAACCCGGCGTTGGCATTTACGTAGACGATGTCTATATCGCTCGCCCACAGGGTGCGGTCATGGAGATATTAGACATAGAACGTATCGAGGTGTTACGTGGCCCACAAGGCACACTATACGGAAAAAATACTATCGGTGGCGCGATGAAATATGTAACCCGACAAATGACGGGTGATGCTGAATTAGATCTAAAAGCAACTGTTGGTACCTACGGGCAAAACGATTATAAAATTGCGGGCCAAATGCCATTAATACACGACCAACTCTATGTTGGCTTTGCTTATGCCGACTTAAACAGAGATGGTTTTGGTGAATTTAAAAATAACGGAAAAGATAATTACGATAAAGATATCCAAACAGGAAGGTTTAATATTGAATACCGTCCTTCTGATGACTTATTCGTACGTTTTGCTTATGACAAAACTAAAGATAAATCGAGTGCTAAAGGGGGTTATCGATTAACACCGAGCTTACTTACCGGTCAAGAACCTTACAATGATGTTTTCGATTCAGATATCAGTCTACCAATCTACAACTCTGTTGAAACATCTGGTTTTTCATTAACTCTAGATTGGGCGATTAACGAAGCATTTAACTTTAAATCTGTGTCCGCATCTCGTGAGGGTGATACATACACCAACATTGATTTTGACAATACAGCGCTTAAGTCGTTTGATGTGCCGGCTATTTATGATGACGAACAATTTACTCAAGAATTTCAATTAAGTTACGCAAGAGAAGGCCTGTCTGCAGTTGGTGGTGTTTATTATTACGACGGGGAAGCCTGTGGTGCATTTGATGTACAACTCGAAGTACTTGGACAGGCATTAGGCTTACCAGGATTTACATTAGAAAATGGCGGCTGTACAGATACCGATAGTTACTCAGTATATGGTCAAACCTCATTCGCGCTTGATAAAAAATGGTCGATGACCTTGGGCGGTCGATATACACATGATTCTAAAGATGCTGATGTCTACAAGCATACTTTTTATCAAACCGTATACCCTGGCGAATTTGACGATGGTAAAGTGACACCAATCAACCCAGACAATAAATTCTCTAATGACAAATCATGGTCGCACTTTTCACCTCGTGTTGATGTTGAATATCACTCGACCGAGGATTTAATGTATTACGCGTCATACACCAACGGTTTTAAATCAGGTGGCTTCAATATGCGAGCAGATATTGGTGCTGATCCAGAAGGTGATAAGCCTTTTGATCCAGAAATCGTAGACACATATGAAATCGGCTTTAAGAGCGAATGGCTAGACAATGCATTACGTATTAATGGCGCCTATTTCTATTCTGACTACGAAGATATGCAAGTTACGGTGCAACGAGCAACAAGTAATGCGAATTTTGTCGCTCGCGTAATGAATGCCGGTGAAGCGGAAATTCAGGGTATTGAGTTGGAAAGTACTTATGCTGCCACAGAAAACTTAACGCTTGATTTAAGCATTGGTTATATCGATGCGGATTTTGTTGAGTTTATCAATGTAGACCCAGATACTGGCGAAGAAATTAACCAAGCCGATGATGTCGTGATTTCTAACACACCTGATTGGAGTATTAATTTAGGTGCAAATTATACATATGGTACTGATTTTGGTGACTTTGTCTTTACTGGCAATGCTGCCTATCGAGGTGATACTTATATTTTCGAAGCACCTTCGGATTTAGATCAATCGGGTTATACTTTAGTTAACCTCGGTATTACTTTCTACCATAGCGATGATAATTGGACAGCGTCTTTACAAGCAAAGAATGTTTTCGATAAAGAGTATCGAATCGCAGGTTATAATTTTCTTGGTTTAGGTTTAGACGACTCAGTAATTGGTTACTATGGTGATCCGCAAACCGTTTCCTTGACTGTTGGCTACCAATTTTAGACAACAGGAGCTTAAGTTAGTATTAAATTAATTTAAGGTAGTAAGTGCAATAAAGAGTCAATTGTTCTGGCTCTTTTTGCGTTTATAAGAATAACTTCTAAACAGATATAGAGTTTAAAGGTGAAATGATATGAATGAGTTAACTGTAGTGATTGCTGACGATCACCCCTTATTTCGAAGCGCGTTAAAGCAAGCCATTGTCGAGTGCATCGAAACCGATCATATTGCTGAAGCCGATAGCTTTAGCGATTTGCAACAAGTTATCTCAAATAATCCAAGTTTAGAGCTTGTTTTTCTCGACCTACACATGCCCGGCAACAGCGGTTTTTCAGGATTAACTCAACTACGGAGTCACTACCCCGATCTCATTGTGATCATGGTTTCTTCGGACGATAGCCCCGACATTATGAGACGTGCGATTGATTTCGGGGCAGCTGCTTTCATCCCAAAATCGGCTGATATTTCAACAATATCATCTGCAATTAATAGCGTATTAAATGGAGATGTATGGTTACCTGAAGGTACACTCGAGTCCACTGAAAGCAATGAACTCTCTGAACATAAGAAGTTAGCCGCTCAATTAGCTGGTTTAACACCCCAGCAATTTACCGTATTACAACTTATTGCTGACGGTAAACTCAACAAGCAAATTGGCTATATGCTTAACATTACTGAGAATACGGTTAAAAAACATGTATCCGCTATTTTGAGTCAACTTCAAGTGAACAATCGCACCTTAGCAGGATTAGCTTATCAACAATTACGCCAAGTGTCAGAGCAGAACTAAACTAATCAAAGGCAACCAAAGGCAACCAAAGTCCAACCTACTATGCCAGTAGCTGCTTAAGTAAGCGTTTTAATGCCAAGGCCTTGACCGGTTTTCTCATAAAGTAAAACTTTGCATCACTAGTATGCTGCCTCACTCGCTCTGACGGATCTGCAGAGCAGATAATACAAGGAATAGGCTCTTGATGTTCACTCATTAACGATTGCACTAAATCAACACCGTTCATGCCATCTTCAAGGTGGTAGTCAGCAATAATTAAACGGGGAAATGTTGAACTATCTGCAAGCTCTTGTTGAACAGACACCTTGTCTTTGGCCATAATCACATCACAACCCCACTCTGATAGTTGCGTTGCTAGTGCAGTTAGCATAAGTGGATCATTATCTATGACCAGCACACTGCTTTTTAGTGACTCTTCAACACCATTGGTTGGTTCTTTATCTGTACTGCGCACAGCAGTTTCAATCCTTTGACATCGAGGTACCGTAATGGAAAAACAAGTACCTTTATTGGGCGTTGAGCTTAATTGAATTTTATGACCTAAGGCTTTAGCAATTCGATCTGAAATAGCTAAACCTAAACCTAAACCTGGGATTTCCCTAGTCTGCTCTAAGCGCTCAAACTCTTGAAAAACAAGCCCTTGTTCTGCTGTATTGATGCCTGGGCCGTTGTCCCATACTTGAATGACAAGGTGATTTTCAATACGCCTAACCCCTAATATTATTTTCGGTCGCTTATTGATATTTTCATGCGGACAATAATGTACGGCATTGGATAAAAAGTTTTGAATAATACGCCTGAGCATATTTTTATCAGTTTCAATAGACTCACTGCAAGGTTGAAAACGAAACTCAATATTGGCTTGTTCAGCTAAAACCATAAACTCATTTTTTAAGGGTTCAAGGATGTCATTAACAGGAAACCGTGTCACATTGAGTTTTTGAATACTGCTATCAAGTCGCGAGATCTCAACCAAGTCAGACAGTAATGCCTCAACGACATTAAGCGAGTCATCAATATTTTGCGCTAATCCATGCAATTCACTATGTTCAACCTTCTTTTTTAACATCGAGGTAAACAAAGATAGCGCATTAAAAGGCTGCATAAGGTCATGGCTTGCTGCCGCAAGAAAACGGGTTTTACTGCTATTGGCAGCTTCTGCTTCAGCGATGGCTTTAGTTAACTCTATTGTCCTCATTTGGACTCGTTTTTCCAAAGACTCATTTGCTTTTTTGAGCTCTTTTTCAGCAGCAATAAATGCGGTAATATCAGAAAAGGTACTAACAAAACCGCCTCCGGGCATGGCTTGTCCGCTGATTTCGATAACGATACCACTTGGCATAATACGTTGAAAATGGTGACTGTTTCCTGCTCGCATATGTGAAACACGACGCGCAACCATTTTATCAATATCATCACCCTCGATAACGCCTCGTTCAACATTAAACCTAAGTAATTCCTCAACGGGACGACCTGCGATAACGAAATCATTAGGATAACCCATAAGTTCAATATAGCGTTTATTCCAAGCAACTAAGCGCATATCAGCATCAACGACACTGATCCCCTGCTCAATATTTTCTACGCCTGCCTGAAGCAATTCTCGATTAAATTTAAATAATTGGTTTGCTTCATCAACAATACTTACCACATCCTCTAAAGGCATCTCCTCTTGGCTTGACGCGGCCTTCATCACCATGCGTGTTGAAGCACTTCCTAATACGCCAGATAATTCTAATCGAGTATACTCGATGAGTTCATCCATTGACTTTTTTGTACCGGACGGAGACTTCGCCAACATTCGCAATCGCTCCGCAGCTGAAGGGTCGATAAAGCGACGCAGAAGGTTATCCAGATCATTGAGCGTTAATCGTCGCTCTAGTTTTCTGTGTGCTTTACTTACAAATAATCCAGCTTGTATCTTTTCGCCAACACTCCGATGACTCATGATAGAAATGATGACATAGCAACCAATATTGCTTATCAGACTATAAAAAACACCATGACTAAGCTCGTCAAGAAAAGACAAACCAAATAACGCGTGCGGCTTTAAAAAAAACAAATCGAGTGGGCCATTATCTACCCACTGCTGCACCCAAGTTACATCTTGTAATACCGAAGGTAAAAGTAAAGTATAAAGCCAGACTATAGTGCCGACGATAAGTCCTGTTAGTACCGCTTTCGTTGTCGCCTTTCGCCAGTAAAGCGCCCCTACTACAGCAGGAGCAAATTGTGCCAGTAAAACAAAAGACAATAATCCAATACTTGCTAAGTGGTCTTGTTTACTTATCACACGTTCAAAACCGAAGGCCAGTAGCAAAATAATACCAATAGAAAATCGGCGAGAATTTAGTAATCGCTTAGGTAAATCCGTACTGTTCTTCGAGTTTCCCCACTGAAGTCGCAACATTAATGGGTTAATAATTTCTGTTGAAAACATCGTACTGAGTACAATTGCCGCAACAATCACCATACTGGTCGCCGCAGCTAGCCCACCGATAAAAGCGAAAACACTAAGCCATGCTTGTTGAAAAAATAGTGGTAAGGTCAGCACATATGTATCAGCGTTTACGCTCCCCCCTGGGAAAGTGCTCTGGCCTGCCAACGCTATCGGCAAAATAAATAAGTTAATCAGAATAAGGTAAAGCGGATACATCCATCGCGCGGTATGTAATTCTTTTTCATGATGGTTTTCAATCATCATCATATGATATTGCTGAGGTAAAATAAAAATGGTTACAGCACCAAGTAGTGCATGCACAACAGCTAAATAAATCGAATTAGGTTGGGTCACGCTTTCAACACTTTGCTGATAAGTTAACACTTCGTTGAACCCATCAAACACATAAAAAGTGGCAAACAGGCCAACAGCTGTCAGCGCAAGTAGTTTAACGATAGAACTAAATGCAATGGCCACCACTAAACCTTGATTTTGCTGGCTTGCTGCGAGCTGTCTCGCACCAAATAATATACTGAAAATAATCAGGATTAGGGTAACAGCAAAGGTGGTGTTAATGCCTGATTGATATGTGCCAGTTAACAGATCGAAACTTTGGCTTATTGCTCTAAGCTGTAGGGCAATATAAGGAATTGTGCCCAACATCGAAATAACTGCAATAACCGCAGCAACCTTTGGCGAACGATCATATCGACAGGCGATAAAGTCAGCGATAGTGGTTAAGTTTTGTTGCTTAGTGATACTAAGCATTTTGATAAGTAAGGGCCAAGCAAAAACAAAACAGGCTATAGAGCCGATATAAATCGGTGCTAGCCATGCCCCTGTTGTTGCGGCTTGTCCAACTGTGCCATAGAAAGCCCAAGAAGTGCAACTCACGCCGATAGCAAGGCTATAAACCCAAGGTTTTCTAATCCAGCGGCTACTTGATGGTTTCTGTCCCCAATAACCGACAATAAACAATAACGCTAAGTAACCTAGGGATAACAAGGTGACAAGCCATGCGTCAATCGAAAGCCAAACCATCAAAATATGTACCTTTCTTATTATATCGCTAGTCGTTGTAGCGGATTATTACTATTACATCGTACAAATCAGTATGAGCCAATGACACTAAGGTAGTACTTATTTATCAAAATGATTGAGTTAGTCTAAGACTTAGTTGTCTTCGCAGTTGAAACTATCATATATGAAAATCACCAACAAATATTTGGTTGAAGCCGTTGTTTTTATAAGTTATGTACTATTTGCCATGGCGTGGGTTGGCGGCACTGCCAGCATGAACCAGATCATGGCTAGTATGGATGTTGAAAGCTTAGCTACCGCAAGTTTTATTAGCGGCGCAGTAACGATTGCCAAAATTGTTGGTACATTTGCGGCAGCATGGCTCGCAGTTAAATATGGGATAAAGTATGCTTTTTTTATCTCTGGTCTGCTTATTTCAATTGGCTTACTAACACCATTTGCCCCTAATTATGAATTACTACTACTCAGCCGTTTTTTAATGGGCTTAGGGGGAGCATTCATGATTGTCTATTTCAACCCCATCGTTATGCATTGGTTTGATGCTAATGAGCGGCCAGTGGTGAACGGATTAAATGCGGTCGCCTTCAACGTCGGTACTGGCGTAATTTTATGGTTCATGACCGATATCAACGTTATAGCAGGTTCATGGAAAAGCAGTTTGGTTCTCTTTTCTATCGCAAGTCTTTTATTTTCGGGCGTTTGGCTACTTGTAAAGTTTGATTCTGCGGTCACTGATTCAAAGGCATCTGCGAGCCCTGAACCTACTTATAGTTATATTGATGCTTTAAAAGATAAATTTGTTTGGACTTACGCTCTCACTTATTCTGGCCTACTCGCCTTCTATATTTGCTTGTTTACCTTCTACCCCAAGGCTGGTATTTCACAAAGTAAATGGGTGATTGGTTTTGGCATTATCGGCACATTAGCGGGTATCATTTACAGTAAGAAATACCCATTACGCCTACCCGTTATGCGGTGGTCTGGTTTAATCATGTCGTTCAGTTTATATGGGTTATCATTTAGTCAAAACGATGTATTGCAAATAACATGCGCGATCATATTAGGTTTCTTTATCTTTTTTCCTATCACAGCTTTAGTCACTATTCCACACGAATTACCTAATATGACGGGTGCTAAAATAACGGTCATATTTAGCCTGTTCTATTCGATCAGCTATTTATTGTCTACGATCATTCTTTGGGTGTTTGGTAAGCTTGTTGATATTAATCAGGGTGACTATTCGATGTCGCTGTTATTTATCACTATGCTTAGCACCACGTTTTTCATCGGCAGCTTTGTCCTGCCAGAAACAGGTAAACAAAAGGAAGACGTCTAATGCGAGGTATTGTATCGCCCAAACTGGCCGATTTTGTCGAGCAAGCCAATATTGCTAGTGCAGAAGCTAAGCAGAATAATATTACTTTTTCCCCTCAACTTGTGCGAGAGAATATTGAAAAGCTATCGGCTTTTATGGGAACAGGCCCAGAAATAGCACGTGTTGAAGAGCGGCAATTTGAAGTTGAAGGCAGGAACATACCTGTTCGAGTTTATGATCCTTGCCCAAACATAAAAAAGCCTGTACTACTTCATTACCACGGGGGTGGGCATATGTGTGGCAACGTCAAACTATACGACCCTGTAAGCCGCCAGCTAGCGAAAGCCACTAATTGCTTGGTCATCTGTGTTGAATATCGTTTAGCACCAGAATTTCCTTACCCTCTCGGTATTGACGATTGTGAATATGCGTTGATTAATTACCAAAAGGTACTCGAAGGCTTCTTGTACGATGATTCTGTTTTTATTGCTGGCGATAGCGGTGGTGGCGCAATTTGCACCACACTGACGATGAATAGCGTGAATAACCAAGACATCAAAATTGATAAGCAAATCCTCATTTATCCAAGCGTTGACTATACGATGAGTTTTCCATCGATAGAAGAAAACGGCCATGGTTTTCTCTTGGAAAAAGAAAAAATCACTTGGTATTTCCAGCAATATTTTCAAGAGCATGCAACAGATAATGAGCTTGTAAAAAATGCTTCTCCTGTTTTCGGGCCGTTTTCGAACAATATGCCTGAAACTCTGGTAATCACAGCTAGTTGTGACCCACTTAGAGATGAAGGACGTTCCTATGAACAAGCGTTAAAAGCAAATGGTGTTGCAACCGAGTACCATTGTTTTGAAGGCATGGTTCACGCGTATATGCTTTTACAAAGCTTAGTCGAAGAGGAGTGTCATAATACCTACCGTATTATTGGTGCTTTCGCTAAAAATCCACTACTAAAATAGCCGTCACTATCAAACGGCTCCTCGGCGAGTTTCTAGCGCTAAACCTTTAATTCATCTATATTCAAAGTACTTTCTTAAATAAGGAATGCTTTGATTAGGATGATTAAGCACTTAATTACAGTCTTTTTTTGTATTTGTATAAACACCTCTTGTCGGGTTTATGCACAATCTCTCACGTATGGCTACATTGAAATCCCTCCGTTTACTTATACCAATGAAAATGGAAAAGCGGATGGTTTTATTATTGATATAGTCGACCAAACATTCAAAAAGGCTAATATTGAATACATTGCTATTTCACTGCCGGCTATTAGGCTCAGAGAATATTTAAAGTCAGGAAAAGTTGATATTTGGGCAGGTGTTTATAATGCGAATGATTATGACGATGTAGCTCTTGTTGGTAATAAAAGCTTTAGCCATCTGACATTAAATGCTTATTTTATTGGTGACAAACCCGCCATTACACAGAAAGAACAACTCAAGAACCAATCCATTATTACCATACATGGCTATTCATATGCGGGTTTAGCTGAATATATTAAAGACAGCGCCAATAATATCAGTGACAATAAAACCAAATCGCATGAATCGGCGTTTAACATGTTAAAGGCAAAAAGAGGCGACTATCTACTGGGCTATTATTTGCCTGCTCAGCAGTACCTTACTTTGAACCCAATTGCAGAATTACAGCGCTCATTGATTTCTCCGCTGCCACTTTATTTTATTGTGTCTAAACGAACCCCTAATGCTCAACAACTTCTCGATAAACTAGAGACTTTGATCAGCGATCAAGCAGTAGCTATTGAGCCGTCCAAGCACCATCCATAGGTAAAGACGAGCCACTGATTGCGCGAGCACTATCGCTACATAAAAACAAGATAAATTCGCCTATTTGTTTAGGCTCCATCATCTCTGGAATCGGCTGTTTTGCTTTAACCAAATTATATCTTGCCTGCTCAACACTGACATTATCTTTTTTAGCTAAATCAGCAATTTGATCATTAATCAACGGCGTATCAACCCAGCCTGGGCAAATAGAGTTAGCCGTTATACCTTGCTCCGCACATTCCAAAGCTACTACTTTGGTTAAACCAATAATACCGTGTTTAGCTGCACAGTAGGCAGACTTGTTTAAGGAAGCTACAAGGCCATGTACTGAAGCAATGTTAATGATACGACCCCAGTTGTTTTTTTGCATACACGGCAGGGCTTTTTGGATGGTATGGAAGGATGCAGATAGATTAATGGCTATAATGTCATCCCACTTATTTGGCGGAAAATCGACTACATTTTCGGTGTGTTGAATACCTGCATTATTGACTAATATATCGATTGAACCCATCTCTGCTATCGCCAAATCCATGAACTGATGAATTGACCCAGCGTCTCGAAGATCTGCATTACTAAACAAGGTGTTAATTGAATATTGTGTACTAAACTCTTGGGCAAGCGCCGCCCCTTCGTCATCACTCATTAACCCATGTAAAACAATATTGATTCCTTGCTCCGCTAACACTTTTGCTGCTGCGAGACCAATGCCACTTGTTGAGCCTGTAATAAGTGCTACTTTACCTTTTGCCATGAGGAAACCTTCTCTTTAATACATTAACTATAAAGGCATAAAGTGCGTCACGTTACAAAGTAATAGAGACGATTAAACCGTTTAGCCATATTTGTCGAATAGTGTTAATTTACGCGATAAAAAAGTAGAATTATTTAGCACCTTAGTGCTACCTGCGAAAAAACAACTTAGGATGCGAATATATGGTTCTATTAAAAGGACGACTACATGAAGAACTTTAGTATTGCGCTAATTAGCTTTATCTTAGGCGCAGCAATAACTGGGGCTATCGCTTATAAATTTTTTATGGAATTTAGTTATCACACGGTACTCGGGCACTTAAGTGATAACCTGTCGTATTATGAACAACTTGAACAAAATAAACCTGAGCGGGTAAAACACATTATTTCAACGTCACTGACTTGGTAAATCCTTATGGTTGAAGACGGTAATCAGTCCTTTTGGGTCACTCCAACTGAAAGTGCAAGCCAAATTTTATTGGACGCGAAAAAGCTCCAAAACAGATTAGCTGGCACCTCCTAAAAACAGATCAAAAATTAAACTTCCTGCCAATAAACTCGGTTAGTTAAGATCTCATTCTTTGCAACTGGCACATGACTACGACCCAAACGGACGCACACATCAGCAAAACAAAGGGTAAAGCAGTACCATTATAAAAAATGGCCAAGATTGGTCCAGCGAGCGCTCCAATACCAAACCTCAACACGCCAATAACTGCAGTTGCAGTACCTGACTGCTCTGCAAACTCTTGTAAGATCAAGGCATCGGCATTAACCGCAATCATGGAAATACTCCCCATCAAGGGCAATATCGCCAATACCGTATAAGTAATACTGAGCTCATTATAATTGACTAAAAACAACACCGAGCTACTGACAACAGCGACAAAAACACCAGACAATAACATGGTACGAGAGCCTTTTCGTACGACTAATTTAGAGTTAATTAGGTGCGCGGTCATTAACGCTAATACCGTCGCACCAAATAACGCACTAAACATAAATTCACTGACCCCAAAAACACTCAAATACACAAAAGGCACAGCAGTAATATAAGAGAAAAAAGCTAATGAAATCATCATTGATGAAATAATATCTAGCCGCGCTGACTTATGAGACAACACGGTTTTATAGCGACCTAGAAAACTGATTTGAGTAGCGCTTTTTAGTTGGTTTGAATTGGGAAGATAACGATACACCAAGATCAAAATCGCACTGGCATAGACAGCCAATACATAAAAAATTAACTGCCAATTGTCTAACCACAACAAAACACTGCCAATGCTAGGCGCAATCATCGGGGCTAGCATCATGATCATTGAAACATAAGACAAGCCTTTCGCCGTATGTTTGCCGTAATATTCTCTAATGGTTCCAGGGACGACAACCGTTGCAGCACTGCTAATAAAGGCCTGTACAAATCTAACCGCAAGGAATTGCTCGATATTCATCACAAAAGGTAAGACAATTGTCGCAATGAGAAATCCAGATATGCCAATGATGACTAATTTACGGCGAGGACGTTTATCCGCTTGTGGGCCAAAATAAAATAACCCCAACGCATAACCAAACAAATAGATACTTAGCGTATTTTGCATCATCGCCATGTCTGAAGATAATTCATCGGCCATAATCGGCATCGCTGGCAAGTATAAATCTATCGCCAATGGCGACAATGCCATAATCGAAGCCAATAGGGGCAGTAATATGGCTAACGATAATTGGTTGTTATTTGAATTCACTGACTTCTCAACATTTAATTTGAATACTCGCCATTTAGCAGCATACGACCATATTTTGACTATGATACACCGACTTCACTTATGAAATGAAGGCAACTTATGCTTGCACCTGTCCAAGATCACATATCAGTTTTTTGGACTATACATTAGCGCGGATCGTATTAATCACTGAAACTTGTCAGTGATGAACATAATTAGGCTCGTTAAATACTTAATTATTTAGTGGTGTTGGTATAATTTGTAACTTAAGCTATGCCCCACTTGCTAATGATAACATTGCACTTGAAGCAACAAGCTGTTTTTTTGGTATCCCTCTGATTTTTAAAAGTCTCTAGATATAAGGACAGGACATGAATAACACATTTCTATATGTTTTGACGGTGCTTATCTGGGGATCGACTTGGATCGCTATTAATTATCAATTAGGCAGTGTTGCGCCAGAAGCTTCAATTACTTATCGATTCGCATTAGCTGCTTTAGTGCTATTTCTATATTGCGGTATAAGAAAACTAAGTTTACGCATTTCGCTTAAACAGCATATCCAGTTAGCGCTTTTTGGCATGGCGCTTTTTGGCTTCAATTACGTCATGTTGTACCAAGCTCAATTACACATCAATTCAGCTTTAAGCTGTATCGCGTTCTCAACGCTGATGATAATGAATATTGTCAATGCTCGTATTTGGTATAAAACTGAAATCCCCAAGCAAGTTTATATCGGCGGATTCTTAGGGCTTGTTGGTATTATCACCCTATTTTGGCCAGAAATTCAGGTGCTATCTTTCACTGACAAAACACTGTACGGGCTGGGTTTATGTTTAATAGGAACCGCTTCTGCCTCAACGGGCAATATGATTTCGATCCGAAACCAAAAGAAACATATTCCAGTACTTCAAGCCAATACATGGGGGATGTTTTATGGTGCTGTATTCATGACCATAATGACGCTTGCTCAAGGCAAATCTTTTACGTTTGAATTCACATTACCTTATGTTTCATCATTATTGTTTTTATCTATATTTGGTTCGGTTATCGCGTTTGGTTGCTACCTGTCTTTAATGACAAAAATTGGTGCACACAAAACATCATATGCCAACATTATGTTTCCGGCTGTTGCGGTACTTATATCAACATTTGTTGAAGGATTTCAATGGAATAGCTACACCATATTTGGCTTAGTAGCTATTTTCGCAGGGAATCTAGTGATATTAGCTAAGCCGAGAATAAACAAACAAAGTCAGGCGCCTAAGCCTGTGGCTACTTAGCCTATAGTTAACTACAAAGGTTTTAAAACACCTGACGATATTCTGGCTGTTTTTTGGCATGGCACTTCCTTCCCACCATGCCTTTTTTAGTTTTTTATAAGTATGCGTTTAAAAGCGGCTCATCAAAGCGACGCAATAATTTTACCAGCAAGTTCTTTGACCAGTTTTGCACATAGCTGACTCGTCATATCATCAATGTCTTTGTTTGGGTTAAATTCAACAATATCTGCACCGACAACAGGTGCGTCAACATGCTGAATAAGATTAATGACTTCACGTGAAGACAATCCGCCGGGCTCTCGATGAGAAACACCAGGCGCAAACGCAGGATCAATACCATCAACATCTAACGAGATATAAACAGGCCCCTCAAATGTTAATGGCGCTGACAATGGCCAATCTCGCATTTCATGGCATTCAACACCAAATTTATCAATTTGACTACGTTGGTGCGGGTTTAACGTTCGAATCCCAACTTGTACAAGTCTTTTGCACAAACCTTCTTCCATAACTCGAGCAAAGGGACAGGCATTGGAAAATCGGTTCCCCTTAAATGAATCGTATAGATCAGTATGAGCATCAATGTGTAAAATATTGAGTTGACCAAAGTGCTTTGCGTAACTTTTTATCAGCGGATAGCTAACACTGTGGTCGCCACCTAAACTCAACACAAGCTTGTCTTCTGCTAATAATGCTTCACAGGCTGATGAAATTTGCTCATTAAAATGCCTTTCATCAGCAAACGATACCTCACCACCTTCAACCCATTTTGGGTTTTGGTTTAAATTAATATCGAGTTCAGTGCCTTTATTTAACGACCCATTTTGTAAAACCTGTTTAATTATTGTTGGCGCTTGAGCTGGTCCTTTTTCAAAAGAAGAATTTTCATCAAAAGGGATGCTCAGTAGCGCCAATTTATTAAACTTTTTATCTTGCACGTTCAACAAAACTCAGTGTTATTCATGGCCAATAGGTGAACCCGGGGGCAACTTAATTTTTGACGCAGGCTTGATGCGTTTACTTTGCTCTAAGCTTGCTTTGATATCCAAAGCCAGTAAAGCAAACTGTGCATTTAACTCGCGGTACTTACGGCTATCTTCATTCTTGTTAAGCCACTTTTGTAATTGCTTTAAACCCACATACAGATCGGCTCTAACTTCGGTTACTAACTTATCTGAATGCCACAAGGTAAGTAAGTGCTCAATAACTTGCTGATTCACACGTTGTTGAACCAAGACTGACAAACCTTTTTTAGGTGTTTGTTTTATCGTCGTATCAATTAACGCTGTCATTAAATCAGTTACCGATAGAATGCCTTGACTTGAACTGGTATTGGTCTGCTGTTGTAAACGAGCTAACCGCTCAGCATTGAGTAATAAGCCAATCGTGTGCTTAGCAGAAGCTTCCGCCGCTGATATTGGATCAAAGGTCAGCCCAGTATGTGAAGTGAAGCTTTCTCTATTACGTGAGTATCCATAGGCTTTTGGTGGGATCAGGGCCAATAGCTTTTCATCAAGCGTTAGCACATCAGTATTTAATGTCCTAAGCAAGGCATCAAGCGCTTGTTTTTGTTGTGTACTCGAGACGGCTTTTACACCTTGAACCGATTGTTCACCTTTGACTTCATAATGATAAGTTACGCCAGCAACTAGTTTAGCCGTGGCCTCGACTTGGAAGCGATGAAAATTGTAGATCGGTACTAATACTTGTTCGATTTCAGATAACGGCGTACCTGTGTCGATGCTATTTAAACCAAAATTTTCTAACGCTTTTTGACGAACTTGCAATACGCGTTCAAGTTCTTCAGCGGCATTTGCCCCGTTATCCCATAAATGTCCGGTCGCGTGTCCGCCTGATTTTGGTCGAGCATCAGGATCAGACATGTACTCTAAACCTTGGTCTTGCGCGCTCTTAACAAACTCCGCTAAAACTTGAGCCTCTTTACTTTTCTCTATTTCACTGTATCCGTAGGCAATAACGTATTTATCCCAAACGCCAATCTTGTCGTCATAGGCCTGAGATAAATCTATTTTACCGTCCTTAATAGTGACATAGGGGTGTGGGTAATCCATGACCGAGGATCTATTGTTGACACTTGCAGAAAAGTTATGTGCTATGCCTAAGGTATGACCTACTTCGTGTGCAGACAACTGACGTATGCGCGCCAGTGCCATTTCTTTCATTGGTGAGGTGTCGACGTTGTCAGTGGAAAATGGAGAGGTAAGCCCTAACGCAATTAGGTAATCTTGACGCACTCGAAGAGAGCCTAAGGTAACATGGCCTTTAATAATTTCACCGGTACGCGGATCGATCACTGACGCACCATATGACCAACCACGCGTTGCGCGATGCACCCACTGGATCACGTTGTAACGAACATCCATAGGATCAGCATCTGTTGGTAGCATTTTAACTTGGAAAGCATTTTTATAACCTGCCGCCTCAAAGGCTTGATTCCACCAACGAGCACCCTCTAATAATGCTGACTTTACCGGTTCAGGTACGCCAGCATCCAAATAATAAACAATCGGCTCAACCGCTTCGCTTACTGCTGCATTCGGATTTTTCTTTTTCAAACGATGACGAGGAATAACACGCTGAACAAGAGGTTCGTCAATCGCCGTGGCGTAATCGGCATGACTGATTGACCAATAGCCACTGAATGGATGAAACGCTCTGGTTTGGTAGTTGTCATCAGGTAGTTTAATCAATGAATGATGGAAATTAACTGTAACGGCATTGTTATCTGGCGTGACTGATTTTAAATAGTTGCCTGCATCACTGCCTTTAAAAGTAATGGTTGCTTCAAATTCTGTATTGTTTGGAAAGGCTTTAGTCCGTTTTGTATATAAACCACTACGACTGGCATCAACCTTAAAGTTACCTTGCTTCCCTTTTTTAAGACGCTCACCAACGCCATGAATATCTGATAATAAAAATGGCGTGTAATCAACCACGACTGATTTTCCGTCATCAGACTCATCAGTTACCTTGAATCCCCAGATAATAGAACTGGCAAATGCTTCATCGATAGCTTGGCGTTCAAGTACGTTTTCACTATTTGCACGGTAATAAGTATTAAGCTGGCGTAAAAACACTTTATCGCCAACACGTTCAAATTGAACCAAACGCGTATTACCCAATTGGCCTCTATCTAAACCAATATCATTTGAGCCGATACCATGTGGCATACTGCTTTGAAAAAGAAAAGGCTGCTCAAACTTGTCGACCGACAAATACACTTTGCCCATTTTATCGTCTTGATAAAAAGAAAAGTATCCTTGCTTATAAGCTTTGTCTTTTTCAAATTCAGCAAAATCAGCAAAACTTAGTGAAGCAAACCCCAACAATGTGAGTAGCACGATGAATTGACAAAAAAATTTCATCCATATTCCTTATTTTTTTAATAAAATTATTGACGAAATAATGTATAATTCGCCAGAAGTCGCTCTGGAAACTTTCGTTAAATTTGATCAAAACCAAATTCACCTTTTCAAGCGTCTTTCATACAACAAGGTATAAAATATACACTTAATATCACACGGATCAAACAATAGACCGTGTGAATTTGACTCTAAGGAAATTTAGGTACCCCAATGCAACGATTAGCTCCCGCGTTACGTAAAGACAATGTTCCACTTGATTTGATCTCTTTAATTAAAACCATTCTCGCTGCGACTAAAGAAATTTCATTTCGGGTCAGCCAAGCGCAGTTAGGCGGATTGATGGGTTCAACATTAGATGAAAACATTCAAGGTGAAGTTCAGAAAAAACTAGACGTCGTCGCCAACGAGCTATTTAAAGATATTTTATTAGAGTCAGGTTTTGTCAAAGCGATATCCTCTGAAGAAGAAGACACCTCCGTTGCAGGTGAAGAAGATGGTAAATTTATTGTTTCATTCGACCCGCTCGATGGCAGTTCAAATATTGATATCAACTCGCTTATTGGTACTATTTTTTCTATTCACAAAGCAATTCCAAATATGGACGCTGCCAACCCAGATCAGTTCAAACAGGCTGGCCACCAGCAAGTATGTGCCGGTTATGTGCTTTATGGTCCATCAACGATGTTAGTGATGACAACCGGTAGCGGAACCCATTTCTATGTATTAGATCGCACTCATGGCGGCTACTTATTGGTAGAGCGCAATGTACAAGTCCCTAAAGATACCCGAGAGTTTGCTGTTAATATGTCAAACCAACGCTTTTGGGAAGAGCCGATGCAAAATTATATTACTGATTTAGTTGCTGGTGAAGCAGGGCCTCGAGGCGAATACTTTAACATGCGTTGGATTGCAGCCATGGTCGGTGATATTCACCGAGTTTTAACTCGCGGCGGCATTTTCACTTACCCTGCTGATAGCAAAAATATAGAAAAACCATACAAGCTACGTTTGATGTATGAAGCCAACCCAATGAGTTTTTTAATTGAACAAGCGGGCGGTAAAGCGGTAACCAGTAAAGAACGAATTATGGATATTGACCCCTCTGATATCCATCAACGTGTTGAAGTGATCATGGGCTCAGCCAACGAAGTTGATCACTGTTTAAGTTACTATAAGTAAGCATTAACTCAATATTATCAAAGGGAGCTCATTGCTCCCTTTTTTGTTTTTTAATTTAGCGTATACGCGCATTCCCATTGAGTTTTTCAAGGATTTTGATAAAACATGTGATTATCTTATTGCTTGCTATATCAAAGCGATAATTTGGTATAAATGCTTACTAGTCGAACCGCATTGCTTTTTGCTAGAATACGCGCCATTAAATTTAAACTTTTTATAGAGAGCCCAACCTATGCCAGCTTATGCAGTAGGACATAAAGTACCTGATTCAGATTCTATCTGTTCAGCAATTGCCCTTTCATACTTAAAAACAACTATTGGTGAAGACGTTCAACCAGCGCGTTTAGGTGAACTTTCTCCAGAAACTTTATTCATTTTAGACAAGTTTGGTTTTGAACAACCCGAACTTAAAATGAGTTATGCCGGTGAAAGCTTATATATTGTCGATCATTCAGAGCGTACTCAAGGACCTGACGATATTGATGATGCAACCATTTTAGGCATTATTGATCACCATAAACTTGGGGATATTACAACTTCTACTCCATTAGAAATTTGGGTTCGCCCTGTTGGCTGTACTAATACCATCATCAAAATGATGTACGATTTTCATAATGTTGAAATTCCTAAAAATATTGCTGGTGCTATGATGTGCGCTATTTTATCTGACACGGTCGTTTTAAAATCTCCAACGTGTCCTAAGGCCGATATTAAATGT
>PJEL010001348.1_pt1 | contig 25296 bp, 18 predicted proteins | sample 1853271 | NCBI WGS metagenome assembly PJEL01 (sample SAMN08108733, study PRJNA415343) | Invertebrate metagenome, whole genome shotgun sequencing project. | host: Globobulimina | place: Sweden: Gullmar Fjord | collected 2015-08
CTTGTCATGACTGCCGGAGAAACCGGGCAGGCGGCCGAAGAAATCCTCAGGCGATTTACCGGTGTTCTGCCGGATAAAGAATTCGGGCATGAGCCTTCCTGAGGTTGATGATTCCGAGCCGAAGGTGAAGGTGAACTCGGCTATTGCCTGGGGAAACGTTTCGGATTCTTCGAGGCCCGTATCCTTGTGAGCGATGAAATAGGAGATGAAGTTGGGATCTTCCTCGCCTTGGGCTATCGCCCGTGCGCCGGCGACTGCGTGCCTGGCCTGCACCCCGGTCAGACCGCCGAACCAGGCCAATTGGATGTCCGCATTCTTGAACATCTCGACGGAGGCCTTGTAGTCGGTGGCGGGCACGTATTCGACCTGGACGCCGAGCTTGCCGCTGAGGTACCCGGCCAATGCGTCGAACTTCTCCTTGAGTTCCGTGGTGTTTTGATCGGGGATCGCGGAAAAGCGGAGGATGTTATCGCCTTCAGCGGCTGATTCGGCTCCTGGTTGCGTCGTACCGCCTTCGCAGCCGGTGAGACAGATGATTACAGATAAGGCTGTGATGGCTGTGAATGATCTCATACCGGATCATATGCCCCCGGCTGATTGTCCACAAATGTTTGAGAGGATTGAACTTGCGCCGCCGGAGAAGGGCAAGTGTGTACGTTCGGAAGTGGAACTCAGGTGCGGGGATGAAGAAGGACTGCCGCTGGTTTCTCCGCCACGCTTTGGTTACCTCTTTTCGACCAATGCCGTTTCCCGCACCCAAGAAAATCATCCTGACACCTTTTTCGCGCCCCTACAATCTCCTCATGCGATACGAGGGTGCTGTATTTCGGCCGCCAAGCGAGGCGGGATCACTTCTTCTGCAGGCGACGATCGGCTGCTCGTGGAATCATTGCACCTACTGTGCCGCATACAGCGACAAAGAATACCGCGTGCGCGATTTGGAGAAGACGCTTGAGGACATCGATGAGGCCGGCCGCGTTGTCGGCGAGCATGTGCGCAAGGTTTTCATCATGGATGGCGATGCGCTTGCGATGGAACTCGATCATTGGGAGCCGATACTGAGCGCTCTGAGAGCCACCTTTCCTCTTCTGCGCCGCGTGAGTTGCTACGCCACCGCGGTAAATCTGCTCGACAAATCGCAGAAGGAACTGAAACGGTTGCGTGCGCTGGGGTTGAAGCTGCTCTACATCGGTCCCGAATCGGGCGATGACAAGACTCTGAGGAGAATCGCAAAGGGAGCCGACTACGCTCAGCACGTTGAGGCTGCGGCAAAGGCGCGTGACGCCGACATGCAGCAATCGCTCATCTTCCTTCTTGGTGCGGGCGGCGTCGATCGCAGTATCGAACACGCACATGCATCAGCGCGACTGGCGACCGAGATGGACCCGAGGTTTCTATCCGCGTTGACGCTGATGCTCGTCCCATCCACGCCGATTCACAAACTCGCGATGACCGACCGTTTCGAGTTGCCGAGTATCGGCGGCTTGCTGAACGAACTCCGGATCCTGGTTGCAGAGACGAATACGACCGATGCGATCTTCCGCAGTAATCACGCATCCAACTATCTGCCGATGGGCGGAAGACTGCCGCGCGACCGCGAGGCGATTCTGGCAACGATCGATGCGGCACTGGCCGGCGAAGCGCCCATCCGTGCTGAGAGGTCGCGAGGGCTATAGCGGCCCGGCCCCCGGATTGGCCCCCCGGATGGCCCCCCGACCCCGGTCGGGACACGGATCGGAAGTGTGACTGCGAGACCAGCGTGCGCAAATCGGTAGCGCCTGAGGGCGGATCGGTTGCGGATACGCGTTATATTAAGCACGATGCCGCATCGGTATGCTGTTGCCATGCGCAGCGGGCGTGGTCGTGAAGTCACGGGTAACATCCACACATATTGGCAAGGACTGAAGCCGTGGTTGGATGAGTCAGCAGGACAAGCAGAGGAAGATCATGAATATGCAGTACTCGATTCGGTTGGCGCTCGGTGTGATTCTAACTTTCGGGATATGCTCGGGATCGGCTTATGGGCAGGGGGGGAGCGGAGGAGTTCAGAGCGATGAGATTCTCGAAGAGCTGTTGAAGGATCGGGCGGGCCTGGCGATTGATCTGCCGGCACTCGGGTATGAATGGAGTGATTCGGCGTTGGTCGGCGATGAGGAATCGGGATCACTGCTTTTCGAGTCGACCAAAGTAATCTACTACTTCCTGCACTGGGGGCCGATTGAGACGGAGAAGATCGATGAGGAGTATGTGCGCGAGCGCGTGCCGAAGGTCTGGCCGAGCGAGGGGTTGAAAGTGAAGGAGATGGTGTCGACGACGGTCGCAGGTCATCCGGCGATTCTCGCGACGGTCATTCCCCGGCGTGATTTCTACCGAGCGTTCTTCCTCATCTGGAATTGCCCGGAGTCCGGCAGGCAGTTCATCGCGGATATGAACTATAACGTGGCATATAAGACGCCGCGTGCGGAGCTGGATGCGGAGATAGCGGCGACAACTAAGACTCTCGCGTGTCATCCGGGCGCGCCGACTTCCGCGGTGGATGGACATGTGGCGCGCTATGACAGTCATCGGTTCGGGTTGCGATTCGATCACCCGCTGCGTTGGTATGTCTTCGAAAACCCGTATGGGGTTCCTCACCCGGAATACAGGGGAATCCGGGATGACTCGATCGGCTCGCTGCTGGCGTGGTTGCAGGATATGACGGTGCGGGTAACTCTGCACTGGGAGCCGCTGCCGGCTGTTGAAGGTGATGCGCCGCCGGATATGGCAGGGGGGTTGGCGATGCTCCAGGCGGCGACGGCGCTTATCGAGGGGATGGATGAGGTCGAGAAATTCTCGCCGGACGCCACCGAGGCGGTGACCATCGGCGGACGGAGGGCTTTCAAGCTGATCGGTGATGTAACTCGAGGTCAGCCGAAGGAGGAATCGCCCGAGTTCGTGCCGAGGGCGCGGGCGGCGGTGGTGATGGTGGATGATAAGGAGAGCAAGCGTAGGATATCCGCGGTGATCACCGTGGATTACTACGAGAAGAACGGCGAGTTACATCAGCCGGTGAGGGATATTTTCGATCGCTGGGCTCTTGCGATCGTGTCAGGGCTTGATCCATAATTGCGGATGCGATCATGGATGAGGATCCCGATCCGAGCGGCGGATTGAATGAACGTGATCAGCAGCGCCCGTCGTCAGTTACTTAGAAGCGGCTGCCAGGGCAGCGTGGGTACGTTCACGGTGGGATCGCCTTCATACATGCCGAACTCTGCCGAGGCGACTGCCAGTTCTTCCGCGTGCTCGACCCATCCGCCGCCCATGGCTTTGTAGATGCTTACGAGCGATGAGTAGACATCAGTCTGTACCCGGATCTCGGTGAGCTCCGCATCGAACAGTTTCCGTTCGGCATCCAGCACCTCGATGTAGCTGACATATCCGTTGTCGTAGCGCATGCGGGCAAGGCGCGCGTAGTCCGTGAGGGCATGAAGCTGCCGTCGTTGCGCTTGAAGCTCTTCCCGGGCTTTTTGAGTCGAGACAAGTGCATCTTCGGTTTCGCGGAACGCGGTCTGGATGGTTTGAAGGTAACCGACCAGCGCCTGTTCGCGCACCGCTTCAGTTACCGCGACCTGGCTGGAGATGCGGCCGCCGGTGAAGATGGGGCCTGCGAGGCCGGCGCCGATGTTCCAGACGTTTGCCGAGCTTGACGCGAGGTTTGAAAGATCATCGCTGGCGAACCCCAGCATGCCGGTAAGTGAGATCGTCGGGAAGTAGGCGGCTTTCGCCTGACCGATGCGGGCGTTAGCGGCGATCAGTTGCTGTTCCGCTGCGCGAATATCGGGACGGCGCTCGAGGAGGTCGGAAGGTACGCCCTCCGGCACATCAGGCAGTACCAGATCATCGATGGTTTTGCCCCGTGCGATCGGGCCGGGATTCCGGCCGAGCAGGACCGAGATGGAATTTTCAGTCAGCGCGATTTGTCTTTCGATAGGCGGGATGCGCACCGCGGCCTGTTCGTATTCTGATCGCGACTGTGAGAGTTCCAGATCGGAGATGACGCCGCCTTCGAACTGCAACTCGAAAAGGTGCAATGATTCACCGCGTGAATTGAGCGTCTGGTTTGTGATTTCGAGTTGCTTGTCGAGACTGCGGAGATCGATATAGCTGGTGGCGACGGCGGACACCAGGGTGAGCACGACTGCGCGGCGATTCTCCTCGGTGGTAAGCAGATCCGCGCGGGCGGCTTCGGTCGCCCGTCTGATCCGACCCCACAGATCGAGTTCCCAGCCGACGTTGAGCGTGGCTGAAAACATGTCGTTGGTGCGGTCCATGCCGCTTGGTACGCCACCGGCCGTTTCGCGAGATGCCTGCTCGCGGGCGGCGGAGGCGCCGTATCCGACTTGCGGGAAGGCGTCGGATCGGGTGATGCCAAGACGTGCGGCGAATTCTTCGACGCGTGCCGCGGCGATGCGCACATCCTTGTTGTTCTGTAGAGCCGTGTGAACAAGGTCATCCAGCACGGGATCATCAAACTGCTTCCACCACGCTGCGTTTGCCAGACCTGCCGCTTCGTCGTAATCGATACGCCAGCCTGTTGGAGACTCAACGTCCGGGGTTACATAGTCGGGACCGACGGTGCAGCCGACCAGTGATAGAATCAAACAGATTGCCAGGGTGAACTTGCACATGTCACGCACCCTCCTGATCGGCGCTCGGGCTCGCAGGTAAATCAACTCCCCCAGGGGTCTTCGGTTTACCGCCGGGCAGCCGCTCCGTGATGGAAATGACCAGGTAATAAAAGAGCGGCACGAAGAAAAGCGCTAGGGTTGTGGCGGCCACCATGCCGCCGATTATGCCTGTGCCGATCGAATGTCGGGCATTTGATCCGGCGCCTGAAGCAAGCACCAGCGGCATCGCGCCGAGAATGAACGAGAGCGAGGTCATCAGTATGGGCCTCAAGCGGAGTCGGGCGGCTTCGATGGCCGCATCAAAGGCTGAGAGCCCTTCATCGTGTTTGAGTTGCGCAAACTCGACAATCAGAATTGCATTCTTCGTTGACAGTCCGATCAGGGTGACGAGTCCGACCTGGAAGTAGACATCGTTTTCCATCTTGAGGGCCCAGACGGCGACGAGGGCGCCGAAGATGCCGAACGGAACGGCGCCGACGATGGCGAGAGGCAACGTCCACCGTTCGTATTGGCCGGCGAGAATCAGGAAGACCATCACTAGGCCGAAGATGAAGATGATCGCGGATGTACCCCCGGCCTGTTTTTCCTCGTAGGCCTGTCCGGACCACTCGTATGTAAAGCCATCCGGGAGCACCTGGCGGGCAAGCTCCTCCATGGTGCTGATCGATTGACCGGAACTGAAGCCGGGCCCGGCATCGCCGGTGACTTTTGCGGCGGGGAATCCGTTGAACCTTGAGACGAGATCCGGCCCGGTGATATAACGCGTGGTCACCAGCGCGGAAAGTGGCACCATCTGACCACTGTTGCCGCGCACGTAGATGGTGCTGATGTCCTCCGGCCGGGATCGGAACTCCGGTTCAGCCTGCAGGATCACCTGCCAGACGCGTCCGAACTTGTTGTATTGACTGACATAAAGGGAACCGAAGAGGGTCTGCACCGCGTCGTACACGCTCTGGACGGGGACACCCAATACCTCGGCCTTGGACCGATCAACCTCCGCCCGCAACTGACGGGAAGCGGCGTTGATGGTGCTGTTAAGTCGCGTGACCTCGGCTCGCTCTTGAGATGCGGTCCTGATGTCGCCGATCACCTCGGCGAGGCGCTGCGTTCCGCCCTCGGCACGATTCTGGATCCAGAATTCGAAACCACCTTGAGTGCCGAGCCCCGGAATCGATGGAGGATTGATGGGGATGACGACGCCCTCGCGCAAAGCGCTCAGCTTCGGGGCGACGAATGCAAACAGGCTTTCGGCTGAAAGCTCAGGATCCTTTCTTTCTTCAAAGTCCTTCAGCGCGACAAAGACGGTTCCGGCGTTGGTCTTGAACTGGCTGTCGAGCAGGCCGTAACCTGAAAGAGCGGAGTAATACTCGACCGATGGATGCTCGGCGAAGATCTCGGCGACGCGCAGGGTGAGCTCTTCTGTCCGATCAAGGCTGGCGCCGTCCGGCATTATCACCGCCGCGAAAACGTAACCCTGATCTTCCGGAGGCACGAAGCTGCCGGGGACGATAGTGAAAAGGGTATAAGTGCCGTAGAGCATCCCTGCCAGAAGAAGAAGCGCGATGACCATGCCTCGGATGGTCAGGCGAACTCCGACGGCATAGCCGTCGGTAAGGCGATCAAGCAGATAGTTGAACGGCCTGAACAAGCCCCCGGCCGGCCCGCTGCGCGGTTTGAGAAGGATCGCGGCAAGTGCTGGAGTCAGGGTAAGGGCCGCGAAGCTGGAGATCGAAACCGATATCGCGATGGTGATGGCGAACTGTTTGTACAGCACGCCGGTGGTCCCGCCGAGGAACGCGACGGGTACGAACACCGCGACGAGCACGAGCGTGGTCGCGATGACCGGCCCCGTTACTTCCTGCATCGCCCTGAACGTGGCATCCATGGGCGACAGCTTGAGCTCGACGAGGTTGCGCTCGACGTTTTCAACGACCACGATTGCATCGTCACAGACGATGCCGATCGCGAGCACCAGGCCGAACAGGGTGAGAAGGTTGATCGAGAACCCCAGCAATTGCATTCCGACGAACGTGCCCACTACGGCAACGAAGATCGCAACCGTCGGGATAATCGTCGCTCGAATGCTCTGCAGGAAGATGTAGGTAACCAGCACCACGAGGATGATGGCTATGATCAGGGTCACAATGACCTCGTCGATGGAGGCCTTAACCACTTTGGTCGTGTCGAACGAAACGGAGTAGTCGATACCCTCCGGGAATCCCTGCTTCAGCTCTTGGAGCAACTGACGCACGTTGCCGGCCACCGCCAGTGCGTTCGATCCCGGCTGCTGGTAAACCGCGATGAAGGTCGCGGGGGTGCCGTTCACGTTTGAGCGGAGTAGGTATTGTTTGAGTCCGACTTCTGCTCGCCCGACGTCCTTGAGGCGGACGATCGCGGCGCCGCTGCTGTCGGTGCGCAGAATGATCTCCTCGAACTGTTCCGGTTCGGAATATCGCCCTTCGGTGACGACCGGGAAGGTCATCTCGACCGGTCCCTGCGTGGGCGACTGACCGATGCTGCCCGCGCCGAACTGCTGATTCTGCTCGCTCACCGCCTTCTGGATATCGCTGGGCGTGATATTGAGGCTGGCCATCCGATCGGGCTGAAGCCAGATGCGCATGGCCAGATCGGGCAGCCCCATGATCTGGGCCTTGTTGGCGCCCTCGACACGCTTGAGCGCATCAAGCACATAGAGGTTGGCGTAGTTGCCGACGTATTTCTCATCGTATCGTCCGTCCGGCGAAAACATTGCGATGAGCAGCAGGATGCTCGAAGAGCGCTTCTCGACCTTGACTCCCGAAGCTCGCACCGTTTCGGGCAACTGGGGCATGGCGAGATTCACGCGGTTCTGAACCTGCACTTCCGCGGTGTCGGGATCGGTATCAATCGTGAAGTAGACCGTGAGCGACATCTGCCCCGTCGCGGAACTGGTCGACTGCATGTAGATCATGTTGTCGACACCGTTGACCTGCGTCTCGATAGGCGCGGCTACGGAGTTGGCGACGGTATCCGCGTCGGCGCCGGGGTATGTGGCGCTAACCGTCACCTGCACCGGCGTGATCTGCGGGTACTGCGTGATGGGGAGCCCGGACAAGGCGACAAAGCCCGCGATGAGCACGATGATCGACAACACCGACGCGAGAATGGGGCGTTTGATGAAGACTGCGGAGATCATGTGCCGGGCCCCTGGTTCTTCGCGCCGGCTGTGGAAGTGGACTCTGGATCGACGATTGTGACGGGAACGCCGGCCCGGAGCCGAATGGCCCCGTCAACGACCACCGACTCGCCGCCCTCCAGTCCTTCTTCAATAAACCACTGATCCCTGTGCCAGGATCCGACGACCACGGGCCGCAATTGCGCCTTGCCTGAGTCGGCCACCCACACAAAGCTGCCCTTGGATCCCTGTTGCACCGCTCGTTGCGGGATCAGGATGGCATCCGGGCGGTAAGCGCCTTTGAGAAACACGCGCACAAACTGGCCGGGGCGCAGATGTCCATCCGGGTTCGCGAGTTCCGCACGTATCAGGAAGGTCCCCGTCTCTTCGCTGAGGGAAGCGTCAGAGAATGTGATGCGGCCGGTCTCGGGGAAGACCGTGCCGTCCGCCAGGACGATTTCGACTTCGAAACCCTCCTCCTCGGGCGTCCTGATCGCGCCTTGTTTGACCTGCTCGCGGCTCTTGAGCAATTGGTTTTCCGAAACGCTGAACTCTATCCAGATAGGATCGACCTGGGCCACGTAGGTGAGCGCGCTGCCGGTGGCGTAGCCAATATAAGCTCCTTCCTGCTGGAGCGAATAACTTGAGAGTCCCGTGACGGGGGTGTGGATTGTGGTGTAGCTCAGGTCCAGCTCCGCCTGGACGACCTTTGCCCTCGCTGCTTCTACTGAAGCGCTCGTCGACCGGAAGTTGCCCAGGGCGTCGTCGAGTTCCTTTTGCGCCACCGCGTTCTGCTCGGCCAGAGGGCGAATGCGGGCGAGATGGGCCTCTGCCGTCTCCTGGCGGGCGAGTTGTTGCGCAAGCTCTGCTTCGGCGGCGCGGAGTTCAGCCTGGAAAGGCTTCTGGTCCATCTGGTAGAGGACTTGGCCCTCCTCAACCAGCGTGCCCTCATCAAAGAGCCGCTCTTCAAGGAATCCCTCGATCCGCGAGCGAATCTCGACACGGCGGGAGCTCGCTGTCTTTCCCACGAATTCCATCGCCACCGGAGTATCCTTCGGTTCCGTCTCGACGACGGTCACCTCTGCCGGTGGAGGAGGCGGAGCCTCCCGGGATTCGACTTTGCAACCGGTCAGAAGAAGAAACAACGCAAGTCCACAGACATACTCCGGCCTGCGCGGCGGCCAGAAACTTCGCAGTATCATGAGAGTTACCTTTCGCTACCGGTCGGCGGGATACTACCGAACGCGGCACGGATACACCACCGGAGGGAACCAGGGCCGCGCATTGTCCGATCAAACCGCCTTTTCGGCAGCAAGAACCTCTACGCGGGTGAGGAACGCTGGGCCGATACAGGACACTCGGCACTTAAATACGTTATCAAGCCCTGCCAGGGGGAGTTTGTTCCGGGATTGCGCGAAAGTACCGATTTCGGGCCAGGCGCATGGGAAAGCCTACAGAACGAACCGGCGCAGTCTTCTACAAGCTCGTTTGGCCACTGATGAGGACAGCCGCCATACAAACGGCTGGAGAACTCAATCGGCGTAGCTCTCAGGCGATATGCTGGTGGTGTTGCAGGTAGTGACGGGAGCTGACCGCTGGGGGATACCGCTAGCGGCGAATCGTCAGCCTCATTCACATGAGGCCTTGACCTCCTGCTGCTCGGCGTGGCGGAACAGTTTAACCATGGTGATCAGAATGATCGGGGTGATGGCGGCCATGCCTCCGATCCAGACCCAGACCATGTGGTGATCGGGGTAGTGCTCCACTCCGGGTGGCGTGTTATCGGGGGTGTAGTTGGCCACAAGCATGCCCGACATGGGGCCGGCGATCAATTTCGCACCGAAGTACGGGAGATAGGAAAGTGCGATGTAGGTGCCTTCCTTGCCACCCGGTGCGATCTCCGCGGTGAACTGCATCAGGCGTGGAGACCAGATCGCTTCTCCGAACGTGAACACGATGACGAACAGGATCAGTGAGAGGTACAGCGGGACGCGCTCACCTTCCGGAACATGCAGCCAGCGCTCAAAAATCAACTCACCAACCCACGTATCCGTCAACGGCGCGAGCCAGTCCGGTGGCATGACCGCAATGCCGACGGCACCCACTGAGATGATGGTGCCAATGGCCAGCATGGTGTAGGAGCGAATGTTCTTGGTGAGCACGGCTACGGGCCCTGCGATGAAGACGATCAGCATTGGGTTGAGGACGCTGTAGATGTTCCCGACCTTCGCCCCATCGCCGAAGACCCGGATCCCGTAGGTCGGCCATGTGTAATGGAAGTGATAGAATACGAGCTTGACGGGGACGAGCATCGCCATCATGAAGATGAAGATCCAGAAGGGCTTCTTGGTGATGACCGTGGCGAAGATCCCGACGGTATCCCGTGCTGCCTTACTGACAACGCTGGGGATGCTCAGCGGCACGCCGTCAGCGTCCACCGCTGCTTCTCGCGAGTTGATGACGATGCCCTCATCATCCGTCATCCGAACACCACGCCTGAACATGAGGAAGATGAGCAACTGCGGGATCGTCATCAGGAAACCGATGAAGAAGATGATCTGATATGTCGAGAGTTCAACTCCCGTACCAAACATCTCCACTTTCCCGTGCTCGCCAAAGTAGCCACGCACACCATCGAAGATGAGCCCCCCGATCGCCCAACCGACGTTCAGTAATGTATAGAACAGCGCGAAACCCAGCGCACAGCCTGCGCTTGTTGTGTAGTACTTGATACCGACGGATAGGACGGGCAGGAGGATCCCCATCCCGATCGCCATGGGGATGAAGCTCGTGAAGGTCACAATGTAGACGTTGTCGATGAACGGCAAACTGATTCTGGATGCAAGCATGATGGCTGTGCCCAGGATCAACGTTCTCTTGATCCCCACCGCATCGCAGACCGCTCCGATCAACATTGAGCAAATAGTCAACGACATCGAAAATACAGCGATGTATGCGCCCGCTTGGATATCCGTAAGCCCGCAATCTTCGTGCAGGTACAGGATGAAGGTCAGGTTGATCGCACCATACGCTCCGTATTCGAGGATCTTGGAAATGTAGAGCATGAAGAGTTCGCGAGGCGAACCCCACAGACCCTTGATGTAATACAAGAGGATCAGGAGACCCCAGAGGATCAGCACGCCGAGACCGATCCAGATGCCGATTGTCAGGAGATCCCTGCCTTGATCCGCAACCGCGGCGTTCACGATGTCCGAGGCAACTGGTGTTTCCGGGGTAGTCATGGGCATTCCAGAATGCTGTGCTTGAGGAAGCGGGGCCAGGATGAACACGAAACGTCAATCACGGTATCGAGCCAACGCCCCGAGGTGGCGGCAGATTCCGCCGAAACAGGAAGAGCGAAACAGAGCGTCAGTCCAAGTCCAGAACCACACGGAATCCGAGGTAGCGGTCCCGACTGGTCGGGCTGGCCCAGGCGCGATAGGCCGACCGGCAGTACACCGGATTGCCGCTCCAACCCCCGCCGCGCAGAACGTGCGAAGAACGCGGAACGCGCGAAGTGCCCGGCGTTGCCCCCGTTGGATCGGTTACCGCCTCCGTTGAGTATGTGCCGTGAAGGTCATGGCACCACTCCCAGACGTTGCCGTGCATGTCGTACAGACCCCACCCATTGGCTGGGTAGCTCCCGACCGGCACCGTCGTCTCAAGTACCTCGCCCGCTGGTCCGCCCCCGTAGGTGCCTTTGCCATTGAAGTTAGCCTGATCTGTGCTGATCGTGTTACCAACGTTGAAAACGGTGGTTGTTCCTGCACGGCACGCGTATTCCCATTCGGCGTCGGTGGGTAATCGATATCCCTTCACCTGCGAGAGATCCGTCGTCGGTTGTCCCTCCGCATCGATCAGGTAAGCCCCCGCTCCTGCATCACCTTCATCTTCCCCCTCATCCTTACCTTCATCTTCTTCGTCATCTTTTTCTACGACGACATAGGCGACCGGCAGCCCCTCTTCGAGGCTCAGCCGATTGCAGAACTTCGCCGCCTCTATCCATGAGACGTTCTCAACGGGCAGGAGACCACCAGTAGACTCACCCGTGAATTCGGCCGGGAACTCGCTGGGAAACTCGCCCATGATCGAAACCCACTCGCCCTGAGTTACTTCCGTCGCGCCCATGGCGAAACCGCGAGTCAGGGTCACCTGCCGCTGCGTTTCGTCATCGTCTCGCAGTTCCTCATCCACAGGGCTGCCCATCGTGAACTCACCTGCCGGGATCAGGACCATCTCCATTCCGATGGAGTTCGTGACCGCCTCACCATCGCTGGTGTATATCCGCCCAAACTTGTCCTTCGCGATCCCCTCGATGGTCACTCCTACATCGAGATTCAACGTCACTTCCTCCGTGGCGAGTGAGCCGCGCACGACATCATTGTTCCGCTTCGTGACGACCGCAATCGTCTTCTCCGTGACGGTCTCGGTCAGTTTGTCCGTGAGGGTTTCGGTCAGTTCGTCCGTGACGGGTTTGCTCAACAACCGGACGGTTGCGATCTCGGCGAAGGGGATGGAAACCTCACCCGAATCGGTCTGGATCATGAGATCGGCCTCGGCAGCGTGGCCGGTGAGCAGGTCGCCGTTCGTCATGATGAACTGATCAGGCGGGTTCTCGACGTCGGTGAAGCTGAGTTCGTCGCTGCCCTCACTGAACGCGATGAACCAGATGTCCTTCTTCTCAACTTCAGTCTCTTCGCCCGATGAACTATCCTTAAGGCGGATCGTCGGCTCGGTATTGGTGCCGGTGATCCGGTTGCCGCTGACTGAGATGATGACCTCGATCCAGGCTTCCTTGTCCTCGTCGTTCTCAAAGAAGGCCACTCGCGCACATCGATCGGCAGCGATTGACAACTCGCCGTAAGGCGTCGAGACGCTCAGCGATGTGATCATCACCTGCCCACGCAGTTCCTTCTCGTCGCGGAGGTATATGACATCCTCGCCCGTCGAACGCTCCTGTGTGAAGACTATCTCCGGGGGCGACTCTTCTTCCGGTTCGTCGTCGGCACGAGTACCCTTGCAGCCAGCAAGAACGGTGACCGCGAGGAATACGGCGAGAATGGCGGATCGGGGCATCAAGGGTGTCCTCCTTTGGTTTCCATCCCACGCGGAACACGGGCATTCAGGATCTCGGGAGTGGCCCAGGCATCTGGAGCAGCTTGAGTGTATGGCGTAGTCATGGCAAGTGCGGGGGTTGTGCCGTCGTGGGCGGACCGGGTGATTTGGAGGTATCAGGCACGACATTGAGCCAACGCCCCGAGGGCGGTGGCAAATTTCGCCAAGATAAGGGTAGCCATCGGCCGTGTTTATGGCAAAAGCGGCGATCGGATGGGTCAATGTCGCTCACTGGGGATGCCCGGTTTCTTGAGATCTACTCGCAACCGGTTTGGCCCGGGATCGGTGATAGTCGTCCGCCAACACAGATCGACTTCTCTCCCTGAGTGAGGGACAGGTCCCGAGATCCGGCCGGAGTCGTCCATCGGGATCGCTTGACGTATAGGCGAGGCTCGCGGAAGCTGGTGAACCATGGATCCCCTCATTTGGATCGCCATCGCGTTCGCCCTCGGTCTTGTCGCGCGCCAGATCGGCCTCCCGCCGCTGGTCGGTTTTCTCGCCGCGGGCTTTGTGCTCAACGCCCACGGCGTCGAGGAGACCGAGGGGCTGCGCACCATCTCGAATATCGGTATCTGGCTCCTGCTGTTCGGGATCGGGCTCAAACTCCGACTGCGCAGCCTGATCCGCCCCGAGGTGTGGGCCGGAACGACCATTCATATGGTGTGCACCATCGTCGTGATGGGTGCCGCCGTCCTGGGACTGAGCGCTGCGGGTGTCTCCCTCTTCGCCGGCGTCGATCTGCGTGCCGCGCTGCTGATCGGCTTTGGATTGAGCTTCTCCAGTACCGTTTTTGCGGTGAAGGCCCTCGAATCAAAGGGCGAGATGTCGCTGCTGCACGGACGTACCGCGATCGGCATCCTCATCATGCAGGATGTCATCGCGATCGTGTTCCTCACGATTTCCACCGGCAAGATTCCGTCGCCCTGGGCGCTGACCCTGCTCCTCCTGCCGCTGCTTCGGCCCGTGCTGCTGATCCTGATGAAGCGGTGCGGCCGGGACGAGTTGCTGGTCCTCTTCGGCCTGTTGTTGACCATCGGGGCGGCGGTGGGATTCGACGCCGTCGGGCTCAAGCCCGATCTCGGCGCGCTGGTTGCGGGGATGCTGGTCGCGCATCATCCGAGATCTTCCGAGCTCTCGAAGTCAGTACTCAGCTTCAAGCACCTGTTCCTCGTCGGGTTCTTTCTCACCATTGGAATGTCCGGCCTGCCGACGCTCGAGGTGATGGTGATCGCGGTGCTACTTGTGCTCGCCGTCCCGCTGAAGGTCGCGCTGTTCTTCCTGCTGCTGGCCCGCTTTCGGCTGCGCGCTCGAACATCGGTGCTCGCATCGTTCGTTCTGGGCAATTACAGCGAGTTCGGTCTGATCGTCGCCGCTCTGGCCCGACAGAACGGTTGGCTCGACGACCGGTGGCTCGTGATCATGGCGGTGGCGATGTCCCTGAGTTTTGTCGCGGCCGCGCCGCCGAACTATATGGTGCATCGAATCTACGCTCGTCTCGCAGACTGGCTGGCGAGATTCGAATCGAAGAGACATCATCCGGACCAGAGGCCGATCGACATCGGCGATGTCACAATCCTCATCTTCGGCCTGGGACGAGTCGGCGCAGGCGCCTATGACGCGCTGCGCGACCGGCACGGCGACACCGTGCTCGGTGTCGATGCGGATTCCGAAACCGTCGAAGAGCATCGACGGGCGGGACGCGACGTAGCGCTCGGCGATGCCACCGATCAGGACTTCTGGCATCGAATTCGCCCGGATTCGGTTCGCCTCATCGTGCTTGCGATGCCCAACCACCAGGAGAATCTGATCGCGATCGATCAGATTCACGACGGCGGTTACGGCGGTCTTATCGCGGCGACGGCGCAGTTTGATGATGAGATCGCAGAGTTGAAGGAGCGAGGTGTGCACGCGGCGTTCGATCTTCACGCCGAAGCCGGCGCAGGCCTCGCCGCGCATGTGTGCCTGGCGCTCGATGCTCTGACGGGCGAGCCCGGAGATTCGGGGCAGTGAATTTGTTGAAATATCTGTCCTATTCCGTATTCAGCCAGACCTCAATGCTGTGTGGAAAAAGGGTCTGCATCGGCTCCTGGGCATGGATCATCCGCTGAGATGCCGGCCCCTGGCAGGACTCAAGACCGAGGTCCGAAACCCAGTTATTGATTGCCTGCAATCGAGTGGCTCGGGCGCCGCTTGGGAGAGCCTTGGTGCCGGCCGAGAGAGCGGTCAATCTGCGTGTGCGCCGAAGAGCACGTAGGACACTATGGTTCGGCCAGGTTATGGGACCCGATGGGGTCCGGGATAACAGCTCCAAACGAAGGATGCGTCTACAGTCGCGGCTTCAGGTGGAGCGCTCAGCGTCCGATGTTCCCTGTATGACTTATCAAGCGCCAACCGAGCGCTCCGATATCGCTATGGGCGATGAGGGCGAGCAATCGTGATGCACTCACAGAAAAGTCGTCTGATGATGAATGGGGAGTCGGTTATCGCCTCTTGGGGATTGGTTTTGGCGGCCATCCTGCTCCTGGCCATGGGGGCCGGGGCCTGGTGGACAGGCCATTCCCAACGATCGGCAGATGTTGCGGCTCGGGAGGAGCAGGTGGATGCTCTTGGTGCGGTACTTCAGCTGGCAAGTGAGACGCTGCTGGATACAAATGAGCTTTCGGCACTTCGCCGACTGATCTCGGATGCGGGCCGCAGCAATGAGATGGAAGTCTGCCGAATATTGCTGCCGGACGGCCGTGTCATTGCGGACGGTGATCCCGCCAGAATCGACATCATCGAGTTACCGGACCAATGGGAATCCGCATCGAAGGTACAGGCGGATACGGTGATCTCAACGGGCATCGACGGTGTCCGGCGATACACGTTGATGGTGCCGGGTCGAGGTGAGTTGCAACTCGAGCTTGCCAATGGTACGCGGACTGACTTTGCCGGATTTTCTGCGATGATTACCGGGATGGGAATCATCGGCGCCGTCGCGCTGCTGGCGGTGCTCTTCGTTTATCGGAGCCTTCGTACACGTCTTGGAGGACTGGCCGCCATTCGGGATGCTCTTCTGGCGTGGGGGCGTGGTGAGAAAGCAGAGTCCCTATTGGCGGTGAGTGAGAAGTTCGGCGACGAGGCAGCGGCCTGGAATTCACTGCTGCAGCAGCTCTCGGCGACTCGCGAATCAACGCTCAGGGAACATGCCGCAGAACTGCTTCAATCCAGTTCGACCGGCCTGACCGACCTTGCCACTGCCTACGATCCGCTCTGGGACGGGATCCTGATCGTGAACGAGGATTACCGAATCGAGTGTACGAACGGGGCCGCGGCGGTGATGCTTCGATCAGCTCGTGATGAACTCCTCGATGGCGATGCCCGAGAGCTATTGCCCGCGGCCGCCGCTGATCCTATCAGCGCCGCACTCAGTTCAGGACGGGGCGCCAGGTCCACGGTGGAGGTGGAGATGGATGAGGGCGACAGCGAGGGCGTTCTTCGCTTTTCAGTACGTCCCATGAAACGTGATGAGAGAATGCAGGCGCTGGTGGTGATAGAAGACATCACTCAGCAAAGAGCCGCAGACGAGGCGCAGCATTCGTTCATGGATCAGGTTGTGCATGAATTGCGAACACCTCTCACCAATATTCGGCTGTCGGTCGACATGGCAATTGAAGCCGGCGATGAAGACCCGGCGGTTCGCGCCGAGGCGATCAATCTGGTCAATAGCGAAGCAAGGCGACTGGAGCGTATCGTCGGCGACATGCTGACGGTGGCGGAGATTGAGGCGGGATCGATGCAGCTGCGTACCGACATGGTGGACCTCGCCGAACTCCTCTCGGAGCTTGGTCGCGAATACCAGGTGCAGGCCGCAGACAAGACGATCTCCCTTCAGTTCAACCTGCCTCCGAAACTCCCGACGATCGAGGGCGATCGTGACAAGATCGCGCTGGTGCTTCACAACCTCGTTGGCAACGCCCTTAAATACACCGAGCAGGGGGGGACCGTTCATGTCGTGGTCACCACCGAGCAAGAGCAGGTGACGATGGAGGTCCGAGACTCAGGCATTGGAATGGCGGATGAGGATGTGGAGAGGATCTTCGACAGATTCTACAGAGCGAACGACCCTCGGATCGCTTCGATCACCGGCACCGGCCTCGGTCTGGCGCTGGCTCGCGAAGTAGTCCGTCTACACGGAGGCGATATCACGGTCGATTCAGTTCTGGACGAAGGTTCGACTTTCGCGGCAACGATTCCAATCAAGGCGGCGGCGTAATCGGAGATGGAGATAAAGGAGCAAAAACAAGGTGCGGTGACCGTCCTGCGGCCTCAGGGCCCGCTGGCCCATGACGATGCCGAAGTTGTGAAAGAGAAAGCGCTGGAGGCGATAAAGCGAAACTTCGGGCGTGTCGTCATCGACGGTTCGGACATCTCATATGTGGATAGCCAGGGTTTGGAGGCGCTTCAAGATGTGAACGACGAGATGGCCGCAAGCGGTCGCTGTTTGAAATTGTGCGCCCTGAACGAAACTGTGCGCGAAGTGCTTGATCTTACCGATCTTGCGCCGCAGTTCGACCTCTACGAGGACACCAATACCGCGGTCAGGAGTTTCCTGTAGCGATGGCAGACGATCGCCCACGTCTGGGAGATGCTCTGGTCGAAGAGGGGGTCCTAACTCAGGACCAGCTCATGGTTGCGCTGAAGGAGCAGAAGGCGTCAGGCCGGATGCTTGGCGAGCTTCTCGTGGATCAGGGCGTCCTAAGCGGCTCCGCCGCGGTGCGAACGCTGGCCCGCCAGTTGGGGGTAAAAGGGTGCATGCTGAGGCACGGGCTGATTGACCCGGCTTTGCTGCCTTTGATTGGTCAGGAGGAGGCCGAACGACTTCACGCGATTCCGCTGTTCAGGGTTCGCGATACCATCACGGTGGCGATGGCTGAACCACAGTCTCTGCCGGCCATTGATCGGCTGCGCCAGCTTACCGGCTGCCGAATTCACTCGGTGCTCGCGCTCGACTCGAACATCACCGAGTACATCACCAAGTACGCCTCGGGAGATGCGGATGTCAACGAGTTCCTGGCCACTCTGACCGAGTCGGAAGTCGATGTCATCGAGCAGGAGACCGTGGACGAGGGGCCCTTGACGGACCTGGACGCCATGGTCGCGGGCAGCCCGGTGGTGGCCTTGGTCAACATGGCGATGCTGACGGCAGTAAAGGACGGGGCCAGCGATATTCATATTGAGCCGCACCGGGCGGGCACACGGATTCGTTATCGTCTCGACGGCGTTTTGCGCGAGCTGATGAATCCTCCGCCGGGAATGCATGCCGCAATTGTGTCCCGGGTGAAGGTCATCGCGAAGATGGACATCGCGGAGAAGCGGCTGCCGCAGGAAGGCCGAGTAAGGATCGTTGCCGAGTCAAGGGAGATCGACCTCCGAGTGTCCAGCATGCCGACGCTTCTTGGCGAGAAGATCGTGATTCGTATCCTGGACAAGGCAAACCTCCAGGTGCGAATGGAGGATCTGGGATTCCGAACCGAAGCCCTCGAGGCGTTCAAACGAATGCTGAAGAGCCAGCACGGCCTTACCCTGGTGACCGGTCCCACGGGAAGCGGCAAGACGACGACGCTCTACTCCGCACTCGATCTGCTTAGGTGTCCCGAGTACAACCTGGTGACCGTCGAAGATCCGGTCGAGTATCAACTGGATCTCATCAATCAGATCCAGGTGAACAACGCAATATCAATGACCTTCGCCAAGGCGCTGCGCAGCATTCTGCGTCAGGACCCCGATGTAATCATGGTGGGGGAGATTCGCGATGAGGAGACCGCGCGAGTTGCCGTTCAGGCTGCGTTGACCGGCCACCTTGTTCTTGCCACATTGCACACGAATGACGCCCCGGCAACGGTGGCCCGTTTGCAGGACATGAACATCGAATCCTACCTGTTGTCCGGCGCTCTGGAAGGCGTGGTGGCCCAGCGACTCGCCCGGAGGGTATGTGAGCGATGCAAGACGAAGTACTACCCGGATGAGCATCTTCTCCAAACCGCAGGCTTTGATGATGGGCGCAACCGCGCGTTCCGCAAGGGCGTGGGTTGTCAGGAATGCCACAACAGCGGATTTCAGGGACGCATCGGCGTCTACGAGGTCATGGAAGTCACCACCGATCTCCAGCGCCAGATTCATCAACGAGCATCGGCGCAGGAACTGCGAGAGACCTTCCGCAAACATGGCGGCGTTACCCTTCGGGATGAAGGGATCACACTGGCGGTGGAAGGCAAGACGAGCCTTGAGGAAGCGCTCCGTGTTACTCACACTGAGTTCGATCCATCAGGGCCCGAAAAGCAGGAGTCCGAAGTTGCGTCTCCGCCTGCGCCCTCGGCAGAGCCGAAGAGTGATGAACGGGAGGCGGCATGAGCAGCGGATCATCCACAGTCAGGCAGAAGCGTCAGACATCGGCGTCCCGGGGGAACCCAGGCGCCGGGGCCGGTGGGATCTCCAGCCCCATCAGGGTTCAGACGGGCGATCAGAACATGGGTTCAGCTCAGCGCTCCTCTCACCGCCGCTTGAAAGGCGGAAAGCGCCTGGCCACGCTCTCCTGGTTTACCAGGCAGCTATATGTCCTCGTGATCAGCGGCATGCCGCTGGTACAGGCCATCGAGGCGCTGAAGCGGCAGGGAAAGGACGAGCACTGGAAAGCCGTGCTCCATGATGTGGGCACAAGCCTGGAGGGCGGTTCGTCCCTCGCCGAAGCGATGGAATCACATCCGCAGTATTTCGACGCCGTCTTCCGAAGCCTCGTCTCGGCGGGTGAGTCCGGCGGTCAATTGAACATCATGCTCAAGCGTCTCAGCGACCTCATGGCTCAGCAGTCGGAAACGCGGCGTGCCATCGTCGGCGCGATGGTCTATCCGTCGCTCCTGATCTTCATCGCTCTCAGCGCACTCATCGCCATGCTCGTGGGCGTGTTGCCGAAGTTCGGGGGACTGTTTGAGACCCTTGATGTTCCACTTCCCCCGACCACCAAATGGCTGCTGGTCATCAGCGATGTCGTGCGCGGCTATTGGTGGATGATTGCAATCCTCATCATCATGGTGATCGGCTCCGTCATATTCGCTCTCAAGACGAAATCCGGCCAACGCTTTGTGGATACGATGGCTTTACGGACGCCCCAACTCGGACCGGTAGTCCGTGATTTCGCCACCGAGCGGATCGCCCGTCTGATGGGGGTGCTGGTTTCTTCAAATGTTTCCGTACTCGAGGCCATCGCGCTGGTGCGCAAGGCCATGGGGAATGTCCATTATGTTGAGCTGATGGAATCCGCGGAGATTGCGGTCAGCCGAGGCGAGCCGATCAGCTCGGTGCTTTCCAATGCCGACCTTATCAATCCATCGGTGTACGAGGCGGTGCGCAGCGGTGAACAGAGCGGCCAGGTGGGGTCGTTACTCGTGGATATCGCCGATTTCCTCGACGAAGAGAACAAGGCTGCCATCAAATCCCTCACCAGTGTCCTTGAACCGGTAATCCTGATCGTGCTCGGCGTGGTGGTCGGCTTCGTTGCGGTCAGTCTATTCCTTCCGTTATTCGACCTCACTTCGATGACTTGAGCGAGACGCAGGCAGTGTGGACACCAAATACAACTCGATCGCCGATCGGCATTGATCTCACCGGCAAATATGTCCGGGCTGTGCAGCTGATTGGGAGCATGGGTAATTGGCGCATCGAGTCCGCCGCATCGGTCCCCATGACCGCTACCGGCGCGACACTTTGCGCCGAGGACGCGCAGAGGCTCTGGGATGTGTTGGCCCGACAAAAATTCACGGGTGCCGGAACCGTCATGAGCGTGCCGGAACAAGCGCTCACTTCGGTGGTCATCAAGGCTCCGAGGACCGGGACACACGCGGTCCGTCAGGAGCACATCATCGATGAGTTTGTGCGAGCCTCTTCGCTGGACATTAACAGTTGCGAGTTGGCGTATTGGGATCTGCCCGCACCCAAGCGCGCCGATAACACGGTCGATGTCATGGCCGTGGGGTGCGCACACGCCGATGTCGATGGTCTGCTCGACGTTATCGAAGACACGGGCCTGGAAATTACCGCCCTGGACACATCCAGTGCGGCCGTGGCCCGCTGGCTGATGTGCCTGCCGGATCGTTCCCCGATGATGGCGGTCGTTGATATCGAATGGGACTCCGCCGGCGTGGTGGTGGTATACAACGATACGGTCATTTATGAACGAGCCATTCCCGAGGCGCGAATCTCGCTGTTGTATGACGAGTTCAAGAGGCGCAAAGGAATCAGCGAAGATATGTTCAACCTGATTCTGCAGGATGTCGGCTTGTGCCCGGAGATCGAAGGGGTCGAGTCCGCGGAAGGCGACGGGCTCGTTCGCCAGATGACAACGGCGCACTTCGATCGGATGGCCCAGGAGTTGAAAACGGCATTGTCATATGTGGGGCATCAGTATCGCGAAGAGACGGAACTGGAGTCCTGCGTGATCGGCGAAGGATCCAGAATTGCCGGCCTGCCCGAACATCTGTCGCAGCAACGTGGCGTAAAAATGAATCAGGCTCCGCTGAATAATACTGTGAAATGCCCGAGTGAATATGAAAGTCTCGGCACCTCCGCCGCATTTGTAAAAGCAGTCGGCCTTGCCCTCCACGGCGTATGAACTGAAAATGGTTTCATTCAATCTCATCCCGGCTCACAGAGTCCTCAGGCGCAAACGAGCCCGAAGGCTATCCCTATGGACGGGCGTATGTGTGACCTATGGGGCAGTGGTGGTTCTATTCTGCATCGTATCGGTGGCTCGATATAAGGTGGCGAACCAGCTCGATCTGGAAGCTCAGATTCAGACGGTGGTGAACGATATCGAGAGGAGCAGGCGCAATCTCGCGGAGCTCAATCAGGAGTACGATGAAGCCGAACGCTCACTGCAGGCGGCCAACGCCCTGGGTTCACAGCCGAACTGGAGCATTCTCCTTTCCGCACTGGCGTCACAAACGGGCGACAACATCGTGCTGCAATCGTGCACGTTGATGCCGATCATCGCCCCGCCGGACGCCGATGCTCCTGTCGCGCCGGTCACTCACGACCCGCAGGGGGTCGACGGATTCTCGCTGAAGGTCGCGGGCTTCGGCCGTACCCAACGGGATGTCTCGGATTTCGTCCTGCGCCTGGAGGGCATGGTGCTCCTGGACACAGTTTCCCTCGTCAGTTCGCGCCGGGAGCCGTTCCTTACCGACAGTGCCATCGTCTTCGAGGTTCGATGTTCGATCAATGGAGACAGGAGGAGTGGACCATGAGCGCCAGACATTACGGGCCGGGTTCACTGCTCATCGTCGACGCCGCGGGTATCGCGGTTTGTTTCATACTTACCGCCGTGGCATATTTCGGCGCCGTGCATCCTCACGCCGTGGCCGCCGCCGAGCGGATGGCCCGCAAGTTCGAGCTGGCAGTTCATGACACCGGAGCCCGGAAGCTCGCGGTATCGGAATCAACAATGGAGCGGCGCCTGAAGACCCTGAGAAAGACCCTCACCGACGACGCCCTGCCCCTGGACCGCCCCGCGCTTATCAACCGGCGACTGGCGCGGCTGGGCGACCTCGCCGTTGCATGCGGCGTCAGCGTCGATGAGATACGGGTCAGCGATCCCGAAGCGCACGCCCATTACCAGACCGTGCACCTGGAGCTTAAGGGGCGCGCGGAGTTCGGCTCAGCGGTCCTCTTCATGCATCGCCTCCACGAAACCTCGCCGGATATCGGCGTCTGGTCTTTCGACCTGTCCGGTAATCCCCGCGATTCCGAATCAGCCACCACCTGCGCGTTCAACCTTGCGTGGTATGCGGCCCCCGCGGACATCTCCTGACTCGACTTGGCCCATCAACGCTTGCTTCAGGACCGCATGTATCGTCTGCTTGGATACCATGAGTATCAAGCTATCCAGGGAGCGGAAGGTCTTTATCGGCGTCGCGTCAATTGCGATCGCGGGTCTGGGCGCAGACCGCCTTTTCTTCGGGTCCGGTCTTTCCGGGCCCGCCGAGGCGTCCGCCGCCTTGAATGACGCCGAACTTGGTGGAGCACTTGACCCGGAATTCGACGCAACGCTCGAAGAGATCGAAGACCGGGCCGCAACCATCGCGGTACCGGCCGAGGCTCTGACGGAGCTGCTCGCCGGTCAGTTCGAGGAGTTTTCGCAGCAGGCCGATGTCGAGGTTACCGGTCTTTCCAATGTCTTCAGGCCATCGGGGTCCTGGCTGCCGGAGGCGGCAGCGCAGGAAGTTGTTATTGGGGTTGTCGATGAATTCATTGCACGTCACAGCCTCAGCGCCGTGATGTGCAGCAAGATGAGTCCCGGAGCCGTCGTCAACCGCAAGCTGTTGAAAATCGGCGAGGAGATAGACGGCTGGGTGCTGATGGCGGTTGAAAAGGAATTCGTGGTCTTCGAGGCCGATGGCGAACAGGCGATTCTCGAGCTCCGGCCTTCCGGGACCGACTCTTAGGAGCCCGTTGAAAAAGGGTACAGGCACCTCGCGGAAGCTGTTTTTCGATGGCGCCAGCGGGGGCGGGCTCGGAGCCAGTCCCCTTTTTCAACGGACTGTTAGGCAGGTGATGCATCAGGTCCAGGGGCGATAATCCACAATCGGCGCAGCAACTGCAGAAATGGCGTGAAATCGGCTGACTATTTCGCTGTCGACGGTAATCCGCACACCACGGATTGACGATTATGTTCCTATCTGCCCGGATTGCGGGCGGCTGCGTTTAGCGGTGTAAACGGTCCAAGGGGCCAAGTGGAACTGGGTTTTAGCACCCACCATGGAGATTGGGATGAACAGGAAACTACGAAATCGGACTCGGGGATTCAGCCTCGTTGAACTCGTCATTGTCGTCGTGATCCTCGCGATTATCGGCGCGATTGCGATTCCGCGACTCAGCCGTGGTGCCGAAGGCGCTGCGGACTCGGCTCTGATTGCAGACCTCGCGGTTCTACGCAACGCGATCGACCTCTATACGACCGAGCATGAAGGCCTGGCCCCAACCGCAGGGGCTTTCGTCAACGAAATGACGATCTACAGCGACATTGATGGCGCCACGAATGCAGCCAAGGGCGGTGCGTTCATCTACGGACCGTACCTGCGGGCAATCCCGGCCTTCCCGATCAGCGGTACCGGCGCGGCTGCGGGTGCGAAGAGCGGCACCGGCGTCGCCGCCGCGGCGGCAGCGGGCGTAGCCTGGATCTACGCCTCGGGCAACGTCACCGCCAATGGTGGCACGGCCACTGACGCAGGCGGCACCCTGTACACCGCCTACTAAGCGAGTGCGGCCAAACCGTATCGCGGTGGTGAATTGTGGAGCCTGATCACTCCCGGCGGTCGATATGAACTACCGCATCGGATCAACATCGAACTCTGCGGACCGGATGAATGCATCCGGTCCGTTGTCTTGTATTCACCTCACTCCGCGCCGCACTCGGCATCGTGCCTTCAGCCTCGTGGAACTGGGGCTCGTCATTCTCATTGTTGCGGTGATGGCGGCGATCGCCGCCCCCCGATACGCAAACGCCCTTTCGCATTATCGGGTGGATGTCGCCGCCCAGCGCATCATGGCCGATCTCACCCTCGTCCAGGCCCGGGCCAAGGCCGCGAGCAAATCCTGGACCATCTCATTCGACGATGCCGCCGATTCTTACACCTACTACGACGACACCATACTCGGCAACGCCGCGACCGTAGTCACCGTCGATATGACCGACGCACCGTACCACGCCACCATAGGCTCACCGGTCTTCGGGGCCGATGCGGACCTGGTCTTCGACGGCTACGGAATCGCCGACAGCGGGGGAACTGTCATCATCGCTTCCGGCGGATACCGAACCACGATCACGCTGGACGGCGCCACCTGCAAGATCACGGCCGGCAGCCAGGAGTTGACGCCATGATCTCGGCCACCGGAGTAAAACCCTGTACATCTCATCGCCACTTCCGGGGGCGGGGACGGGGCTTCACGCTCATGGAGATGGTCATCTCCCTCGTGATCATCTCCATCCTCATGGTGGGAATGGGCGGGGCGCTGGTGATGTCCAGCCAGGCATTTCCTGACAGCAATTCGCGGATCGGAACCATAAATGAGTCTGCCGACATCGTCGATGCGATCGCCTCCGAACTCACGTACGCGACCAGCGTTACTGAAATGACCTCGACCGCCGTCACCTTCACCGTTGCTGATCGCAATTCGGACTCCAATCCGGAGACAATTCGCTACGCATGGTCGGGTACGCCCGGCGATCCGCTCACGCGCCGGTACAACGGCGGGGCCGTCATAGAAGTCATCGGCAGTGTCCAGTCGTTCGAGATGACTTACGGCCTGGAAACGGAAACCGAA
>PJEL010001349.1_pt1 | contig 25267 bp, 17 predicted proteins | sample 1853271 | NCBI WGS metagenome assembly PJEL01 (sample SAMN08108733, study PRJNA415343) | Invertebrate metagenome, whole genome shotgun sequencing project. | host: Globobulimina | place: Sweden: Gullmar Fjord | collected 2015-08
CAATGAGATCGAAAAACTGAAAATTCCCCATGACTCTTCTGCAGTCAGCGATTTTGTTACGGCCAGTTTTGGTATTGCGACAATGAATCCCGATCGTGACTCCGGCCCCTGTGACATCATTACTATCGCTGACAAGCAGCTTTATAAGGCAAAACTAGGTGGTCGCAATCGGATTCGGCAATGTTTGACTCGATGATGCGATGTTGGTGCCTTGGGCATCTCCTGTCCAAGGCCCTTGGTTCAATCTGGAAAAATTCAACGGTGGTTTCAAAATTGAGATTTTCCTTAATATGTGATATCATGTTACCAAATCATCATCAACGATCACCTTCTGACTGGAAGATTCCATATTCGGCGTACAGTCCTTCTTTGTTCCGCAACGGTACCAGGCGAATTTCGAAAATAAACCGGATAAAAGGAACATCATGCTCACACTCAAAGAACTCGATAAAATTGCGATCAATGTCAGATCGCATAAAATCCTGAGACAGATTTTGAAAGAGAATCCGATTCTCGAGGAAATTATTAGAAATGCCAAAAACGAAACCGAGGCATTGGAAGGCGTGAGGCAGTGGGTGTTGAATAGTCTTTACTCCCGTCCAGCAGCGCTGAAATATTACAAGAGAGAGAAAACGGATCATCAAACATTCACTTCGCTGAACTGGAGCGACTTTGCGGCCATTCGTATCCTGGACTATGTTGATAATGCGGGCCTGGAAATTGAAGATTTGAATCTGAAAGGAGAGATCGCCATCAGCAATCCCATCATGCTGCTGTGGCATGCGGTAAATAATGGTACTGGTGGTGCAAAACCGGCATTTTTTGAGGATATTCAATTTCTGTTTCGTCAGTTCAGCGGTACAAGCACCCGCAAAATTCCGTCCAGGGAACAGGTAGAGGAGTGGATGGAGAAGTACCCCAGCGGCCTGGATCCACGAATAATTGCGCTGAGAAGAGAAAACAGGGATCGAATACTCAATTTCATCATTGACCAGATTGATGCCGGGGGAAAAAAGGATCCAAAATATAAATTTGAACCGGGGATGACTCGAGAGGAAAAGTTTGCGCGAGCCCTTGATTGGTGGGAGGATCGTCTCTTTCATCTTCGATTTGCATTTCGGTCCCCAGACATGGTGAATAAAATGCTGGGCCACTCACTGGATCCTGATATCATGGCGATTTTAAATGATGCGCAAGCGGTCGGCATTCCCTTCTTCGTGAACCCTTACTATTTATCGCTACTGTACGTCAGAGTCCCCTTTTTTGCAATTGGCGGCGACCTGGCCATCAGGGATTATGTGCTCTACAGTCGAAAGCTGGTGGACGAGTTCGGAGAGATCACAGCCTGGGAGAAGGAAGATGAGATCATTCCGGGAGAGCCCAATGCAGCGGGTTGGCTGATTCCGGATCGTAACCTTCATCGCCGCTATCCTGAAGTGGCGATTTTAATCCCGGACACTGTGGGACGCGCTTGCGGCGGGTTGTGCTCTTCCTGTCAGAGAATGTACGGATTCCAGAGCGGGGAACTGAATTTCAATCTGGACCTGTTGAAACCTAAAAAGAGCTGGAAGGAGAAGTTGAAAGGGTTGATGGACTATTTCGAAAATGATTCACAACTCCGGGATATTCTGATCACGGGTGGTGATGCATTGATGAGCTCCGATACATCGCTGAAAACGATTCTTGATGCCATCTTCGAGATGGCTCTGGCCAAAAAAAATGCGAATAAAAAACGAAAAGTCGATCAAAAATATGCCGAGATCGTCAGAGTCCGTCTGGGGACGAAACTTCCTGTCTATCTGCCACAGCGAATCTCTCCTGATCTGGTTAAAATACTAGCCGCGTTTAAGAAAAAGGCAGCCACTATCGGGATCAAACAGTTTGTAATCCAGACCCATTTTGAATCCCCTCTGGAGGTCACACCCGAAGCAAGATCCGGACTTCAAACATTGCTGTTAGCTGGATGGACTGTCACAAACCAGCTTGTTTTTACTGCGGCGGCCTCAAGAAGAGGTCATACTGCCCGACTCAGGCAGGTTTTGAATGAGATCGGTGTGCTTTCGTATTATTCCTTTACTGTGAAAGGATATATGGAGAATAGCTACAATTTTGCGACCAATGCCAGAATAGTGCAGGAGATGATGGAAGAGAAAGTCTGTGGTTTGATTCCCGAGGAGTTCCATGAAACCATTGCACAGTTTCCGATGGAGGCCGAAAACATGGTGGAAAATATTGCCACTATCAAAGAGAAAGCTGGGATACCGTTTCTGGCCACCGACAGGAGTGTGCTTAATCTACCGGGCGTCGGAAAAAGTATGACCTACCGGGTCATCGGCATTACCCGTTATGGAAGGCGCATTCTGGAATTTGAACACGATGGGACACGAGTACACAGTCCCATTATTGAAAAACTGGGAAAAGTAACGATTGTGGAGTCAAAATCTATTCGGGAGTACCTGGACCAGTTACTGGACATGGGGGAACCCCTTGAAGATTACGATGGCCTTTATGGTTACTCACTGGGAGAAACCGAAGACCGGCTCCCTGTCTTCAACTACCCTGATAGTGAAATTGACATTTCCAGAGAAATCACAAATATACAGATTCCCGCGTAGGGATCATTCAAGATAGTTTGTTGCTGAAAAATCTGCTGCTTTTCAGCAACGAAAGCCACACCAAATCATTGTGAACATATCTATCCCTCTCTGAAGATTATTGCCAAAAACTCTTCTTTTTCTGGTAAAATGATAAAAAAAGGAATCCAGATGGCAGGGGAAGTGAGTCTGGAAGCCCTGATGGGTTATGAAGTCAAAGCCTGTCTCGATTGCGTCTCCACAAATGAGCGTCAGGAATCGCTGGTTGAATTAGAGGAGCGAAACGGTTAGAGGAATAAATGTTCTTAACCAAGATGAGCCAGGGAAAGGTTAATGTGAAATAAATTCAAACCCTTCCCGTGGCTGAATAAACAAGGACTATTTTTTTTCAGCTGGGGTTCTTCGTCTTCGCTGCATGGTCCATATCATAGCCAGCAGTAATAGTGCTGGAATAAACATGATATGCTTGGCAGGACGATCCGCTTCAACTTGAAGCTTTTCGATTTTCCAATCAAAATCAAGTCCCATTTTTTGAGCAATACTGTCAAAAACAAGATTTTCAATGGTGATATTGCCGTCATCTCCAAAATTCAGGATCAAGCCCGTAGACTCCAATCTTGCCTTACCCGGTCCTGATTTACCCATGGGTAAGGTCACCGCTTTTTGTTCAAAATCACCTTCAATATTCATTCCCGAAGCGACAATCTGTAGTCGACCGTCTGATTGAATTTTTTCAGCGGCTTCATAGATTTTGGCGGGAGCCATATCAAAATAAGGCGGATATATCTTGTCCCACCAGTAACCGGGTCTAAACAGTGTAAAGGCGATCAATAAAAGCAACACAGTTTCGATTTTCCTGTTTTTGGTTAACCAGTACCCTTGGGTGGCTGCTGCAAACAAAAGCATAGCTGTCACAGCGCTCGCGATAACCAGGAACAGCTCAAAAATACTGTCGATGCCCATCAGCAAAAGCTGAGTATTAAAAATAAACATGAACGGCAGGATTGCTGTCCGAATATCATAAACAAATCCCTGGATACCTGTTTTAATAGGATCGCTTTTCGCAATAGCAGAGGCGGCAAAAGCCGCCAATCCCACGGGCGGCGTATCATCCGCCAGAATACCGAAGAAAAAGACAAACATATGAACAGCTATCAATGGCACCACAAGCCCGGCTTCAGCACCCAATTCAACAATAACCGGCGCCATCAGTGTTGAAACAACGATATAATTTGCCGTCGTTGGTAGTCCCATACCGAGAATCAAACAGATCACAGCCGTAAAGAGTAGAATCAGAATCAAGTTTCCACCTGAAATATACTCAACCAGCTCAATCATGACCTGGCCAATTCCTGTCAAAGTAACGGTTCCGACAACAATACCCGCAGCCGCAGTCGCAACGCCAATTCCGATCATGTTTTTGGCGCCATTCACCATGCCTTGAAAAACGTCATCAAGACCCTCATTTAAGGCATTTTGATAATCGGCTTCACCTCGGAAATAGTTGAGAATCGGACGCTGTGTCAACGAGACAAAAATCATCAATATAGTCGCCCAGAAAGCCGACAACCCGGGGGAAAACCTTTCAACGATCAGACACCACATTAAAACAGCCAATGGAATCAGGTAGTAAAGACCAACTTTAATTGTAGGGCCCGGCTCCGGCAGTTCGAGGATATCTCCATCCATATCATCCATTTTTAAGGCAGGATAACGGGAGGCAAATTTAAGAAGCCCGATGTAGGCAATTAATACAAACACCCCTACTATCCAGACTGAGGCGTCTCCTGTAAGATCTTTTATCCAGCCTATTCCGTAGTAAACGGCAATTCCCATGATGCAAAAGCCTAATATCGTCCCAACGAAAGATGTCATACTTTGCAGGAAAGTTCGTTTTACACGGCGGGGCAATCCAAGCATATTTGCCTTACATGCTTCCAGGTGTACGATATACACCAGAGCTATATAGGAAATCAGCGCAGGCAGGATGGCATGTCTTATGACCTCAAGATAGGTTATGCCGACGTACTCTACCATCAGAAAAGCAGCGGCTCCCATAACCGGCGGCGTTAACTGTCCATTGGTTGAAGCAGCAACTTCAACTGCTCCTGCTTTGGAAGCTGGAAAACCGACGCGTTTCATCAGAGGAATAGTAAAAACACCGGTTGTTGCTACATTGGCAATGGACGATCCGGATATAATCCCAGTTGCTCCAGATGCGACCACAGCAGCTTTTGCCGGTCCGCCTTTCATGTGACCGAGCAGGGAAAAAGACATTTTTATAAAATAGTTCCCGGCTCCTGCTTTTTCCAGCAACGATCCAAATAGCACAAACAGGAAAACAAAACTTGTGGAAACACCCAGAGCAATCCCAAAAACACCTTCAGTTGATAACCATTGATGCGATGCAACTTTATAGAGACTCTGCCCTTTATGTGAAATAATTTCGGGCATGTAAGGCCCGGCAAATGTATAACCCAGAAAGACCATCGCTACAACCATCAGAGGGGGTCCGAGAGCTCGCCGCGTTGCTTCCAGCAACAGAAGCATACCAACAATCGCTATCACCATATCCAGGGTCGTTGGTAGTCCAGGCCTTTCTGAAAGGGCCTCATAGAACATATACATATACCCGGCAGCAAAAGCACCTGCAAATGCTAAGAGCCAATCCTGAATTGGTATATAGCTGCGTGGTGAGCTTTTTAAGGCCGGAAATGCCGTAAATGAAAGAAAAACAGCGAATGCAAGGTGTATGGAACGAGCTTCTGTGCCGTTAAAAACGCCAAAATTGAACAAAAAAGGTAAAGGGGAGGCTAACCAAAGTTGAAATGCCGACCAGGTAAAAGGGATAATGATGAGCATCTTACCTACTGGTCCTATTGGTCTGCGGGTTCCAGCTTCAGAATCAGCTACCAAATCTTCAAGTTCTGGCTCAGCCGAAGTCTTGTCAGTGGTATTGTTTTTTTCCATTACTTGGTTCCTCAATGAAATCAATGAAAAATATTTTTGAGGTCCGTTCAATGAATAGGCAGACCATGAAGTTTCGATTCATGGTCTGCTTTTGATTGAATGTGCAAGGGGGTAAAGGCAAGCATGGAAGCCCGCCTCGTTTTTCCTACTTAAGCCCAGCTTCTTTATAGTATTTCAAAGCGCCGGCATGAAGCGGTGCGGAAAGACCATCTTTAATCATCTCTTTCTTTTTTAGATGATTGAAAGCAGGATGGAATTTTTTGAAAGACTTAAAATTTTCAAAAACGCCTTTGACAACCTGATAAACGACATTGGTAGGGGTATTTGTAGAAGAAACAAATGTTGCTCCAACACCGAAGGTTACAGTTTCCTGTAGATTGCCCCGATACATGCCGCCCGGAATAGTCGCTTTACGATAATAGTCGTTATCACGGATCAGCTTCTCAACTTCCGGTCCAGTGACATTAACGAGAACTGAATCACAAGAAGTCGTAGCTTCTTTGATAGAGCCGGAAGGATGTCCAACTGTGAAAACCATCGCATCGATTTTGTTATCACACAATGCCTTTGATTGTTCAGCTGATTTTAACTCAGACGCGAGTTTAAAGTCTGACTTAGTCCAACCGAGTGCCGACATCAGAACTTCCATCGTCCCTCGTTGTCCCGAGCCAGGATTTCCAATATTGACTCGTTTTCCTTTGAGGTCTTTAAAATTCCGAATTCCTGAACCTTTACGGGCAACAACTGTAAAGGGCTCGGGATGAACTGAAAAAACCGCCCGGAGTTTCTTATTGGCACCTTGGTCTGAAAACTTGCTCGTACCATGATAGGCGTGATATTGCCAGTCAGATTGGGCAACTCCCATATCAAGTTCACCCGCTCGAATGGTATTCAAGTTGTATACAGAACCACCCGTAGATTCAACTGAACAGCGGATTCCATGCTGCTTTCTAGTCTTGTTTACCAAGCGGCAAATCGCTCCACCAGTTGGATAATAAACACCAGTTACTCCCCCGGTTCCAATGGTAACAAACTCCGCTCCAAAAGTCACATTAGCACTGATAAAGAGACCAGCTACTGCCAAACTCGAAATCATTGCAATCTTTATTTTCTTAAACATGAATCTCCCCCAAAATCGATTAATAGTGTCGATGCCGACTGCCATCACGAAATACAGTTTAGAAACCAGCAAAATCCGCATTATTACTCTTCCAGTTACCATTATCATCGTCGACTGGACTTTAATAATGCTTATTTGCTGCTCGCTTTATTATGATCTTGTTTTTACTAATGTCAACATTATTTGTGCATTTTGAAGAAGTTCAGGATCTCCGATTTAAAAACCTTGGAGAAATGATCATAAACTATTGAAAACTCGAAAACTCTTCATGATGGGTAGTAGTCTCCAAGGGAGTAATAGTTTGGGTTATGAGGCAAAACAGTTATCCAGAGATTAAGTAATTTGAGCGCTAAATATTTAGAAGGGAGTAGTTGTATATGTCGCCTCGCTTCTTAACTGTTTCTTATGTGTATAAATGATTCAATTCGTCCTTGAAACACGATCAGGGACGTGCCCCAGGTAAAAAAAATATTCAAGGAGTGGCTAACTATTTCATCAGTTCTACAAACTAGAAGCCCAAAACGATAAAATTAGCTATAAATACCAGTTAATTAAGAAATGTGAAAAACTCGTAGACAGGATAGCAAAAACTATTTTATATCTGCAATTATCACCTGCAAATTGCGGTCAGGCTCAAAATCAATGAACGAAATATATGGCAGTTATAGGAAGCCTGAAGCGGGTGTTTCTGAGAAAATGCTGTTTTTTCTTATGTTGAAGTAGACCCAACCTTAGAGGAGTGGAAAACGGAACGATGGAATATGAATGCATTATATATCAAAAGGATGATGAGATTGCCACCATCAAACTCAACCGGCCGAAAGTACTGAATGCAATGAGCAAGCAGCTTTGGCTCGATTTTCAGGCAGCATTGGACGATGCTCGAAACGATGACAAAATAGCGGTGGTGATCATCACCGGAGAAGGTCGCGCTTTTTCAACCGGAGCCGACCTCAAGGAATCCAAAAATCGTAGTCTGGAAGCCTACCGCGAATATCTCGAAGAATTGCAGGAAGCCTCTCGCAAGATAATCCAATTTGAAAAGCCTACCATTGCTGCTATTAACGGCTATGCTCTTGGGTCTGGGTACGAACTGGCACTTGCCTGCGACATCCGCATTGCTGCAGAAGACGCTCAGATTGGATCTCCTGAAGCCCGGGTGACTTCGGCTGTTACCGGAGGCGCTTCACGTTTGATCCAAGATCTTGTTGGTCCGGGGAAAGCCAAGGAACTTCTTTTCACGGCTCTCAATATTGATGGTCGCGAAGCCGAAAGAATCGGACTCGTCAATCTGGCGGTACCCAGTGACCAGTTGCTGGATACAACGAAAAAAATGGCTGAAGATATTGCTAAAAACTCCTCCTTTTCCATCAAAATGATCAAAAAAGGACTCCAGATGGCAGGAGAAGTGAGTCTGGAAGCCCTGATGGACTATGAAGTCGAAGCTTGCTTGGCCTGCGTCTCTACCAAAGAGCGTCAGGAGTCGTTGGTCGAATTCGAAGAGCGAAAACGTTAGTTGTTATGCTGTACTCTCTCAAAATATTAGTGATATAACAGAAATTTAAGGAGACTTGATGGCTCTTGAAAGGGTCTTAAACGCAGGATCGGTTGCAGTTGTTGGTGCGTCCAAAGTTGATACCAAAAGGGGGTTTCAAGCAATTCGAACTCTTTTGAACCAGAAATTTGAAGGTGAGATTTATCCAGTAAATCCAAAGGAAAATATTGTTCAAGGATTAAAATGTTATCAAAAGGTTTCCGAAATTGAGGGTCCGGTAGATCTTGCCTTAATTACCACGCCCGCAGGAACCATTAAATCGGTTTTGGAAGATTGCGGCAAAAAAGGTATTGCTGGCGTTGTGATCATTGCCGGTGGTTTCCGAGAGCTTGGAGAGGAGGGAAGAAAACTGGAAGAGGAAATAATCCAGGTTGCACACCAACACAATGTACGTATCATTGGTCCCAATACGTCGGGCATGATGAATCTAAAGTCCAATCTGAATCTGGTAGGTTTGCAGGACGTCCCCAAAGGAGATATTGCTTTGATCTCCCAAAGTGGAAATATGGCACTGACCCTCATCACGGAAGCTACACTTAAAAGCCGCAAAGGGTTTTCCTATTATGTTGGGGTGGGTAACGAGCTTGACATCCGGTTTCATGAATATCTGGAATTTTTTAAGGACGATCCCGATACCAAGGCGATTCTCATGTATGTCGAGGGTATGCGTGATGGTCGTCGTTTTCTACAGGAGGCATATAAGACCTCTTTGCATAAACCGATTGTCATTTTAAAAAGTGGCCGTTCCTTGACCGGTCAGCAGTCTGCTGGTTCTCATACCGGTGCATTAGCAGGTATGTCAGAAGTAGCGAAAACTGCTTTCACAAGAGCCGGCATCATCGTGGTGGAACAGTCCGACGTTCTTTTCCCCGTAGCAGAGACTTTGTCAAACCTGCCCCCGATGAATAATGATCGTGTTGCCATTCTGGCCGACGGTGGTGGACATGCAACAATAGCTGCCGACACGTTGACCGACATGGGAATAACCATTCCCGAGCTAAGCGACAAAACACAGGAAAATCTCAAGAAGATCCTTCCGTTTACCGCGTCGGTGAGAAACCCGGTGGATGTGGCAGGAGGAACTGACTCGGACCCCGGCGTCTTTGCCGAATGCGTTGATACGATTTTGAAAGATCCCCGTGTGGGAGGGCTGCTGATGGTCGGGTTATTCGGTGGGTATGGGATTCGATTTGCCGAAAGCCTCTCCTGGAAAGAAGAAGATGCGGCTCACCAACTGGGCAAGCTGGTTCAAAAAAGAAATAAACCGATTATCGTGCATAGTCTTTACAGTTCTATCAAACCCCATGCCTTGGACCTTTTGCGTTACTATCAGATCCCGGTTTACGATTCCCTGGAGATAGCTTGTCGCTGCATGAGTGCTCTTGCGGAGAGGGGAAAATATCTCAAGGAGTACCATGCCCAGGCAAATTTCTTTTTCAACTGGCGAGCCAAAGAAAAACCTGAAGGTCGACAGATCATCGACAATGCAAGGAAACAAGGCCGTCGGTTTTTGATCGAACCTGAAGCCAAGGAGCTATTTCGACTGCACGGAGCTCCTGTAACCCAGGAAGGATTGGCGACAACGTCAGATGAGGCTGTTCGTATTGCTGGGGATCTGGGTGGTAAGGTGGTGTTAAAGATTGTATCGCCGGATATTCTCCACAAAAGTGATGCAGGCGGTGTTTATCTGAACCTGTCCACCAAAGCCGACATCCGCAAGGCCTACTCGGAAATTATTCAAAACGCCAAGTTATACAATCCCGACGCAGATATCCGTGGTGTTCTTGTTTCTCCAATGGCCAATACTGGACTGGAAGTTATTATCGGCACTAAAATCGACGATCAGTTCGGTCCCGTCATCATGTTCGGGCTGGGTGGTATTATGGTGGAAATCCTGAAAGATGTATCCTTCAGAGTATTGCCCATTTCGCCGAGGTCGGCACGCAACATGATGGACGAGATTCATTCCGCTCCTCTTCTGAATGGTATCAGGGGACAATCTCCCTGCGATAAGAAGGCGCTCAGGAAAATATTATCTCTTTGTTCGGAGTTGGTAGAGGCTTACCCGGATATCATGGAAATGGACCTCAATCCTGTTATCGTTCACGAAAATGGTGCGCTTATCGTGGACGCGCGAATTATTCTCAAGGAACATTTCGATCCCAAAGAAATATTGCCTAATGGTGAGCCCTGATTTCAAGAAATTGGTTGAGCAGATCTCGCTGGGCAGCAATATTGCATTTTTCCTCAGAACGTTTCAGACTAAACGGAAAAATACATTCACCAGCACCCAATTGTATCTATTCAGCGACTTTTCGGAATCCTCTCCGTGAAGCATTTACTGAATAGGTACATCTAATCCAGACTTACAGAATTATTAATAATGACAACATTCACACAGATCGCCAAAATCATGTCCGAGCAGAGTTCAACGCCTAATCAGATTGAACTGTTCGGGGACCTCTACCAGCGCTATCTGGAGCAGTTGAATAACCCCACTGAATGGAGCCAGCTGACGTCACCTCCTGCCGAATCTATTCTGAATTATGACAATCTGGACCTTGTCTCAGAAGAAGAGACGAAATCTCTTCTTTCTGATCTGGCGGTCTGCAGGCTGAATGGCGGATTGGGAACATCAATGGGCTGTGTGGGACCCAAGTCGGCTATCGAGGTAAAAAACGGGCAGAGTTTCCTGGATCTTATCGTTAGTCAGATTCAATCCCTGAACACAAAATATGGGGTTAATGTTCCCCTGTTGTTGATGAACAGCTTCAACACCGATACGGATACCGAAAAGATTATTAAAAAGTACAATGGTCGGCTTTCCATTACGACATTTCTACAAAACCAGTTTCCAAGATTACGAAAGGACTCTCTTCTTCCGCTTTCTAACGCAAAATATGGCGTACAGAGTTTCTACCCCCCGGGTCATGGTGACTTTTATCAGAGCATCGCTAAAACAGGGATCCTGGATAGTCTGCTTGATCAAGGGAAAAAGTATCTGTTCATTGCCAATGCAGATAATCTGGGCGCTTCGGTGGATGTGAAAATTCTGAATCTGATGAAGCAGAAAAAGATCCCTTTCATTATGGAAGTGACACCCAAAACAAGAGCAGATGTGAAGGGGGGAACCCTGATTAGAAGCGAAAATCAATCCCTGCGCCTGCTGGAGATTGCCCAGGTGCCTCGCGAATATCAGGAAGAGTTTAAAAGCGTTAAGAAATTCAAGATCTTTAATACCAATAATATCTGGATCGATCTGGCGGAGTTAAAGAAAAAACTGGAGAGTAATACTTTGCATCTGGATGTGATTGTCAATCAGAAGACGCTGGATCACCTGCCGATTGTCCAATTAGAAACAGCATTGGGGTCCGGGATCAACAATTTTGAAGGCAGTATGGCAGTCCAGGTTCCTCGGATTCGGTTCGTTCCCATTAAAAAAACCGATGATCTGTTGCTGGTTCAGTCCAATCTCTTCATTTTTAAAGACGGGATTCTGATGAAAAACCCTGAGCGCCAGTTTGAGGGGTTACCCTTGATTCGCCTCGGAGAGAACTTTCAATCCGTTGAGGATTATCAGCAGAGAATTCCGAGTATCCCGGATATCTTGGAATTGGATATACTGACGGTTGTCGGAAATGTCTATTTTGGTGAAAAAATGACATTGAGAGGAAACGTCATTTTAGTCTGTGAAAGCGGGGGATTGCATCTGCCCGATCATTCACTGATCGAAAATAAAGTGATGACCGGTCAGATAAAACTAGGGGAGTTGTAGCGTCAGGACCATTTGTTTAAATAACAGTCAAGCAACACCACAGCCCAGAAAACGGATGCCTGGATCACACAGATCAGCACGGCTGCACTGCCCAAATCCTTGGCGTTTTTCGCTAGTGGATGCGCATCTTCGGTAACCAGATCGATGGCGGCTTCAATAGCCGAATTCAATAGTTCAACTGCCAGAATCAGGAACAGGCTGCCTGCCAGAAGGAGTTTCAAGACCAGAGAAACCGGCAGGAAAAAAGCCGTTGGGATGAAGATCACCGCAACACATACTTCCTGACGAAATGCTTCTTCTCCTTTCCAGGCTGTTTTCAATCCACTGATGGAAACGATCACTGCCCGCCTTAAACGTGCCAGCGTTCCAATATTCTTATTGTTGTTGTGAGTCATTGTCTGTTCTCGTCTCAATCTACTGTGTCGGTCAGTTCCGTGCTGTGTTTGTCCAGCAGGAGCAGTGAGAGTCCCATTACCAGCAGGATCGTGGTTTGCACTTCACCGTCCCTGAAATTATTTTCAAAAAAGCCAGCCACCATGATTCCGGTCAGCCCCGCCATGATTCCGGACAATTGTGCATTTCCCTTCAATGTGATTGATCCGTGACGCAGGGTGAAAAGAATTTGCACCAACAATGTCCCCCACCAAATCAGGTATCCCAGCAGACCCAGCAGTCCAAAATCGATCCAATTCTGTAAGTAGATGTTGTGAACCCCAACCGTTGGCGGATGCTGGAACTTGTGTTTTTCCTTTTTGGCGATCCGCTTATAATAAGGTTCCATTTCCTTGCGGCGCTTGGGGCCCAGACCCAGGATGGGATTATCCTTGATTACCCGCAGGGATGCCCGCCACATAAATATCCGGTCGGAATTTGCCTCTTGAGTAAAACTCAGAATTCGCTTGCCGACTGCTGTTGACTCTAAAAGAGAAACTTTACGGGTGCTGTCGTAACCCCAAATCCCGGATATCAAAACCGCCACAAAGCTGAATAAAATGAGGGAGCGTCTCCAACCCAGAAAAATGAGGATCATCACACCTGCTGCCGTCAGCGACCCCAGCCAAATGCTTCGTCCCATGCAAGCCCCGGCAGCCGCCAGATTACAGAATGTCGCTATGGTGAACAATAGTCTCTCGCCACGGGATCTCCCCTGGCTGAAGACATTTGGTAAGAACAGGCTGAACAACAGCAGAGAAACACCTCCGTAGGTCAGATGATGAGAAAAAACACCGACGGCGTACCAGACCCCCTGTGCTACATGGTACTCTTGCTGACGAGCTTCTGATCTGAGCACATCAAGCCCGGTGAAAAACTGAATCACGGCATAGATTGCGACCAGACTTGAGACAACAGCCAGAATCTTCAAAAAAGGATCGTACGGTCGATTTCTGAAAGCAAAGAAAATGAGGAACGGCAGACCGAGTCGCCAGAAATTTCTGAAATAGGACAGGCTGTGCAGGGCATCCCCTGAAAACAGTGAGCTGATCGTTGCGCCGAACAGCATCAGGCCCATTCCATAGAGGATGGGTGCACCGGACCATTTCTCTTTCTTCTTAATAAATCGGTAAAGTGTAACGAGATACAGACCGATGATAGCAAAATCGTCGCCGGCAATACTGAATGGAATAGAGATAAACAACACCAGCAGGAAAAACCCGCGAATGTCTTCGGATGTAATATTTCGTATTGAACTCATCATTTTCGATCGATTTTTCAATTCCCGTCGAGTTTCAGGCGGTCAAATTTTGATAGAGATGAATCAGCTGTTTACTGGTTTCCTGCCGGTGGAATCGACCAATATACTCTAGCCCGTCTGCTATCATCCTTGCAGTAAGCTCTGAATCTGTCAAAATCTGTTCCATGGCAGCGGCGATATCTTCCGGGTTTGTAGGGTCCACATAACACGTGCTGGGTCCACCTGCTTCGGTGAAACACCCTCCCTGGGTTGTGATGACCGGCACCTTGCTGGAGATCGCCTCTATAATGGGAATCCCAAATCCTTCAAAAATGGAGGGGTAGACAAAGAGTTTCGCTGATTGATAGATCGCAGGCAGATCTTCGTTGGGCACATCGGAGCGGATCATGACCCTGTTGTCGAGTCCTGAACGATGGATCTGCTCCATCACTTTTGCTTTATACTGTTTTCCACCACCGATCATCACCAGCGGTGTGTCCAGGCTCTTATTCATCATGGTGAGCCCGTCGATGAGGCCTGTCAGGTTCTTCCTCTCGTTGAACGAGCCCACATACAAGATGAAGTCGTGAGGCAACCCGTACTTGTCCTTAACAGTCTGCTGTAGAATTTCAGGTACAATTTTCCCGAAACTGGGATCACAGCTTTGATAGATTGTTTCAATTTTTTCCTCAGGAGTTCCAAAGTACTGAACGATATCCTTTTTTGTCTGCTCGCTGACAGAGACAATTCGATCGGCATGCTGGCAGCTGTATTTGAACTTGCGCGTGTATATGGCTCTTTCTGCCGCGCGGTAATACTCGGGATAGCGCAGGAAAATCAGATCGTGAATGGTGACAACCGTTTTGAGTTCTTTTATTTTTTGGATGCCCACGGGGATTTCATGGGAGAGCCCGTGATAGATATCCGGCGTCTCCAAGGCTAAGTCGTGACTCAATAGCAATGAACGCCAGATCGAGCTGTTGAGCCTGCCCAAAAGTGAAGCGGGTGTTCTGATGGAGACCTGAGATTCAGAGATCTGGAAACGGGATACCACATCCGGATCAAATTGATGGGTGTAGAGTATGTATTGATTGTCTGGATGATATTTAACCAGGTTTTCGAGCAGTGACCGGCTGTAATTACCTAACCCTGTGTAATTTGCGAAATACCGCTTGGCATCAAATCCAATTTTCATAAAGCACCCATGGGAAGAATCTCTTTTACCTGTTGCAGAACATCTTCTGGGATTATGTTATCCATGCAATAAAAATGGGGGCACTTTTCCTTGATACATTTGTATTTCTGACCGCAAGGAACATCTGGCGTATAGAGTGCGGACGATGACAGATATGGCCCCCATCTTCTCGTGGACTGAACCTGTATCGGTGGATAGAAAGAGATGATTTCAGTGCCAACGGCATTGGCCAGATGTGTGGGACCGGTACTGGGACCAATAAACAGATCACTGAGGTGTATCAAGAGGCTCAATTGACGCAGGGAGAGCACATTTGTCAGGTTAAACAGGTGATTTGCATAGCCTGGTTTCAATGTTTTGAAGAGATGAATGTTGCGTTCTGTCTCTTCTTTTCCATTCCCAGTAAGCACCACCCGGTATCCACAATCAAGTAGGCCATTTAACAGGGTTTGATAGTTTTTTTCACTCCAGTTTAACGCTGATCCTCCCATCCCTTGATGATAAATAATCAGGGGATCACCATTGACTTCCCCCAGGATCTCGGATCGTTCTGAGCGAAAAGCCTGAATTTCCTCTTCCTGAAAATAGAGTTTGGGGCGGTGTGGTGTTTCCGATGATACGCCAAATATTTTCAGCAGTTCCAAATTGTACTCCGCTTCGTTCATCAACGATCGGGATCGCTTCTGCAGTACGGGATGGGTATAAGAAAAAAATACAGAAGGTTTGCTCAACGGTCCGACTCTCACAGGGATGTGTTTCAAGTGGGGGAGTAGATTGCGAATAATGGGATCATTGACCAGAACCAGCAGGCTATCGAACCCGTAGGATCTTGTTTGGTCGATCGGATTTGAGTCTGGTTCATCCACAGTGATAATGTGGTCCACGAACGGATTGTTTTCCAGCAATGGGGTCACCATTGTCCGACATAGTACCGATGGCTTGATGCCTCTATTGTGCAGGGCTTCCAAAACAGGCAGTGTCAGGACAAAATCGCCAATTCGATCAGTTCGTGACACCAATATATTAGTGGGTATTTTTTGGAGTTTCCTGAGAAATATGGCCATGGTTTATGTTTGATACTCCCGATTCTGTTTAATCCTGGCTATTTCGTTCCAAGCGGTTTTGGTGCAGCTGTCTCAGTTTGATATACTTTAAAAAAGTCGATTGTCCGGCCAGCATGCTGATGACAAATCCGTAGTATCCATCCAACAGACCCAATTTTAAGAAATAGCTTTTTATAAAGCTGACCATTGGATTAAGGACAATTTTGATCAGATACCCCTTTTTCCCCTTTTCCAGATATGCCTCGGCGGAGAGATCTGTGAAAAAGTTGGTTTGTTGAATGTGTTCGCTGATAGAATAATAACTATAGTGAAGTATGTTGCCACTCAAGTGGTGTGTCTCGGAATCAGCTTGCAGTTCAAAACGGTCGTGGGGGTTGATTCCGGTCCATTGTCCCTTATGGCTTTCCCACAACCTCAGTTTCTGGTCTGGATACCAGCCGCAATGTCTGATCCATTTTCCACAGTAGTTGGTCAGGCGGTTCATCGTGTAACCGTGCCCCTGCCAGTCCTCCTTGGCTTTAAGAATTGACTGTTTTAAGGTTTCATCCAGGGCTTCGTCGGAGTCTAGTGATAGTACGTGCGGATGGCTGGCTTGTTTCAGCGCCCAGTTTTTTTGTTGGATATGACCTGCAAAAGGGTGTTGAATGAATCTGACCCCGAACTTCTTGCAGATCTCTTCGGTCCTGTCTGTAGAATTGGAATCCACAACGACAATCTCATCCGCAACCTCTGCAACAGACTTAAGGCATCTTTCAATATCGCGCTCTTCATTAAACGAGATGATGACGACCGAGAGCTCTACTTTCATGAATTACCAATTTTATAATGGGCCTTTTGTTGTACTCAGGGATGTCTCCTGGGGTAATCTCTATCAAAACCGACTTGGGTCTCTTTTATCAATGAAACATATGGGTCGCTGGCGCCCGCAATTACAGACTGCATAATATCATTTCGTCTTTTTACACATCTGTCAAATGGCAGTCTTCACAAAAAACAGGTCGCAGGTCTTTAAAATACAATACTTTCGGGGAGTTGGTTTGGGTTGTTACTTAATGATTCCAAAAAAAGCAACATATTTTAAATGGAATAAGCCGAGAACGACTTCTGATTTGCTATGGTAAGTATGAACAGGGAGATTATCCATATTTCGGTGTACTATTTTTATATTGACAAACTCGTGGGTTTAAGAAACTTTATTGAGGTAAGAAAGGCTGCTTTTTTAAAAGGTTTATGAATAAATTTAGGGTCGGGAAGCGAGCAAGTAAGGGATCTGTCTTCTCAACCATAGATTGTTTAATACCTGGAGAAAAGCGTTTTCGAGATGAATCGTGCAACATAATAAAGGTCTGAAAAGACGATTCATTTAGGATCTATTCAAAAACAAACGAAAGGGAGACAAAATGAAGAAAATTTTAATCCTGATAGGAGCGGCTCTGCTTCTGACGGTAGGTACCATTCAAGCTAAAACGTTACGCTTGGCATTAGACGCGGATCCAAAAACAATGGATATTCAAGAACAACTATCCGGTGGCATGCTGCAGTTTTCTCACTGGGCTTTTGATCCTCTCGTCAGATGGTCACAGGAGATGACATTTGAGCCTCGGCTAGCCACAAGTTGGAAGCGGATCGATGATTTGACCATGCGGTTTTACCTTAGAAAAGGGGTTAAATTCCATAGTGGGAATCCTTTTACTGCAAAGGACGTGGTCTTTACAATCAAGCGTTTCAGAAACAGTGCTGACTTTAAAGGCCTGTTCGAGCCATTCGAAGACCCCAAAGTTATTGATGATTACACGGTTGACTTTAAAACAAAGAAGCCATATCCGCTGATGCTCAATATGATTACTTACGTATTCCCTCTGGATAGTAAGTTTTACAGTGGAATGGATGCTCAGGGCAAGGCCAAGGATGCTGTTGTCAAAGTGGGTTATTCCTTCGCTAAAAATAATGTCTCCGGAACTGGTGCTTTTAAGCTGGTCCATCGAGAGCATGGGGTGAAGACGCTTATGGTAAGATTCGATGAATACTGGGATAAAAAATCACCCGGAAATGTGACCGAGATGATTCTAACTCCAATTAAGAGTGGTGCTACAAGGCTGGCCGCCTTGCTGTCTGGCGATATTGACTTCATTACTCCGGTGGAACCCCAGGATTTCAACCGCATTCGCAAGAATTCAGGTGTCAAGCTGTTCACATACACCGGTGGCCGGATTATTACGGTTCAATTGAATCAAAAACGATCCGAACCTTTGAGAAACAAAAAAGTCCGACAAGCGATTGTATACGCTGTCAATAACGTCGGAATTGAAAAGAAAATCATGAAGGGAACTGCTACACCGGCAGGTCAGATGAGCCCCAAGGGATATCAGGGTTATAAGATGAGCCTGAAGCCTCGCTACAGTTTGGAAAAAGCTAAAATGTTGATGAAGGAAGCGGGATATGCCAACGGTTTTACCTTGTCGATGATTGCACCAAACAATCGCTATATCAACGATGAGAAAATCGCTGAGACGTTTGCTGCCATGCTGTCCAAAATCAAGATCAAAGTGAACCTGAAGACGATGCCCAAAGCACAATATTGGGATGAGTTCGACCGTCAACCTGCTGATATGCAGATGATTGGCTGGCATTCAGATACCGAGGATTCCGGGAATTTCTATGAATTCCTGACTATGTGCCCCAATAAGGAGACTGGTTACGGGCAGTACAATAGTGGAAACTATTGTAACAAAAAGGTCGACAAGCTGACCATGGCTGCACAGACGGAGACCAATGTCAAAAAGCGGATCAAGATTCTGCAGCAGGTTGAGCAGATCATGTATGATGATGCGGCCTATGTTCCGTTTCATTGGCAAAATCACTCCTATGCCGCTCGTAATGGCTTGGATGTTGGCGCCATTATCAACACCATGAACTTTCCATATATTGGTGACCTGGTCATGGACTAGGGCAAGAGTCATTCAGAGCCAATCCCTCGGGGGGTTGGCTTTTTTGCTTTTAGGGCTTAAAATAAGAAGCAGTGTTATCGTAAAAAAATGATCACTTGTTATTCAACAGCGTTCAGCTTATTGAACCAGAACACCATCCAAAGAAATCAGCAGCAATAAACCGTTTATGTTTGCATTTACTATCCGCAGGATTATCCAGGCGATCCTTGTTATGCTGGTCATCAGTTTCATCGGATTTTCTGTCCAGTACAGCATTGGTGATCCGGTCAGAGACATGGTCGGGATCAGAGTCTCTGCCGTGGAAAGAGAAGCCTTGCGTGACAAACTCGGACTGAACGACTCGTTCTGGGTTCAGTACAGTCGTTTTGTCAGAAACGCAGTGCAGGGTGACCTGGGAACATCATATTTTTACAGCAAACCAGCCTTGCAGATCATCCTGCAGAAGGCCCCGGCTACGCTGGAATTGGTCTTTGTCACGGCATTGATTATCGTATTGGTCAGTCTTCCGGTTGGCATATATACCGCCATTAATCCAAAAACACTGTTCACCAAATTCACGATGGGGATCAGTACAGTGGGGGTCTCTTTTCCGGTCTTTTTAACCGCGATTGGCCTGATTTATCTTTTCGCGGTCGAACTCCACTGGCTGCCGTCCTATGGCAGAGGTGACACCGTCAATGTGGGGGGTTGGGAAACGGGGTTTCTGACAAAGGATGGGCTTTTGCACCTGATACTACCGAGCATCGCCCTGTCGTCTATTATGCTGCCCTTGTTTATCCGGCTCATTCGAGCTGAAATGATGGAGGTGTTGGAGACCGAGTACATCAAGTATGCCTGGGCCAAGGGGTTGTCCAGACGCCGGGTGTGGCTGCTGCACGCCTTTAAAAATACCTTGTTGCCTGTAATTACTGTTTTTGGTGTTGAGATTGGGATTCTATTTGCGTTTACCATTCTGACTGAAACGGTTTTTCAATGGCAGGGCATGGGGTTTATGTTCTATGAAGCAGTTGAACGATCGGACACAGCCCTGCTGGTGGCTTATCTGGTTGTAATTGGTGTTATGTTTGTTTTGATTAACACCTTGGTTGATATTTTATACGGCTTGATCAATCCGATGGTTCGAATTGCGGGGACAAAATGAGGGAGAATTGGAACCGATTTCGTAAGTCGTATCTGTTTTACAGCTTCAAACGATCTCCCCTTGCGATCTCCTGTTTTTCGATATTTATCTTCCTGGTGTTCATCAGTTTCGCTGCGCCTCTTGTGTCACCGTACGATCCATATGATACCACCATCATTGATATCATGGACTCGGAACTGCCCCCCGCCTGGATGGAAGAGGGTAACCCGAACTTCTGGCTGGGGACGGACATTCAGGGAAGAGACCTGTACAGCACCATGTTATATGGGTTGCGTACGTCAGTTATTATTGGCATATTTGCCGTGATATTTCAGGCTTTCGTTGGGATTACTGTGGGGTTGGTATCAGGCTACGTGGGAGGGCGTGTGGACGCCTTTCTAATGCGTGTCACGGATATCCAATTTTCAATTCCCTACCTGATCGTAGCCATCATTGCCAGTGCTGTTTTTAAGATTGCCTTTGGTGTTAACCGCTTCGAAGAACTGGCGATTCCACTACTGGTGATTATCATTGGCATGTCTGAATGGCCAAAATATGCCCGCACGGTGCGGGCATCTGTGCTGGGCGAGAAAAGTAAGGAGTACGTTGAGGCTGCCCGTGTCATCGGACTCAACAACCGATTGATCATGTTTCGACATATCCTGCCCAATACGCTGACCCCAGTTCTGGTTATCTCCACTATTCAGGTCGCCCAGGCGGTCATGAGCGAAGCGGCGCTTTCATTTCTCGGGCTGGGGATGCCCATTACTAAACCCTCTTTAGGATCACTGATTAATATGGGCTTCGAGTATGTATTCAGCGGGTCCTGGTGGATCACCCTCTTTCCCGGACTGTTGCTGGTAGTCTTTGTACTGGTGATTCTGCTGCTGGGGGATTGGTTGCGAGATGTTTTGAACCCGAAACTCTATAAGGGATAATCGTGGGCCATTTACTGGAAGTACAAAATCTGAAAGTCACTTTCGCCCTGCGATTTGGGGACCTGACTGCCATCGATGATGTCAGTTTTACACTGGATAGGAAAGAAAGACTGGGACTGGTGGGGGAGAGTGGTGCTGGAAAATCCGTGACCGGGTTTTCAATCATCAACCTGATCAGTAAACCGGGGTTTATTTCAGAGGGAAAAGTCATCTTCGAAGGCCGGGAACTGCAATCATTGTCAGACAAAGATATTCGTGCGATCCGGGGTGATCGGATCAGTATGATCTTCCAGGATCCCATGATGACGTTGAATCCCGTGCTGACGATCGGTACACAGATGATCGAAACGGTGAGGGCTCACAAAAAAGTGAGCAAAAAGAAGGCGACAGAGATCGCCTTGGAAAAGCTGAATAAAGTTTATATCCCTTCGCCGGAAAAACGCCTGAAACAATATCCCCACGAGTGCTCGGGTGGTATGCGTCAGAGAATCGTGATTGCCATTGCTCTGCTGACCGATCCCTCATTGATCATAGCCGATGAGCCCACCACAGCACTGGATGTGACGATTCAGGCAGGAATTATGGATCTGCTGATCGAGCTGTGCGACACGGAAGACATGGGATTGATACTGATCACCCATGATCTGGCAGTCGTTTCACAAGTCACAGAAAAAATTGCGGTCATGTATGCCGGTAAAATAATCGAAACAGGGCTCACCGATCTGATCGTCAAAAAGCCACGGCACCCGTATACAAAAGGTTTGATCAAGTCGCTGCCGGGGACTCATAAACCTGGGGAAGCCCTCAGTCAGATCCCTGGAATGATGCCGACATTGACTGATATCCCCAAAGGATGCGCCTTTCATCCCCGCTGCGAAATTCATGAATCGATTTGCACTACAGAAATACCGACTCTGCGGAAGACCGGAGAGAACGGTCAACTGGCAGCTTGTCATTTGCTCGATAAAACAGTGGAAGAAATAAAAGGAACCCCATCAACACCTGAGGACAAGTGAACACCATGCAAAATGATAAGCAACTATTGGCAGTTAATAATCTGGTCAAACATTTTGATATCTCAGGGGGGTTGCTCGATCAACTGGCCATTGAGAAGATGAAAATCGTCCGTAAAAAGACCGTTGTCAAAGCGCTGAACGGTATCAGTCTGGAGATTAACGCGGGTGAAACCCTGGGAGTGGTTGGTGAAAGTGGTTGTGGAAAATCCACTCTGGCACGGACCGTCTTGTGCCTGTATAGACCCAACGCAGGGGAAATATTGTATAAAGGCGATCGGATTGATGAGCTGAGCAGCAAAGAATTGTTGCCGTTTCGCACTAAAATGCAGATGATCTTTCAGGATCCATACGCCTCTCTCAACCCCAGAATGACAGTTGCCCGCACCCTGGAAGAACCGGTTCTTTTCCACAACCGTGCCCTCACGTCCCCGGAAGTGCAGGATAAAGTAGCCAGTGTCATGGAGCAGGTGGGCGTAGATCCTACCTGGGCTAGCCGGTATCCTCATGAATTTTCAGGTGGCCAGCGGCAGCGCATCAGTATTGCCAGAGCATTGATGGTAGATCCGGAGTTTGTCGTTGCAGACGAACCGGTCTCGGCTCTGGATGTCTCCATTCAGGCCCAGATCCTGAACTTGCTGATGGAAGCCCAGCAGAAAAGGGGATTGACTTATATGCTGATCACCCACGATCTTTCAGTGGTGCAGTATTTCGCCACTAGAGTGGCGGTGCTCTATCTGGGGATGCTTTGTGAAGAGGCGGAAACTGCAGAACTGTTCAAGGCGCCCCGTCACCCTTATACTCAAGCGTTGCTCGCAGCTATTCCCAAGTTGGGGAAAAAAGGCGCCAAGCACATTAAGATGAAAGGTGAAGTCCCCACCCCGATTAACCTCCCCTCGGGATGTGTTTTTCATGGCCGTTGCGCCTTTGCTAACGAGCGCTGCGAACGAGAAATTCCAAGCCTGCAGAAACAGGGATCCCGTATCATTGCCTGTCACGGAGTGGAAGAGGGGCGACTCTGATCGTAGGGAAGATTGATGATGAATTTGGTTCCTCGGCCAATCTGGGAATCGACTTCCAGTGTCCCCTGGTGGTTACTGGTAATAATCATGAAGGAGACAGACAGGCCTAGTCCGGTGCCGACACCTGTTGGTTTGGTCGTAAAAAACGGTTCAAAGATTCGTCTCTTAGTCTCTTCTGTCATTCCCGGGCCATTATCTTCAATTTTCAATTGGACTCTATCTCCTTTATCTTCAGCTTGAATAGTAATACGTGGTGTGGTTTCCGGTTGATCCAGATCTCTCATGGCCTGGGCCGCATTTCCCAGGATATTTAAAAGAACCTGCTCTATTTCCTGCTCTACACAAAAGATATCAGGAATACTGTTCGGGATTTGTTGGTCAATCTTAATATGCTTGAAATCGTATTTGTTCAGCAGATCATAGTCTTTTGAGGCAAGATCAAGTGTTCTGTCTATTAATTGGTTGATGCTCACCTGTGAATAATTCAAATTACTCTTTCTGCTGAATCGCAGCATATTGCTGATAATGTCTGCGGCCCTTCTTCCAGCAATTTGAATTCCTGCCAGCATCTCATGAATACCCCTTGCAGTCAGGTATTTATCTAATTTTTCAAGATCAATCCCAAACTCTTGAGCGGTCTCAACATTTTTTTGCTGGTCAGTTGAAACCCGTCGTTTCAAATTCTGAACACTCTGTACGATAACGGCCAGTGGGTTGTTGATCTCATGGGCCATGCCAGCTGCCAGTCCACCCACTGACATCATTTTTTCAGTTTGGATCATCATCTGGTCGATCCGTTTTTGTTCAGTTACATCTCTAGCAACTCCGTGGAAGCCATCTTTGTTTCCCTCGGAGTCAAAACTCAATGAGACTGAAACTTCCAGAGTTCTTTTTTCCCCGTCTTTGCGAATGATTTCATAGGTATAATAACTATTAGACTTGTTCGATTTGAAAATATCTTTGTGTATTTCAAATATTCTTTGTGTGGTCTCTTTGTCCATTAGGCTTGGGGTGTTCGGTCCCGTCAGCTCGGATTTTGAATACCCCAGTACCTCTATACCAGCCTTGTTGACTGTTTTGAACCTCCCTCTTAAGTCAATTTCAAAATACGCCTCTTCCATATTTTCAAGAACTGACTGGTAGTGTTTTTCACTTCTTTGCAACGCACTCTCCATCTCACTTCGTTCAGTCAGGTCCAGGCCTGTGCATAAAATGTAATCAACAACCCCCGGGGGACTTTTTAAGACGGTGTTGAACCAGTGAATCAGTCGTTCCTGGCCGTCTTTAGTTACCCAGTAATTTTCATTTTCGTTCGGAAGGGCTCTTTTCGTAACGTTTTGAATCGCTTTTTTAACCATCTCCTGCTGTCTGGTAGGAACCAATATTTCCCAGAATGGCTTCTGCTGGACTTCTTCAAGTGAATAACCACAACATTTTACTGCAGCTTCGTTAAAGCTGATCACGTATCCGTCCGGGTCGATGACAATAACGATGGACTGGATAGAGAGAAGAATAGTGGCGACAAAATCCCGCTCTTTCAAAATTTCGGATTCCATCTGTTTTCGATTCTTAATTTCTGCCTGCAGTCGTGAATTTAACCTCAGCAGGACCAGAGCGATCAAAGTAACCAATCCACTGATTATCGCAATAATTCCGATTGCCCAATATAACATTGACACGTCTATTTTAGGATCGGGATCGTACATAAATCCTTCCAACGAGAATTCCTCGTCGACCATCTCAAAACGTCTGAAAGTGTCGGCGATATGCTGCCAGCGTCCCAGATTCATATGCCCGATCTTCACTAAATCGGACAGAATCAGCCTGCGCATCATCTTTGCTTCGAAATGCAGATGATCATGAGATTTTTTAGGGTTGTATTTCTTCAAAATGATATCGATCATCTCATCATGGTGGTCCATGGCATATTCCCAGCCCCGGAGACTGGCTGCCCGAAAAGCTTTGACCCGTCCCGGGTGTTCGTTCAATTCCCGTTCAGAAGTAAAGAGGCAGTCGCCGTAGAAATCTATGCCGTAAGTTCGGGGGTGGATGATGTTATAAGGAATGTTCTGTTGGACGTAGTAAAAGGGCTGGTTTGTGACATATGCAGCAATTGCTTGAATGGATTGATCAAAATAATTATTTTGGGCACTGATCCCCTCCAAAATTTGCATGCTATCCAATGGAATCCCCTCGTTTAGGAACATAGCCTGCAGCTCAATATCCCTTGAGCCTTTCGTCATTTTAATTCTTTTCCCGATAAGGGCTTGAGGGTTGTCCA